>OBEQ010332982.1_pt1 | contig 21252 bp, 22 predicted proteins | sample 1670901 | NCBI WGS metagenome assembly OBEQ01 (sample SAMEA104232315, study PRJEB22302) | groundwater metagenome | biome: forest; feature: aquifer; material: groundwater | place: USA | collected 2011-08-07 | depth 5.4 m
CGCGGTGGTCATCACGCACTCGAGCTTCGAGCGCATCAAGATGTCGCCGCAATTCACCGAGACCTTCATCAAGGAGATCGTTCACGAGATAGAGATGGCGGTACGCGCAGAGAAGAGCAATGACCGGTCCAACCGGATCATCAAGCAGCTCGAGACGATGAAGAAGAACTGGGCGGCGCGGCTGGAGAAGCTGCTGTCCGACAAGAAGAAGGATGACCTGCTCACGTGGGAACTCCTGGGCATCGATTGCTTGTTCGTCGATGAGGCCCACCTGCACAAGAACCTCTACCGGTTCACGAAGATGACGCGGGTGGCGGGCCTGCCGATGACCAGTTCTGAGCGCGCGTTCGATTTGTTTCTGAAGACGCGCTACACGATGGCGATCCATGGTCATGCGCAGCGCGGCGTGGTGTTCGCAACGGCGACGCCAGTAGCCAACACCATGGCTGAGATTCACACGATGATGCGCTACCTGCAGCCCCGGCGGCTGGAGGAACTGGGGCTGCAGCAGTTCGATGCCTGGGCGGCGACGTTCGGCGAGAGCGTCACGGCGCTGGAGATTGCGCCGGACGGCAGTGGCTACCGGATGCACACGCGCTTCGCCCGCTTCATCAACGTGCCCGAGCTGATGGCGGTGTTCGGCGAAGTGGCCGACATCCGCACGGCGGAGATGCTGAAGCTGCCGGTGCCCAGGCTGCGTGGCGGCAAGCCGCGCATCGTGGCTTGCCCAGCGAGCAAGGCGTTGAAGGCTTTTGTGCAGACGCTCGTGCAACGGGCCGAAGCGGTCCGCGATGGCCGAGTGAAGCCGCAGGACGACAACATGCTGGCAATCACCACCGACGGCCGCAAGGCCGCGTTGGACTTCCGGCTGGTGGTCCCTGGTGCGCGCTTCGACGAGAACGGCAAGGTCAGCGCCTGCGTGCGGGAGGTTCACGCCATCTGGCAACGCACGTCAGCCATGCGCCGGGCCCAGTTGGTGTTCTGCGATCTGTCGTCCCCCAAGGGCGGCAGGGAGTTCAGCGTCTACGACGACCTGTGGGAGCGGCTGATCGACGTCGGCATCCCGGAGAAGGAGCTCGCCTTCGTGCATGACGCGCAGACCGATGTCCAGAAGGCGACGCTGTTCAAGGCGGTGCGCGAGGGGCGGGTCCGGGTGCTGCTCGGATCGACCGCCAAGATGGGGATCGGCACCAACGTGCAAACCCTGTTGGTGGCCTTGCATCACCTCGATGCGCCATGGCGTCCCTGTGACGTCGAACAACGCGAGGGGCGCATCCTGCGCCAGGGCAACGAGTGCGAAGAAGTGGAGATATTCCGGTACGTCACGGAAGGGAGTTTCGATAGCTATAGCTGGCAGACGCTGGAGACCAAGGCACGCTTCATCGCCCAGGTGATGAGTGGCGACAAAGGACTGCGATCGCTGGAAGACGTGGAGTTGGCGGCGCTGTCGTACGCCGAGGTGAAGCCCTGGCATCAGGCAATCCGCTCGTGATCGAAAAAGCCGGCGTGGATGCGGAGGTGGCCAAGCTCTCGACGCTGTTCTCGGTGTGGCGCAACCAGCGCTATGCCAACGAGAGCGAAGTGGGACGGCTGCCGATGATGATCGAGGCGCTGGAGAAGAAGATAGGGCTGTACGGCCAGGACATGGCGCGGATCGAACCGCAGACCATGCAGGGTATGGTCATGGAGTTGGGCGGGCGGACGATGGTTGGCCCGGACGCCGCTGGCGATGCGCTGCGGGGATTGGTGAGGACCGCCAAGGAAGAGGTTCGCGTGGGCAGCCGGATGATCGAAAGGATCGTCGGCCGCTTCGGCGGCTTCGACCTCGGCATCCTTGCTGCACGCGGCGAAGAGACGCCCAACCTGTACTTGGCCGGGCACCGCCTGTACAACGCCGAGCCCTATCAAACAGGCCCGGCACTGGTCGCAGCGGTGCTTGCGGCATTGGAGTCGGTGGGTAAGCTGCATGCCGACGCTTCGGTGCAATTGGAGGCCCGGCGCAAACGGCTGGAAGACATCCGACTCGAACTGGCCCGGACTTTCGAGCACGAAGGGCGGCTCACCGATCTGCTCGTCAGACAGCGAGAGTTGCTCAAGCGACTCGACCTGGACAAGGACGAAGCGGGCAGCGCGAAGGTCGACGCCGAAGAAGCGCGACAGGCGGCTTGAACTACTTCACCCCCATGGCCGAAAGGCTGTGGGGGTTTCTTTGTTTGGCGAGCGCGAGATAGAAGGAACGGCCTGCCACTGCGGCTCACACCGCCAATTGCCAGCTGCACTCTCGGTCAGCGTGACCCGCGCCTCATCCCCTCATCCAGCCTGGGGCCCGACTCTCAAAGACTCTTCGCTTGTGCCGCTGCTCAGCGCGTCCTTGAACCACTCCGGCCTCCGACCGCGGCCCGACCAAGTATGACCCTGGCTGTCGCGATACTTGATGACCGATGGTCGCTTGCCGGCTGCGGACTTCTTCGCTGGCGAATCCTTCGGAGACTTGGGAGTTTTCGCCTTTCGACCGGTAGCTGCGCCGAGGCCCAAGTCCGCGGCCGTCATGCCATAGAAGGCGATGGCCTCTTTGATGCGCGCGACCACGCCGGGGGTCTCTTTGCGCTTTAACTCCTCGGCTTGGCGTTGAAGGGCTGCGACCTGCTGCAAAAGCTCTGTCGATGTGATGCTGGTGCTTTTGGGCATGCGATTCCTTGAGTACGGTTGGTACTGCCCGCCCCTATCGGGACAAGCAGGTTGGATGATCGCGAAATGAGCGGCGAGTTATCCCTCGCCAACTCGTCACTTCAGTCCCAGTCTCAGGCTTTCGCCGCCTTCTTTGCCGGTCTTGCCGCAGGCTTGGGAGCCCCTGCTTTGGCTGCCTTGCGGGCGGCGGCCTTCGGATCGACGGCGGCCCTGAAGCCGGTACCCGGGGTGAACTTGGGCAGCTTCGCGGCAGCGATCTTGATCTTCGCACCAGTGGACGGGTTCACACCGTTGCGGGCGGCACGCGCGTGCTGCTTGAACGAACCGAAACCGGGAATGACCACCGAGCCGCCCTTCTTGACAGTGGTGACGATGGCGTCGAGCAGGGTTTCGACGATGCGACCGGATTCGGCCTTGGACAGGGAACTCTTGGCGGCCAGGTGTTCGATCAGTTCGGCTTTGTTCATGTCTGAGTCATTTGAGTTGCACCCGCACCTGCGGGTAGGGCGATTGTCCGGCACTGCAGTCCTATTCAGGGAGGCACACGGTTGATGGCGTCGTGGCCTAACCAAACCGCCACCCAAAACCCCACGTTATCGCCGGCCGTTGCGGCTGGCATCGAATGCCGCCGCTCCCTGCAACATTGAACTGCATCAACGTCGCTGTCAGACTCAAAGAGCCATCTGCGGACATCGTGTCTGCTCAGCCTTCACCGAGGACCCCTGGTCTTCCTGAAGTCCAGCTTGCTGGCGTCGCAGTCGTTACCTGCCTTGAAGAGGCTGGACTCCCGTCCGGCCGGGCCTGTTCGAGGGCCGTGTGTTGCCGGCGCACCGTCAGGGGTTGCCACTGAGCCGCTCCGCTGTTTTCGGCCGGAGCATCCCGAACGGGGAACCCCACAGTTCCCCGCTTGGGACGGGTGTTCCCTTTCATTCGCTGAAGGAGAACACCATGTTCGCTGTCCCCGTGACAAGAGAGATGCGCGCCATCGGCGTGCTGCTGGGAGGTTCCGGGCATGCCCGGAGACTGACCGTGCAGACGCGCCCACTGGCCGCGCTGTTGAAGCCCTGCCCGTCTGCCTCCCAAGAGGTGTGCGTGCCGGCAGAGCACCGCGCTGCGGGAGACGGGTCATGCTGACCAGCCTGTACCGCAAGCGCATTGCCGCCTTGGCGATCCAACTCGCCAAGGACGACCCTGCGCTGGTCAAGGAAGTAATCGCCCGGCTGCGCAAGTCAGGCGAGATCGAGCCCGACGACCTGGTCTATCTGGACCAGATCGCCGACCGCTGGATCAGGATTGCCGAAGAGAACCGGACGAAGGCAAAGCGTCACTCACCACGGTGAGATGCGCAGGCGGCTTGACGCCCCTGGCCTTCGCCATCTCCACGACGATCTTGTCCAGCAGATCAGGGCGTTCATCGGTCAGCGTTTCGGCCCACGCGGCCAGCGCTTGTTCGATGTCGTCCTGTGTTCGCGCCCCCGCGAAGTCGAGACCGAGCGATCGGAATTCCTCGATTTCGTCGGGCGTGAACTGCAGTGCCTTGCCTGCACGAAGCATCGTGTGGGCCTCCATGTGTATGAGCTGATCAGCGTAGCAGCTCGCACACCATTGCAACCTTCGGGGAGCCCACCGCTTCCCTGCCGGGGGGATGGTGTATCCCTCTTTCATCGGAGTCAACACCATGTCCCTTGAGAAAGCCCGTCCTCGTGCGAAGCGCTTCGGCGTCGCGTTCGAGGAAGAGCGAGCCTGGGTCGCCTTCTACAGGCGCATCAGCCACGACGTGGCGATCGCCTCCGAGGTCCTGGCCCAGCTCGAAGCCGATCCTGAGATGAAGCGTGCCCACTTGGCGCTGTACCTGTGCTGCAAGGAATCCCTGCGCATGCACAAGGCCCGGCAGGCGCGCAACAAGCGGATCGGACAGTTCGTCCGCTGGCTCTGCCACGGACTGTTCGTCGTGCCGGCGCAAGCCCTGCGGCGGACACTTCATCGAGGCGGCGACATCGCCGTCGAGTGCTTGCCGCAAACCGTCAAGGAACCGGCCTTGCCCCAGGTGCGCGAGTTGGTCCGAGAGCCCGAATTCGCGCAAGCGGCGTCGAGCTTCAGCGCACAAGCCACCCTGCCGACCGTGGCACCCGCCACCACAGACGCCGAGGTCAAAGCCTCGCGCTTGCCTCGGTCCAAGGCCACCCGCGCGGCGGCCTGACCCCGAGCGCCGGGACTTCACCGTCCCGGCTCGCGCTTGCGCAGCGCTCGCCGCGCAGCCACGTGTCGCCGAACGCTCACGCCCACCACCCCGGTGGCGCGTGGCGCTCGGCACCCACCTCTTTCCCCCTTCGTTGCGAGGCACCCCGCCGCCTCCTGTGCCTGCCTGCGGCACCGCCCAGCCCCCAATCCCGTCGACCTGCGCAGCGCAGGTCGGCACCCTTCATGAAAGGACCCTCCCATGGCCACTGCTGCCGATACCCTGCGTGCCATCGAAGCGCGCGCCGAACGTGCCATCGTCCAGGAACTGCGCTTGATGATGCAAGAGATCCTCGGCCTGCGCACCGAGTTCGTGCTGCAAGACCGCGCCCACGCCGACGCCCTGCTGCTCAAGCTCGCCCATCTGGAGCGTGAACAAGTCAGTGCTCCAGCCGGCGCATCCCATGTGCCGGACTTTCTGATGCCGGCACTGAGCCTGACGGTGTTCGAAACGCACCTGCCGAAGGCCTACCGCGTCTACTTCTACGCGCACGACCACGGCAACCTCGACGACGTCGTTACCGTGGACACCTTCGACGCCGGCGTCCAACTGGTTCGCGACCGGCTCGCGCGCGACGGCGACTACGTGATCACCGCCAGTTGGATCAAGCACCGGGGCGAGATGACGGTGGCGACGCCACACGGCATGGTCCTGGCCCGCATCGAAGCCGATGACAGCGACGCGTCCACGGCGCAAACCCTTGTGCTCGATGCCTGTGAGTCGCTGCGGGCCGGCGACGCCTCGCTCATCGAGCAACTGCTCGAAGCCGCCTGAACCACATGAACCATGGCAGGGGGCGTTGCTCCCTGCCATCACCGGCCAACAGGTGGCCTGATTGCGCCGATCGCCGAATGGCGACGCTGAAGCTGCTGTTCAAGTGGGCGGCGCTCGAACAGTTGCTCACCGACAACCCGTTCGCAACACTCAACGAAAAGATCCGTTTGCCCAAACGCCTGCCGCGGGCACCGGATCGTGGCGATCAGGAGTCGCTGCGCAGGGCGATGATGATGTCGCGCCACGCTTGCGACTTCGACACCATCCGCAGCAGAACGGCCATCCACCTGCTGATCGAGACCGGCATCCGTGTTGGCGAACTGGTGGCGATCAACCGCAGCGACATCTCGATGACCGACACGTGCGTCCTCATCCACGGGAAGGGAAACCGGCAACGCCTAGCGTACCTGCCGCAGCAGCCGTTGCAGCGCAAGCTTACCCAGTACCTCGACCGACGCGATGACGTGATCGCGTCCAACGATCGCTTGTTCGTGGCCTCCGACGGGCGCCCACTTTCGACCTCCGCCATTCGCCGCGAACTGCATCGACTTGCGCTCCGGGCCGGGATCACCCGGCGGGTGACACCCCACATGTTGCGTCATACGTGTGCCACTCGATGGCTGGAGTCCGGACTCGACATCAGATACGTCCAGAAGCTGCTTGGGCATCACAGCATCTCGACGACAGAGATCTACACGCACGTCTCGGATCAAGGGTTACGAGAGGCGCTGTTACGGGCAACGAGGGGGGTCGGGCGATAACTAGGAATTATCATGATGCCGTCATCGGCAAGACTGGACATCGACACGGTGCTTTTAGTCGCCGATGTGCAGGGTGGCGCCGACGCAGCGGTCCCGTCGGATCAACGTCGCGATCTCGAGAAAAGTTCGCTGCGGACCATCTCCTCCCTCCTGGAGGCAATCGGCGACCTCGGATTGCCGGCCATCCACATCCGAACCCTCGAAGAACTGTCCGAGCGTGCAGCCCAACGGCAGCCCGGTGACCTCGTTCTATCGATTTTCGGCGGCGAGCGATCGCGTAACCGCATGGCGCTTGTCCCAGCGATCTGCGAGACTTTCGGCCTGCGCTTCATCGGCCCCGACGTCTACGGCCGCATCGTGTGCCAGGACAAAGAGATCTCGAAGCGGCTCGCGCTGCAATGCGGCGTTTCGACGCCCCGCTGCTCCCTCGTGCGAGATGAAGCCGACCTGGCACGTGTCACATCCGTCCCTTTCCCTCTGGTCGTCAAACCCAATCTGGAAGGCAGTTCTATCGGCATCTCCGAGCGATGCATGGTCACCGATGCGTTCGCGATGCGTCGCGTCGCGGAGTCCCTCCTTCACGAGTTCGATCAGCCCGTCTTGATCGAGGAGTTCGTGGGTGGAGCTGAGGTTTGCTTCAACGTGATCGAGGGCAACATCACCTCCGAGTTTCGATTGGCCGAGGTCAGGGTCGTCGACCGGCCGAACTACTTTGACAATCATCTCTTCGGCGCCGAGATCAAAGCGCCCTGGACGGGCCTGGATGTCGTCCCGCTCGATGGTCAGCTGACCGATGCAGATCGCCTCGCGCTGCTGCGCCTGGTTCAGGCGGTGGGCGCCATGGGCTACTGCCGAATCGACGGAAAGCTGAAGGACGGACGCTTCCATTTCCTCGAGTTGACACCCGACGCCTGGCTGGATCCGAGCGGCGCCTTCGCACTCAGTTTCACGAAGACGGGCTGGTCGTATCCTGAACTGCTGGCGCGGGTGCTTGATTCAGAGCGCGCAAACCGTCGACGTCAATCGTCCAGTGGCTGAGGAACATGGGGTGGTAGGGCTTGCTCAGCATGTGTCGGAAGCGTTCCGGAGCTGAAGGGGCGACGCCGCGCCGGTGTTGCCAGTAGTCGTTCTGCAACGAGTGCGGTTTGAGGTCGGCGAAGATCTCAGTCAGTTCCGTCTGCCTTCCCAGTCCCATGACCGTGTCGACATATTCCAGGTTGAATGACGCGGCCCAGAACACGTCGCGGTCCGCAAACCTCGGACTCTTGACGATTCGCAGTGCACGGTCAACGGCCTCCGCGGCGACATCCGCCCGCTGCGCGAGCGCTGCTGCCACCGACAGATTGACGTAGAGAACCAAGTCAGAGTAGTCGTCCCCGGAGCAAGGAATCGCGCGCGCCAGCCTGTCGCAGCAGCCCACAGGATCCGGTGCTTCCGATAGCAGGTTCACTGCGGCCTCGTTGTTCAACAGGATGTGCTGATCGCGAGCGGTCGATGTCAGGAGGCCCTTGGCTATTTCGACTGCTCCCAACGCACCCGCCGCATCCCCCTGGCGCGCGACATGGCTTGCAAGCGTGAGCTCGGTATAGGCGGCTGAGCTGATGAGGCCACGCGCCAGGAACCACTCAGTGCTGGCGCGTAACGCATCGATGCAGTCGGGAAAGTCGACGACCAGTTCTTTGAAGCGCAGCAAGTAGCCGTACAAGCTCGAACCGCTGACACCGCCGAGAGCCGCCAGTCGATCCCACAGTGCGCGCGCCTGTTCGATCCGGCCGGTGCACCGCAGCAAGATGAGTTCCACGAGTTGACCGGCCAAGCGCTCATCGGCGACCTCTCCCATCGTGAGGCGCTCGGCGAGTTGGGCGGCTTCGTCGTGGTCCCCGGTTTCGGTCAAACAGGCGCACAGCAACGCCTTGGAGAACGCTGACCTGGACGACAACTGCCGCAGGAGATCGCGCGCGATTCGGAAGTCGGAAATCTCGTAGGCCATCTCCGCCGCCCACAGCAGCAGCCGGTCCTGCTGATCGGCAAACAGATACGCCCGAGTGTCGACGGCGGCGACGATCTGTGCGACGTACCAGGATTGATCTGCAGTAGTAGTCACGCCGCTCGACAGGTGCGCCACGACAGCTTCGACGCCCGCGACGTCGCCCAATTCGACAGACAAGCGCAACGCCTGCCGAACGGCCAACGAAACATCAGTCGGATGGATCTTGGAATCGACGACAACGCCACGGTAGTGATCCCGCAGCGCGCCCTTGGCGAGCAGCAGGTTGCCTGCGAGCGATGGCAGCGTCCCTATTGCTTCAGCAACATCTTCGTTCTCGAGCCCCAAGGCGACAGCCGACTGACCGACGACGAGTTCGGCATCGATCAGCGCGGCGAGTACTCGATCGACGACGCTCTTGGTGGCGAGCACATTCAACCGCCCGAGCAGCAGGTGCAGCAATGGCGTGGGCATGGCCTCGCCATGCGCGAACAGCAGGCACATTGCCATGCGGTCGGTGGGCGCCAGTTGGAAAGTCTGTCGCTGGTACTCTTGGACGACGCCGTCCTTCACGTTGGTCAGCTGCGGCAGGCTCGGCCGATGTTCGATCGACACCGAGAAGCGAAGCTGGCGGATTGACCGCACGTTGCCGTCCCAATGGAGGTAGTACTCGCCACTGAGTTCACTGGCGCCGGGAATGGTTTGGCGCAGCAGTTCTTCTAGATGCGGCTTGGTCAGCCGCACGAGTTCAACGATGTGAAGCCAATCAGCCTCGTGCAGCGGCGCGGCCTCGATGAAGTCGGCGAACAGCGGATTGAGGGAACGCGATGTATCGAGCGTGTACTCCAGGATGGCGCTGTGCGGCGAAAGCGGCCCGGCGATCTCGGACAGCAGTTGCAGACTGGCATGATCAATGTGTTGCGCCTCTCGTACCACGAGAACCAAGGGCGCACTGTCGGCGACGTGCTTGACATACCTTGCGCAGGTGTCGACTGCCTCGCGAGCGTCACTGGTCAGCAGCTTCTTCGTGCTGTGATCACCCGTGTTGAGCACGCGGTCGATCAGTTCCACGCCGAGTTCGTAGGCGACCTTGATGCTGGGCGCCTTTCTCAACGCGCCCAACCAATTGGTCGACTTGGCACGGCGCACGCGCTCCGTTTTCAGGAAGCCTTCGAAGGTTGGTGCCAGCAGCTTGCTGCCCGGGAGTTGCACAAGCGCATCGAGCGCCTCGGCGCACCGTTGAACGAAGAATCCCTGGTAAACGCTGCTGGAAGACTCCTTGGCACGAATTTGCGGCTCAACCGGCACGGCGACGACTCCCTGGCCGCGTACTACGTCGATCACCTTGGTGGTCAACCGCGTCTTGCCATACCCGGATGGGGCCGTCAGGATGACGAATGAGGCGCGGGTCCGGCGAGGGGCGACAAGGTTCAACAGGCGTGCCAGATCGTCTTGCCGATTCACCAGATCCGGCTGCCGTTTCTCGAGGGCATTGAGCTGATCAGGCGTGACCATAATTCCTAGTTATCGTTCGGAGCGAGGCACGCAAGCTTCAGACGCTTTGACTTTTCGGCGCAACCACCGTTTGCCGGAGCCTACGAACGTACTCCGTTCCTCTTGAGGGTCAGATGTTAGCGCCACCGCGCCTCATGCCACGCGACCGTGCCGAGTTCCTCGCACCGGTAGCACAAGCCGCGGACGTTTGAGATCGAATCCTTTGAAGCCCGGCGCGTCCCCCTCGGTGGCGCCCGGGCTTTTCTTCGTCGTGCTATGCCGCCTCGCGGCAGCGGCCGTACTCGCGGTCGATCAGCCAATGGAGGAATTGCGTCTCCCTGGACGATCCCCAGTAGTGGGCCTTGCATCGTGCAATGTAGGCGTCGAGATCGACCGGCGTGCGGATGCCTGCGGGCTCGATGCCCGTGATCCTGGTGAAGCGTTCGACCTCCCGACGGGTGAGTCGAATCTGGTGGCCAAGGCGAATCATGGGGGTGTTGCAGCAACTGGTTGCACACCATCTTGGCGGAACTTGAAGGGCTTGTCTGCTGATCGGCAAGGCTGCGAGCAAAGATTTCTCCAGTACGATTTCACTGTCATTGCAATCACACTGCGCCGCCTCCGCGACGTGGCCCCACAAATCTGCGTCGTCTTGCGGCAACACCTTCACAGCGCAGTCGTCGTGCTTCCTGTTGAAGCGCCAACCACAAACCCCTGCGTTTCCCGGCGATTTGCAGTAGCGACGCGCCGCCTCGGCTTGTACACCCTTCGTCCTTCGGCAACACTTTGCACCGTTCACTGCATTCCGTCGCGGAATGCCCTCCGGCGTGCAGCCGGCGTCGCAGTCGTTACCTGCCTATCAACCTCATACGGGGACTTCGTCCCCCGTCGTGGGTGCGGCGTTCCCGCTTTCCTTTGAAGGAGAACGCCTTGACCCCATCCACCCTGTCCCGGGCAGAGTTGGTCGCCGAATTGCTGGCACCCCAGGCCACGGCAGGCACTGCCGATGCCCCCCGCGTCGACTATGCCGAACCCGCCTGCGGCTCAGTGGCCCCGCACGACGGGCCGCTGGCACGCAAGCTCAGCGTCGCCCGCGAACTGCTGCTGCGCGATCTACAGGCACAAATGCGCAATGGCCCGGTCATGGAGTCGCCGCAGGCGATCCGCGACTGGCTGCGCCTGTATTGCGCCGGGCTGGAGCACGAGGTCTTCCTCGTGCTCTACTTGAGCGCGAACCACGCGCTGATCGAAGCGGTGCAGCTTTTTCGCGGCACGCTGACCCAGACCTCCGTGTATCCGAGAGAGTTGGTCAAGGGCGCACTCGCACGCAATTGCGCTGCGCTCGTCATTGCACACAATCATCCCAGCAGCGGCAGCGCGGAACCGAGCCGCGCCGATGAACACCTGACCCAGTCCATCAAAGCGGCACTGACCCTGATCGACGTGCGTCTCATCGACCACTTCATCGTGTCCGGCGACCAGGTGCTCAGCTTCGCGGAGCAAGGTCTGCTGTAGCGCCATGCGCTGCACGCGCATCCCGTTCAATTCAACCCCGAGGGGCTCCCTGCCCCACCGGGCCGGGCATGCCCTTCGTTTCAAGCGAAGGAAACCCCATGTCTTCGAGCACCGCACCGCGCTGCCCGGTTTGCCCAGGGCACGGCGTGCTGCTGGGCACCCTGGGCCGGCTGCGCTGGTACCGCTGCCGCGACTGCGGGATGGATTTCAACCGTCCGTCCCGCACCCGGTCCGCACCGAGTCCCTCACCCCAACAAGATGGAGTCCGCCTTGGATGAGTCCCCCGTGGCATCCCTGCTGCAACTGGCCGAGCCGCTGGCCGCGCTGTCGATCACGCATCTGACCCTGTCCACGCGCCAGAAACTCGCCGACGACGATCTGTCGGTCAACGCGTATCCCAATGAGTACGGCGGCTTCGTCTACGTCGGCGCACCGCGCTACAGCGTGCCGGCCGAAGCTGACCTGGCCACGATCTTCGAAGTCGCCGAGAAAGCCGGCATCGTCTGGCTCAAGTTCGACAGCGACGCGGCCATCGTCGATGGCTTGCCGGTCTTCGACGATGAGGAAGCCGGCTGATGCGCCAGCCTCCCGCCATCGTCCGCTGAATTCATCGCAGCCACCGTTCGGTGGCTCCGAATCCCCCGCAGGGCGTCGCGCCGCAAGGCCGACGCCCTGCTTCGTTTCATGGAGTTCTTCACATGCCTCATTTCATCATGGAGGTCACCCGCCACGTTTCGAGATCAATCACCGCGTCGGCCATCGCGACGAGTTCCGGCGTTTGCGAGATGAAGAACTCCCGTTCGTAGCCGCCCAGGCGTAGCACCTCGCGCTTCATGGCCATGAACATGCGCTTGCGCTCCAGGTCCAGCGCCCCGTCGGCCTCGTCCGAAAACAGCGTCGTGTAGCACCGGCCCGAGTGCTGCGCCAGGTACAGGGCGATGGCGCGCGTCAGACACATTTCTATCCACGTTTTCTCGCCACCGCTCATCAGCCCGATGCTCTTGCTCTCGCCGGTTTCGCCGTCGTGCACGACGATGTCGAAGCCTTCTCGCTGCTCTCCCTTGCCCGTCTCGACCAGGGTGCGGATCGACACCGTGAAGCGCGGACCGTAGCAGGCCAGCAGCAGGTCGTTGGCCAGCCCCGACAGGGCGGGCCCCGCATCGTCGATCGCCAGCGCGATCAGGCCGTCGTTGCTCATGCAACGCGCGAACAGGTTCCAGCCCCCCAGTTCCGTCTCGATGGTCGCCACGCGGGCGGCAATCCCGCCCCGCCGGGTCGCCAGGTCGTTCGCCCGCTGCTTCAGCACTTCCAGTGCCTGTGCGTCGCGCATCGCGACCAGGTGCGATGCCTCGGCTGCGGCGACCGCCTCTGCGGCCTGTTTCATCGCCTGCGCTGCGGCTTCCAACTGCCGGCCATCGAACGGCGCCGGCAAAGCCGCGAGTGCCTCGTCGAGCCGGGCCAGCGATGCACGGTGTCGTTTGGCTTGTTGCTCGATCTGACTGGCGATGGCCTGCCGCGCTACCGCGATCTGCTGCCGCTCGGTCTGCTCGTCAGCGGTCTCCGCAGCGTTGCCATCGGCACCACCTTGCCCCAGCACGGTGAGTTCCCTGTCGATGTCGATCAGCAGACCCCGAGCCTGGGTCATTTCATCGCACTTGGCCGCCAACACGGCGAACCTCGATGCACGTTCACGAGCGATCTCGCAGCGGTGCTCGGCCCGGTCCAGCGCCTGCGGTGCATCGGCCAGGGCGGCGCGCTGCTGGCGCAGGGCGGCCAGTTCCCGCTGGGTTTGCGCCTTCTCCCGGGCCAGCCGGGTGATCTGGCCCTTTGCGCTCGGAATCAGGGCCTGTGCCTCGCGCGCGTCGCCCAGCAGTTTGCACAGCCCCTGCAGGTCGGTTCCGGCGCAAGGGACCTCGCCGGTCAGGCCGAAGCGGTGAGCCAGTTCCTCGGCCTTGAGCGCGGCCTTCCCGGCCTCGCGTTCGATGCTCGCAAGCTGGTTCGCAGCGATGCGTTCAGCGCCTTCGCACCGGGCGAGTTGTTGCGCCCGCTGCCGGCACGCGGTGGTGCGTGACTGACGCAGCGACAACACCTGTTCGACCAATGTCAGGCGCGCACCGGCACGCTGCACGGTACCGGCGGCTGCCAGTGCCTGCAGGCATTGCTGCCGCTTGCTCAACAATGTCTGACGGCGGTTGCGTTCCTGGCTCCAACGTTGCGCGATGCGTTGCTGAAGACGCTCCAGGCGGCGCTGCTCGCCCTGGGCCTGCACGCCGCGTGCATCCACGGCCTGCGAGCCGGCGTCGACCAGCGACTTGCGCTCGGCCAGCAGTTGCGTGCGACGTGCCTCGGTGGACCGCGCTTGCTCGCGCTGCGCTGCCAATCGAGCCTGCGTTGTGCGGGCTGCCTCCAGTGCCGTGTGTGCAGACTGCTTCGCCGCGAGTCCTTGCGCAACTCGCCCTGCCGCACCGGCCTGGCGCACCTGTCCGGCGACGATCCGCGCCACCTCTTCATCCAGCGCAGACAGTTCCTGCCTCACTGCGACCAGCCCCGCCTTGAGCAGACGCGCCGTCTCGGACGCCTTTTGTCCCAGGGCACGGATTTCTTCCTGCCCGAGCAGATCGGCCAACAAGGTCTTGATCTCGGCATTGCGGTAGGTGCTCAACTGCCGCTTCCCCTGCGCCGAGAACACCGAAGTGAAGAAGGTGTCGGCACTGCCGCAGATGGCTTCCACGCAGCGGGTGTAGGTTTCCACCTTGCCGTCGGAGACGGTGCCATCGTCGAGGCGCATGGGCTGCCAGCGCCCGGCGTCGTCGAGCACATGCAGGAAGGCTTCCGTCCTGCGTCGGCCGTTCAGCCTGATGACGACTTGCGAACGGTAGCTGTGGCCTTCGTGCGCCCAGGTCAGGTCTTTCTCGCTTTCGGGGAGATAGACATGGTCGTAGTAAGAGAAGCCACCTGGTCCCGCCGCCGCAGCGCGGCTCGGGAGCGTTGCAAACGGCGAGAGGTTGTCCATGATCGTGGTCTTGCCGCTGCCGTTTGAACCGGCGATAGCGATCAATTCGGCGCCGTCAGCCAAGCGTTCGAAGTCCAGCGTGATTTCATCCAGGCCCAGGCCATCGCGAATGCCGCGGAAGCCCTTCAGGGTGAGTTTGAGAGGTTGCATGCCAAGGTCTTCATCAACATGAGGGTCCGATCAGGTTGCCAGCCGTCGCGGTCTTCTCAAGTCTTTCTCCGAAGGCAGGTTGCACCGCGTTTCATGTCGAAGTCGGTGCTGTCCCCGGACGCCTGAATCCGGGCAGCCCAACGCGGCGAGAATGTCAACCCAGTTCGTGCAACCAGCCCCTTTGACCATCCCATGACCGCCAAGATCGGCCGCAACGACCCCTGCCCCTGCGGCAGCGGCGCGAAGTACAAGCACTGCCACGGGCGCCCTGCGTCAATATCGTCAGCCGCCGCCGACAACGACAGCCACGCCGGTGCCGTCGAGCGTGCGCTCGCATGGCTAACGCAGCGTCACCACAAGGCCCTGCAGGCCGCGTTCGACGACTTGCTGCTCGAACAACTCTGGCCTGAGGACGGCCCCGAACCTGCCAATGTCGACGAAGACGCGTGGCGGATGCTTATGGTCAACCTCGGCGAATGGCTGCTGGCCGAGGGCGACATCGAGGTCAAGGGGCAATGGCGCGAGATCAACGAGTACCTCTTGGGCCGCGAAGGGCCCGCGTTGTCCCCCGCGCAGCAACGCTGGATCGCGCAACTCGGCGAGCGGCCATTGCGCCTGCATACGGTGACGGAGGTACACGCCGGCGAGGGTCTGACACTCGTCGACGCCCTGGATACCGATGCGCCGCCGCTGCGCGTGCAGGAGCGCTCGGGCAGCGAGTCGGCGCGGCCGGGCATGCTGCTCGGCTGCCGGGTGATGACGGTGGGCGATCACCTGGAACTCTCGGGTGCGATCTATCCCTTCTCGGCGCTCGCCGAACCGGGCACGCTGGCAGCGGCCCGAGTCGAACTGGAAGCAGAACACCACCCGGAAGACCGCGCATACATGCTGGGTCTGACCATCGCTGGCGCTTGGGTACACCAAATGGTCGGGCCGCACCCGATTCCGGCCATGGTCGATGCCAGCAGCGGCGAGCCGCTGCTGCTCATCACCGATCACTACCAAGTGATTGACGCCCAAGCGTTGACCCATGCGCTCGCCGAGTGCGCCGACGTCACCGCGAATTCGGCGGGCGGGTGGCACCGCGAACAAGAGGGCGAAGACGGTTTCACGCGCGCGCTGGCCGCGATCAACCAAGGCAAGCAACCCGGTCGCATCGAGGTGTTCTACCGCACGCAAATGCTTGCCGATGAAGGACGCGGGTGGTTCGACTCGGTCGCCGGCGACGCCGTGCGCCACCTCACGCGAGAGATCTCGGACCCTCGAGGTGCCCTGTCAAACCGTGGCCGCGATGACAAGCCGGCGGCCGCAGTGCCAGTCGACTTGCCTCCCGAGGTCATCGCCGAAGCCATCGAGAAGGTGATGCTGCGCAGCTACGCCAACTGGGCCGACGAACCCATCCCCGCCCTGGGCGGCAAGACGCCGCGCCAGGCCATCGAGTCGCCAAGCGGACTGGAGCGGGTCAAGGGCCTGCTGCGCAGCTACGAAGACGGCGAGGCAGAGGTGGCGCGCGGCCAAGGGCGGCGCAGCATCTCCTACCAGTTCCTGTGGGATGGGCTGGGGATTTCTCGGTAGCGCCATCGGCCGCACACAGACAAGGGAGAGCCGGCGATGCAACTCGACATCTTCGAGCACAGCCGCGACGTGATGCTGCGCAACGACGTTATCAACGCACTGGAACGTCATGCCGTCGTGGCCGCCCGCGCCGCTTGCGATCGCCTTGCGCAGGAGTGCCCGGCCGACGAATCCCTGCCAGCTTTGCGCGCCCTCCTCGATGGGCTGGAATGCACCGACGGCCGCTCGATCGGCGATCACGCCGTGCTGAGGCAGGCCCGGCAGGCCATCGAGGCGATGCAACCCCCGGCCGAGCGCGTCTTCGGACCGCAAGCGGCCACGAGGTGGCTCGCGCCGCTGTGGGAAGACCTGGCATTTCGCGCCGAAGCCGTGCCCTTTCGCGCTGATAGCGCCCAGGATCACGCGGCACCGCTGTGGCTGAGCGCCGGCAACTGGAAAGCAGCGGCGCAGGCCGTCGGCGCCATCGAGTCGTGGCGACGCATCCAGCGCCGCTAGCCTGGATGACCGAGGCCCGGCTGCGCCTGTTCGGACTGCAGGCGACATGGCCATTGATCGCGGAACTCGGGTGGTTGTCACCGGCACTCCTGGACGAGTTGTTGCGCCGGTGCCAGGATCCTTTGCTCTTCACGCTGGTACGCAAGTTCGGTGAGAACTTCGATGGCGACGGCACCGCCGACGACACGGCTTGGTTTGCCGCGTGGGTACTCACCGAACGCCCTGAGGTCGCCGAGCACCTGTGTGCGGCACAGTCGTCCCTGCACAACCCGCCGGAGCGGGCCTTTCGTGTTCTTGTCGAACTGCTTGGGCTTGAGCGCCAAGGCCGCCAGCGAGACATCGTCGACAGGCGCAAGACGCTGCGTGATCTGCATCCTTCGCTGTATGCGGCGTACATGAGAACGCGCTGATGTCCGGCCCGCCGGTTGCACTCGATCAGCCGTCAGCATGCGATACGCGTGCAGCCAAGGCCAACGGCCACGGACAAGAGCCCGCGGCCCCACGATGCCAGCCGCATGCGCCACGGACGTGTCGACCCGCAGCACGTCATCAAATAGCCAAGCACGCCATGTCGCAGAAGTCGACGCCTTGTCCGAGCGGGCTCACGATGCGTCGCCTCACTGGCCCGAGGACAACTGCTACGCTTACAGCTCCCCACCGAAGCTGCCCCTGCCCTTGACCACTCTCGTCGATGCGCTGTCGCGCCTGAACGTTTCTGATTTGAAGCCGCTCGTAGCCTGGCTGCCGGAGGTTCCCCCCTCGGCTCGCAAGGACGACCTGATCGGAACGATCAGGCGAGGACTGTCGCCGGGTGGACTGCGCCTGTTGTGGGCCGGCCTGGATGAGTTGCAGCGGCTGGCCGTGGGAGAGGCGCTGTATTCGGTGCAGGGAGTCTTCGATCCGGATGTGTTCCGTGCCAAACATGGGCGGCTGCCGGAATTCTTGACGGGACCTCGTGCCAACGGGCGCTCCGGGTCGCCGACGCGACTGGCGCTGTTCCTATTTGCGCATGACCGGGGGCAATGCGTGCCCATGGATCTGCACCCGGCACTGACAGCCTTCGTCCCGCGGCCCGAGCCGGCGCGAATAGCATCAGTCGATGTTCTGCCGCCGGCCATCGGCGAAACGACGCTGACGGTGCGCCACACTGAGCGCGATGCGTTGGTCGACCTTGCAGTCATGCTGCGCCTGGCCGAGCAGGGAAGGATGCAGGTCGGCGACAAGACCTCTTTGCCCACCGCGAGCACCCTGCGGCTGCTCGCCGGCAAGTTGGCCGGTGGCGATTTCTATTCCGACGACGCACCGAAGGACGGACGACCCGAGCGGATTGGCCCGATCAAGGCGTTCGCGTGGCCGATGCTGTTGCAGGCGGCCGCTCTGGTGCAGCGCAAGGGCAGCAAACTGGCATTGACATTGACCAAGGCGGGGCTGAAGGCGACAGGTTCCGCTCCCGCGGACGTGCTGCGAGCGATCTGGCAGAAGTGGGTGAACTCGGATCTACTGGACGAATTCAGCCGCATCGACACGATCAAGGGGCAGAGGGCCAGCGGCCGTGTGATGTCCGCCGTGCAACCGCGACGCGACTCGATCTGCGATGCCCTGAACCTGTGCCCGATCAGCGCATGGTTCTCTGTCGAGGAGTTCTTGCGATTCATGCGTGCATGGGGCCACGGGTTCGCGGTCGCTCGTGATCCGTGGAAGCTCTACATCGGCGAAGCGCACTACGGAAGCCTTGGCTATGCGGGCTCGCACGATTGGGCGGTGCTGCAGCACCGCTACCTTGTGTGCTTGCTGTTCGAATACGCGGCGACTCTGGGGATGGTCGACGTCGCGTACATCGAGCCCAACCTGGCGCCCCGCAACTTCAGCGACCTGTGGGGAGCCGACGACCTCGCGTTCCTCAGCCGCTATGACGGCTTGGCCTTCTTCCGCATCACGCCCTTGGGTGCCTATTGCCTGGGAGCAAACGAGAGCTATGCTTGTGCGACACCGCCGAGCGAAGCACGGCTGTCGGTGCTGCCGAGCCTGCAGGTCACGGTGGTCGACGGAGAGCCGTCGGCGGAAGAGGCGTTGACGCTCGACGCCTGGTGCGTGCAGGAAACGCCACGCAGCTGGCGGCTGGATCGTCACAAGGCCATCGCGGCCATCGGACGTGGACACAGCGTTGAGGACTTGCGCGCGTTTCTGCAGTCCCGCGACGAGCAGCCGCTGCCGGAGACTGCGGAGTCGTTCATCACGACCTGCCGAAAGAATTCGAACGCGATGAAAGTGATCGGCACGACGCTGCTGATTGAATGCAAGGACGAGCCGACCGCCGAGTTCGTCGCCGGACACAAGCTCAACACGGGGCTGTGCGAGCGCGTGGGTGAGCGGCGGCTGGTGGTGCGGCTCGAACACGAGGAGAAGTTTCGGGCACTCGTGCGCACGCTGGGGCTGGGGATGCCGGCGTGAGACCTTCGCAACGGCAATTTCCTTCGCCCGAGCTTGTGGCTGCCGGCCCGTTCGACGAACTTGGCAAAGCGCCGCCCAGCGCCCTTCGCAACGCCGAGATCGTGAGAGCACACACGGCCGGAATGGCGTTGGCCGCGATTGCCGCCGAGCATCGACTGAGCAGGTCGCGCGTGCAGCAGGTCGTGAACCAGGCGGCGCAGGAAGAGGCTGAGAGGCACAGGGCGGACGGCTGCACTGATGCGTTCGACTACCTCAGCCGCAGGGTGCGTCGTTGTCTGCGTCAGACGGTGGACCAGATGCGCAATGCTTGCCTGGAGTTTGCCAATGGGGCCGGGCTCCTGCGGTATCCGCATCTCGGCAAGTTGAAGTTGCGTCAGATCCGGCGATGGCTCCTGCTTCAGACAGGGGATCCGCGATTCGACGGACCGGATGCCAAGCACGCCCCAGGTTTCAAGTCTTGATAGGTCTGCTCCAGATTGCTGTCCAGTGCGCTGTTGACACCGCGAACAGCATTCGCTTCTGCGTGCGGCGTGCACCGAATTGCGAGCCGGACGGCCTGCGCATAGAATACAGAAATCTGTACGCTCAGCATCTTTTCAAGGGCAAACCATGAAAACCACGCTCAACCTGAACGACGCCTTGCTGACCGAGGCCAAGACCCTGGCCGCTCAGCAACGCACGAGCCTGACTCGCTTGATCGAGGAAGGACTGCAATTGCGCCTGCGTGCCCGGCGGACGCCCAGCAAGCCCGTGCGCCTCCCTGTCTACCGCGGAAGAGGCGGGCTGGCTCCGGGGCTCGACGGACTGAGCAACAAGGCTTTGCTGGACGCCGCCGATCGTGACGCCTGACGTCAACGTGTTGGTCGCGGCGTCGCGCAGCGACCATCCGCACCACGCTGCGGCCCGCACCTGGCTCGAACAAGCCGTCACCGGTGCAAGTCAGGGAACGCCGCTGAAGCTGCAGCCCATGGTGATTGCGAGCTTCCTGCGTCTGGTGACGCATCCGAAGGTTTTCATCCACCCGACGCCCATGCCCGAAGCCCGGCGCTTCGTCGATGCGTTGTTGACCGCACCGGGCGCGGAGCAACCCGCGCTGGGCGCTGAGTGGCCTGTGCTGCGCAAGCTGTGCGCCGACAAGGCGCTCGCTGCCAATGACGTGCCCGATGCGTGGCTGGCCGCCGCGGTCATCCACCAGAGCGAGCATCTGGTCAGCTTCGACGCCGACTTCAAACACCTGCTGTCAAGGGCCCAGTTCACCCGCCTCACGGCGTGACCTGCGACGCAACGTCGCCCTCGCAAGGGCGACGAGTGATCTCCATCTGGATCAGGAGAAAGGGCGAGAAAGGGCCCCGGCCGCAAGGCCGGGGCTGCAAAGCCTCAACGCTGTCAACACGCAAAGGCACCTGCTCAGGGAGGAAAAGCAGGGAGCCAACTCTCACGAGTCAGCCGGGTTCAGGAAATCTAGGATTCATGCGGGTTCCGGCGGGGCGTGCCCCGCAAACCCGCATGAATCCTAGACTAGGGGTCGCTATCGTTGTAGGGCGCAAGACAAACAAGAGAACCCCAGCCAGGGGTGAGCCCTGCATCGATGCGACCGCACTGACCGCTGCTCAGGCGGTCAGACCGGCGGCATCGAGCACGACCCCGGAGAATGCCTTTGCCACCGGTGCTGTTGTGCTGGCCGCATCGAAGCGCAACACACGCTCGGCGATCTCGTCCGGCGGCGCGCCCGCCAGTCGCGCCAGACAGGCCAGCAAGGGGGCGGGATCGGCCTGAGTCGCCTGTGCCCAGATGCGCACCTTGTCCTCCAGGCTCCCCAGCCGCGAGATGCCCGCCGCCCGGGTGCGAACCACGGGCACGATGCGCCCCTCCAGCTTCGTTTGCGCCGCACTCTGCAGCAGCCGCTGGATGGCGGCGCGGTCGACCTCGTGGCGGTCTTCTTCGGCCACGGTCCAGCGCACACGCACAAAGGCACCGGCAATGTCCTGCTGCGCAACAGCATCGCGCAAGGCATCAGGGTCCGGCTTTCCGTCGAACACGATGTCGATGGTGCGGCGCGCCGGTGTCGGTTGCCGCGTGAAGCGGGCACCGTCGCCATCGACCTCCCACA
>OBEQ010379643.1_pt1 | contig 21252 bp, 23 predicted proteins | sample 1670901 | NCBI WGS metagenome assembly OBEQ01 (sample SAMEA104232315, study PRJEB22302) | groundwater metagenome | biome: forest; feature: aquifer; material: groundwater | place: USA | collected 2011-08-07 | depth 5.4 m
TCGCCAATGCCGTCCCCACGGCAAGCAATGTGGACCACTACGCCACACTGGTGCGGCGCAAGCGCCTTTTGCGCGATCTTATTGACGCCTCTGGCTATATCGCGGAGCTCGGCTACCGCGAGGCGGATGATGTGGAGACACTGCTTGATCAGGCGGAGCAGAGGATTTTCAGCATCGCCAAGGATTCCACGCATCAGGAATTTTTCGCCGTGCGCGAGGCGCTGGAAGAGGCATGGGAGCGCATTGACCGCATCCACCGCGAGAAGGACGCGCTCCGCGGCGTGAGTACGGGATTCAAAGACCTTGATAACATCCTCGGCGGCTTGCAGAAGTCCGACCTTATTGTCCTTGCCGCGCGGCCAAGCTTGGGCAAAACTTCGCTTGCATTGGATATCGCGCGCAATGCGGGACTTGCCGGCACCGCCGTCGGACTCTTCAGTTTGGAAATGTCAAAAGATCAGCTCATCGATCGCCTTATCGCCGCGCAAGGAAGCGTTGATCTTTGGCGGCTCCGTACGGGGCATCTGCGTGCCGACGGGCCGGACAGCGACTTCACCCGCATCCAGACCGCCATGGCGTCGCTTTCCGATGTGCCTATTTTCATTGACGACTCCCCTTCTCCGTCGGTTATTGAACTGCGTGCTAAAGCGCGGCGCCTGCAAGCGGAGCATAATCTCGGCCTCGTCGTTATTGATTACCTCCAGCTCATTCGCGGCCATTCAAGTTTTGAGTCGCGCGTGCAGGAGGTTTCGGAAATCTCGCGCTCGCTCAAAGGCATGGCGAAAGAATTAAATGTCCCTGTTCTCGCCCTCTCACAGCTTTCGCGCGGCGTTGAGATGCGCCCTTCATCCATTCCCAAATTATCCGACCTTCGCGAGTCGGGCTCCATTGAGCAGGATGCGGACGTCGTCATGTTTATTTACCGTCCCGATAAGGCGGATCCGAATTCTGATAAAAAGAATATCGCCGAGATCCGTGTGGAAAAACACCGCAACGGCCCCACCGGCAAGATGGAAATGTATTTTCAGGAAGAGTGCGCTTCGTTTCGTCCCATCGAAAAACACTTTGAGGAGCCGCTGTAGAAAAATATAAAAAGTACTTATACATCCCCATCTCCTTCCGTCATTCCGAGCATCAGCGACTGCCAGCAGGCGTCCCGTGAGGGAGGAATCCCGCAAGCATTCAGTACTGCTGAAATCGTACGAGATCTTTCATCTACGGTTCTGGATGACGCCTCAAAAATGTATCCCAAGCCCATACAAGAATTAATAGATGCGCTGACACATTTGCCGGGAATCGGGCCGCGCCAAGCCACGCGGTTCGCCTTTTTTTTATTGAAAGACCGGCAAGGCGTTGCCGACGACATTGCGGAGTCGTTGCGAACCATGCGCGAACATATCGGCGAATGCGCGCAATGTTGGCACTCCATTGAGCTTGATAAAAAAGAAACCGATCAACTCTGCGCCATCTGCAAAGACGATCGGCGCGATGCCCGCCAAATCGCCGTGGTTGAAAAAGAAGCCGACCTCCACAATCTTGAAAAGCTTGCTACTTACCGCGGCACCTATCATATTCTCGGCGGCGTTATCTCGCCCCTTGACACCGACTCGCCCAAGCGCCTGCATTTGCGCGCGCTCTATAACCGCGTTGAGGAGTTGGTGCAAAAAAACGATAAGCCGATAGAGACCATCCTCGCTACCGGCTCTACGACAGAAGGCGACACGACGGCAACGTATATTGAGCGCATTTTGTCCCCACTCAAAGAAAAATATCCGCACCTTACCATTTCGCGCCTCGGTCGTGGCTTGTCGCTTGGCGCGGAGCTTGAATACGCCGACGAGGTCACTCTCACCAACGCCTTGACAAATAGGAGATAGGGTGCTAAATTGCTACCGGTCGTAATCTTACGACATTCGCTCCTTTACTGGATCAAACATGGGAGGATGGGTCATGTACAATCTGGGATTTCGTCTGTGCATGCTCGGATCATTGATGATATCAACAGCCGTTTCGGCAATCCCTATACAGATTACGGAGACAAATATCGGTAATATCATGGTAATTGATGATAGCGGTACACTTGATGATCATACAGGAGCTTTTGACCTCGTGACTCACATAAGGATCACGGTCACGGGTAATCTGTTTCTTCTGCGAGTGAGTCCTCATGTCAACTTGTCGGGTGAATTTTTGGTGGGATTCCCGATTCCAGGGTTTGAGGGGGTACTTGGTCATTATGGAAGTATTCCCGATACTAATATCAAGGCATTTGAGACCAGCTTGGGATCCTCAATGATATTTTGGACGGTGAGCAAATGGACGGGAGAGGAGACCTTCTTTTATGAAACGACTGTACAGGATTTAGCACCCTCTCCTTATGTACCGTACATTTTAGAAAGTGGAGGAGTCTGCCATAGTGGTCAAGGAGTTGGTCCATTGCTCCCGCACCCACCAGGGGCTGTTGCATGCCCCGTGGAAACTGCTATTCCAACACCAGAACCTGCAACTTTTGTATTGTTGCTTACTGGGTTATTAGCTATCGTGTTTCTATTCAAGAAGCAGCGACGGTTAAAACACTAGAAGCACTTGTCGCCCCTACCAAAAAAAACCCACCTCTTCGCAGGTGGGTTCCTTTTATGCAATTATCTTCCCAATCTCAATCTTGATAATACTTGCGCTGATCATTATTCAAAGTCTTTTTTTGGGATTTTTGACTGTTTAATAATTGCTGAAAGTGTGCCGATAGGAATCAATTTTGATTTTCCATGAAGCGGCACGGGAACCATGATTTGTGTCTCGGAATGCGTCCAGATCATATGACTGCCTTTTTGACGGACAAGCATGAAACCGTGCTTTTTGAGAATCACTATCAAGGCGTGTGCGGTAATCGGCTTCATGACGACACGCGCTAGCGTGAAGGGAGCGCGACGCGGATCTCATCAATGAGCGGTCGTTTCATCTGAAAAGGAATTGCACGCTTTTGCGCCGTCAACTCCTCAAGCCAAAGCTCAAGAACTTCTTGCGCTTTTTCTTTCGCCTCTTCAAAATTTTTGCCGAACGTCACGCATCCGGGAAAATCAGGAAACGAAACGTTATAGCCGCCCTCTTCGGCCGACTCAAAAAAAGCAAAGTAAGACAAGATACGACGCTTTTTTGCCATAAAAAAACTTAAGCGACTATCTTCCCAATCTCAACCTCAGTGTAGTGCTGGCGATGTCCCTGGCGCTTGCGGTAGCGGGTTTTGTTGTGATATTTAGATATGATCATTTTGCGCGTACGTGCCTGCTTGAGGATAGTCGCCTCTACATGTGCGTCCAAAACAGTCGGCGTGCCGATTGCCGTTTTCTCTCCATCGCTCGTCAAAAAAACATCGGAAAAAACGACCGCCGACCCCTCGGCGCCCTCAAGCTTCGCTATCTTCAGTTTGTCGCCAGGCGAGACGACATACTGCTTCCCGCCCGTATGAATAACCGCAATAGTGATCATGATTTTTCGATGGTAGCATGGACTGTTTTCTTTTGCAATATGGCTTTTTTTGAGTACTACTCCCCCTCGTCGGCAGGACCCTCAATCGCCTCAAGCTCCAAACCTACCCCCTCGCCCGTGATACGGAGCATGTCCTTGTCAATTTTGCCAAACTCCTTACGCGCGTTGTTATACATATTGACGGTCGTGCCCAAATGCGTTCCTATTTTGCCGAAATACTCCTCATAGCTTTTCATATGGCGCGTGAGCTGTTCCACATTTTTGCGAATTTCTTTTGCCGATTCTTCTATTTGCAATGCCCGCAACCCTTGTAAAACAGTCTGCAAATATGCCAAAAAAGACGTTGGCGAGACGATAATGACGTGCTTATCTTTAAAAGCATACTGGATCAAATCCTGGGTATTGACCTTCACCGCACCGACTTGGTTTACGAGAAGGTCGTAATAAATCGCCTCGGCAGGGATGAACATAAAAGCGAAATCCATTGTCCCCTGCTCCGGTTTTACATATTTTGCCGTCTCGTCAATCCGGTCTTTTAAATCGGCACGGAAAACTTTCTCCAGCCGCTCACGCTCTACGGCGTCGCCAGCCGCCAGAATGCGATTGTAATTTTCCAGCGAAAATTTCGAATCAATGCAGATTTTTTTCTCCTTCACAAAGACGACGGCGTCGGCGATAAGCCCGTCGGGGAAAGCATACTGCATTTGGAAACTCCCGGGCGGCATGACGTTTTTGAGTAAGGTCTCCAAAAAATACTCCCCCAAAATCCCGCGCTGTTTCGGGTTTTTCAAAATATCCTGCAAATTTTTAAGCTGGTCGGCGAATCCCACCACCTGTCGGTTTGTCTCATCCAGTTTCGTCAGCCGCTCCGTCACCTCTTGCACAATGCGGGCGCTTGCGCCGACTTGGGATTGCATCGCAGTCTGCATCGTCCCGAATTGCGTTTGCATAAGCCGCGAACTTTCCGCCATCCGCCCGTCAAGCGCCCGTGCGATTTCATTGATCTGATTTTGCAAAAGGAGAAGCGTGTCGTTGTTTTGCGGTGCGGTTTCCTGCCTTCCCGTCCGCTTCACCAGCACGAAAAAAAGCCCGGCAAAACCGGCGATAACCACTCCGGCAATTATGAAAAATTCTACACTCATGGATACGAAGCATCATACACCTCATGCGAGTATTCTCAAAATGGTTGTCATTCCAAGCGGAGTGACCGCCAGTAGGCGTCCCGTGAGGGAGGAATCCCGTACGGTTTCAGTATCTTGAATGCTAACGGGATTCCTCGTCCCGATCAAATCGCACTCGGAATGACGGAAGAGAGACAATTGCCTCGTTTTCAAAATAAAAAGGGCTCCTCGGCAAAAATTGCTTCAGAGCCCACATACTCAAGGATTACTAATCCTCTTCTCTTATACCAAACATAAATGGTGGCACTCCGCGCTGTATTTCTGCCAGGGTTGCATACCTTCCGTAAAGCATGCCTAACGTCCACCCCCCAGCAAGGATACCCACCCAAAAACCTTTTCCGGTGATGACATATCCCAAAAAAGCGACAATCGCCAGAACGCCCGTCGCCAGTACTGAACCAAAAAAATCATGCCTCCAGATTTTCACCACTGTCTTCCGCATACCCCTCTCCTCTATTTCGCGGATCACCTAGTCCTCCGGAATCTTTTGCGTGAGCGCGAGATTCTTTGACTTATACCTCTGGTCGTCCGTCACTTCCCGCGCGTATAAAACCGAAATCCACGGAGGCATCTCAAACGCCGCTGCCGCCTCCTGTGAGGGAAACTCGCACTCCATGGTTATAAGCGGCTTAAGCGCTTCTTGATACGTCACAATGCTCAATCGCGGTGTCGGCGGGATATGAACATCATACTGAACACGCACGAGCCGCCGCTCCTTCGTCAGTACCCATAGTTCTTTGACCGCCCATTGGTCGACAAGTCGCTCCCACTCATGGCGCTGAATCGTCCCTTCGTCCTTCATGCCAAGAACGAAACGACCGTCGCGCGTGTTCCGTATTCGCATCTCAAAACCCTCATGCGCGATCAGGTATCCTTGAAACCGCAGATATCCCCTTCCCAGAATGTCATGCGGCGGCAAGCAGGACAGCCGCCATTTGCGCTCAATTTCTACGCCTTCAATACCATTCGCCTCATGAGCGTTATCCACGAGAATCTCCTTAGATTATCAAGAAACGAGCATTCCGAATGACCCATAAGAGCATGCTTAAGATACCATAACGCCCTAAAAAAGCAACTCAACGCACTATATTATGTTCCTTTCAGAAGAGCGCAAACATTGTTTGCATATTCCATAAAACTCAAGCGCATGCTGGCGAATTTCAGCAAAATGTCGCGTCGTGCGAAGAATGTTTGATTCCATCTCCTCCAAGCCGCATCCGGAGACATCCTCCAGCCGCCCGCACTCAATACAGACCAAATGATGATGGTCATCCATACCCGCGATTTCATAGTGCGCATGATTGTGCCGCAAATCAATTTGCTTGATGAGCCCGGCAATCTTAAACCGCCGTATGATCCGATATACCGTCGCTTGATCAAACTTCGTACCGATACGGCGAATCATATCTTCGGGGCTTAACGGCTCGCGGGAATAATGCATGAGTCCTAGCAATGCAAGATGCGCCGGTGTGGCGCGAAAACCCACTTTGCGCAGCATTTTTTTGAGCTTGTCAGCCGAAATATTCCGCTTTTTTACCATAGGAATATGGTACTACTAATGCGAAATATTTGCAAGTAATTTGACGCTTCAAGATAAGAGGCGTAAGTATTGCCTTAAGGAGTTAATCCTCTTCCTTGGTCAGAGGGGGAAGGATTCTTCTTCAGTGAGGAGTGTGGTGCGTCTTTCGCAACCATACCGACCGCATCGTACCTTGAAACTAGAGAAGAAAAGGAGCGGAAATGGCACAAGTGCACAAAGGATACCTCATTACCGGTTTTTTGGGATCGGGTAAAACGACGCTCGGCATACAGCTCGCCGCGCACACGCTTCAGCGCGGTCTCCCCGTGGCGTATGTCGTGAATGATATCGGCGACATCAACATTGACTATGAACGAATCGTGCGGGCAATCCCCGGTATTGATGCCGCCGACTTGAGTTCCGTTTGCATCGGTTGCAACGGACAGGAGGAATTCTACGGGCTTCTTGATGAGTATTACAAGAAAGGCGTTACGCTTTTTGTTGAGCCGACCGGCATCTTCACCGGATCTGAAATTGAGCAACTCCAGCGTGACGTATGTCAACAATGGTCGCTCAAAGTGATTACCCTCATTAATACCTATCAATTCCTCAAAGAGACATCCGCAATCGCACTGGCAAAAGAATCGGTGTCCCAATTGGCAGTCGCTGATGTTGTGGGGCTTACCTGGTGGCACCTCCTTCCCGGCTTCACAGGAATTGACGACGAACAATTCATACCGGTTCATCAGCTCGTAGGAGCATACACGGAAGCTCCGCTATGTCTCATTCCTGAACTAATGAGCGAGGCGCATCTTGAAACGCTCATGAGCATCGCCCGGCGCGATCAACGAGATCCGCTCGCGAGCAGTCGACCGCACCACCAGCACGACCACCATCATGCCGAATCATGGCATACCAAAAGTATTGCCCTTCGTTCCGACGCAAAACTTTCCGATCTCATCCAAGCTCTCGCGCCCGTGATTGAAAAAATCATCCGCGCCAAGGGCGACATCGGATACGAGAGTTTTGACTGTGTTGGCGGCAGGTGGAACACGCAACCTCTCACAAAAGAAGGTACACGATTAGCAGTCGTGATTTCCACAGAACCTTTGCCGGAAGGGATTCTTGATTCGGTTTCCGAAGGATCAAGAGAACCCTCAAAACCTACCACTGCCGACCTTGAGAAAGCCGCAGCGTATCTTTTCAAAAATACGGCTCCGCTTTCTCCGGGTGGCAAACTCCTTCCGATTGACGGACAAACGTATGCCGCATACGGCATAGCGATGAAGTTACCGGACGGACACGAGTTGCGCATGCGCGCAATTCATACCGTTATAGAGCGGCTTATTGAGGTCTGCGCGATTCTCCGAACGGGAGACGATCAACTGTCCTCAACTCATCGCACTGCGGGAGCGTACTTGCCTTTCTTCGCGCTTACCCACTGGAAAGAACTGCCGGAAGAGATGCAACGGAACATCATCGCATCACGTCCGGTAGAGCTCCTCGTGAAAGGACTCCTGCCGCTTACCGAAATCGGACCCGGCACGGGCATTACCGGCGGGACGGTGCGGCCATCGTCATTGAAGAATGGCGCGTATCGTTTCGCAACCTTGCATGAGTTTGACTCCGTTGGACCACTTATCGCCGCATTCCAGCACTGCCAAATCGTAGCGATCGAGGAAGTCAAACAAGAATGGGAGGACATGCTTAACGAACTCGGATTCTAATCCGTTAACCGTTAACTCGGTAAGAGCTGGTAGGATGCCGGCTCTTACCGCAATAAATGTTCTCATTGCACTAGGGAGAAGATCAATGAGTGACCCGAAAGGAATCGTGCTCGTAACTGGCATTAAGGTAAGACAATCGCATCACACCTTCACACATCCGACTGCGGCGCAACCGATTGAAGTCAATAACGTGCACTATAAGGTCAACACCGCCGCGGGAGTGGCGATAGAAGTTACTAAGGCCGGCTACTGCGTACACATGGCGGGATTTTCAGAGTTTGACCTTCGGCTCGTCGGCGACCAAATGACCGGATTGCTTTTTTCATCGGAGGTAGTAGATCCGCTTCATCAGGAAGATGTTGAGAGACTCGCCGCCACCGTCCGCGCGCTTCAAAAGCGGCATAACGTGCCCGTTTCTATCGTGCATTATGGAGGCGCCTCAACCACGGCGCAATCCTTGCCGCATGACACGGTATTCCTTTCTCTGGATAAAATCCCCTTTGAGGCGCCGGCGAATCTCGTGAGGGATAACGTAGAGACATTTCTGCGACTGTACGCAGCCATGCGCGATCTTCTCTATGAACAGAAGGTGAGTAAAGTTATTTCCATCACTTCGCTCGCTTCGTGGCGATGCAAAACGGAATTTGCGCTTGACGCTCTGCAAAAGGGCGCTATGCACAATCTTCTCCGCTGTGCCGCGCTTGAGGAGACCAAGAGAGGTGTCTACATCACCGAAATAATGCCCGGCATCACCGATACCGGATACTACGACAAAAACGAAACCCTTGCGTGCAGTTTGCGGCAGGCGCAAGAACTCGGATACCGCTGGACGGAGGATGACTTTCCCCTCTACCGACCCGAGCACATCGGCATGCAAGTCGTCCATGTTCTTGAATCCCCGTTCTATATACCGATCATGCCCTCTATGCCATTCGGACAATATCCGCACCTTGGGGCATGAAAAATGAAGGAGGGAGTGGCTTACCTTATGAGGAAGATGAGTAGATGAACCCTAGCTTTGAAACAAGACCAAACCGGCTTGGGATGTCAGGCACATCATTAGCCGTACTTGGCGGCGCGTGTTTTGGCTTCCTTACAGGGCTTGCAACAGGTATCGGCGTGTTTTACCTGTTTATTCCGTGCATCCACCCATAACAACGAGCCCCACAGAAAATTTTCTGTGGGGCTTTTCTTATTGTTTCAGGAGAGTACGGATAATGGTTTTCGTTTGCGCCGGTCCGCTCACGGGAACATAATCCACCCCCGTTTTGACGACCGCATAGTCGTTACCCCCGGGAAAAATCGCATCCCCCACAAAAAGCATATTTTTTATCCCCACCCCCAGATACTTCTTGACCTGCTCCAAACCGTACGCCTTATCGATCCCTTTTTTGGTTATATCGATGGAGGTGAATCCCGCGGCGTGCACCTCCAGATCCGGCAGAAGTTTGCCCAGACGCCTTGCGATATTCATTTTAACCGCGCGGTTTTCACGCAACCATTTTTCTTTTAGCGGAACTCCCCGCTTCGCCCCAAGCACCGCAACGACATCCTGCCCCAGTGCCGAAAACGTAATTTGCGTGCCGCGGTCTTCGATTACTTTGCCGTAGGTCTTTTGGGGGTGGCGGTAAGCGATTTTTTTAAATACCTCCTGAAACGCTTTTTTGATTTTTTGTTTTTCTTCTTTTGTCAGATGGAGTGCATAGATATTTTTCCATCCGGCTTTATAGGTGTAAAACGAAGTTGCCGTGGCGGGAAACAGGAAAAGATTCTTGAGAAGAAGTTTCGGAGCTTTCAATTGCCGAAGGAATTGAGTCTTGAAAATACCGTATTTGCCGCCGCCGATAATGACGACTTTTTTCACGATAAGCAGACGCGTAATCAGTGCTGCCATCTCCGCATCCATGGGCGCCTTGGTCGGCGCAACCGTACCATCAAGATCAAAGACGATCGCCTCTTTCGGTTTGAGTTTTTTGAGACTCTTAATTTTCATATTTCTTTCAGTCTATCACTATAACACCCATACATACAATCCTGTAAAAAGAACAGACCACTCCGCATGAATGCAAAGTGGTCTGGTTAAAACGCGTGCGGGCAGTTGTTTTTCTACTTCACCATAGCCGTGGCGGTTGGAACCGGGGAAACGGCGGGCAGATCGGTAACGGTTTTTTCGCCGAATCCGCAACCCGCATGGGAGAATCCTCCCGACCCATAGATGATATTATCATCACCGGTGACCGGCGCCACTGCTCCACCGTATTCAGCCTTATTAACGCCTGCGGGAACATAATCGAGACCGAGCGTGTGACGAATGCGCCACGCGATAGCATGATCAGCACACGAACTGTCGCCACTCACACCAAGCCCTCCAATAATGCGCCCTTTGACATCGTACAGCGCCAAACCTCCGCCAAAGACATTTACGCCTCCAACTCGCCGACCAACCGCCGGGTCGGCTAGCGTGCCATACTGCGCGGCGGACCCCTGATACGCCGCTTGCGTATCGATGGGGTTGCTGAATTGCAATCCGAACAAACTCCCTCCCGGCTGTACGGCACTGAACAGATTCGCCGTTGAAAGCGCCAATCCCCTATCTTTACTGAACAAGCGCGCGGTATTCGCTTTCTGCATAGCGATTACGCGACTGCCGCGCCAGGGATCATGGCCGTTCCTCGCAACAACTGCAACCGTCCCATCAAGACGTACCACGCCGACCCACATCTCGCATGGCGAGAAAATAGCTCCGTTATTGACTCCTTTGGCACACGCCTTTTCAAGCGCCACCGTGAGCTGCGTATGGGAGGGCATTCCCATGATACTACTCCCCGCAACCACAGGAGACACTATCCACAGCGCCAAAAAAAGAACTATGCTTACGGAAATAATCACCTTCATCATCTCTCTCCTCTTAATGTCGCCCGCACGCGTTTTTTCCGGACAACACACATACTCACATTCGTAATGCTTACTCGTCTTTTTGTCAATAGCATACCGGAGTGTTGCACTTACTTGTTGAAGCTATCCGGATTGATCTTCATATTTTTTCGTTATACCATAGCGTGATATGTCTTTGAAGATCGGTATCGTCAGGACATACCACGACATGACTATGCCGATACACCGACTAAATTAATACCTTTTGCTTTTACGATCAAGCTCCCTGCTCCAAACTATATTACAATCAAGCGGTCATAATTGTATTTTTCATAGTAATTTCACTATACATTTTTCTATCCCACCCTACTACACACTATTGGCCGCACTCCTTGTACAGCCGCCAAATCGTGGTCTTGGAAACAAACCAACCATGTTTCTGCCGCAGATACCACGACATGCGGCGGGGGCCGTACTTTCTCTGTATTCTCAATGATATGATCGTTTCCCTGATCTCCTTGGGCAACTAGCGATGGATCTTATGGGGTCTGCAGGATTTGCTTTTCAGCCCTTCGACTCCCAGGCTTAGATACCGATGATACCAGAGGTAAAATGTCCCTCGCGATATCCCGAAGTACCGACACGTTGGACTGACTTTGCGCGAGACCTGCTCATAGTGCTGGATCCACCTGAGCCGAGCTCTCGCGCGGGGATCCGAAAGGAGTGATTTGTGCATAAGTTTGGTATGATTTTGATGCCGATTCTATCATACCAAAACTGTGTAGAAGGTATTGGGGCTCTATATACTGTATCACGCTGTCCAGTTTTTGGGGTAAAGCATATTATGCTATCAGTGATGGGGAGTGCCAACTTCCGACCTTTTGTTTTCTCCTGCCTATCCAGTTGTAATTGCGTATACAAGAATTGCACTTTTTGCTTTAGGTTTTCATACAGTTGAATGACGGTCTTTATGATGGTGTGCAATACTTATCTTGCCTGTCATCTATTGTACGCCATCATGAGGATTCTGGGTATTTCGTAATTCAAGGTAACATATATTCCAGCAGAGAAGCAAAACTGTTTTTTAAAGAAGAAGCGTGGATGAATGATCGTTGATACAATCTTTCCCCTACGCTTTGGTTTTAGGATAACTCTATGGCATCTCTTATTTGGATTAATGGTATTAGATAAAGGAAAATATAACACCCCCGATTGGTTCAATCGGGGGTGGCTACTATGATGACCAAGAGAGTGCACTGGCGCTTAATGCTAGACCTTCAGCCACACTGACAAACACATCTCCTGACCGCAATGTTTTCTTTCCGAACTTATCCGTAAAGATCTTCCTCAGACGGGGAATATGGGATATTCCACCGGTGAGGAAGACGGAATCTATGTCTGAAACAGCTACGCCTGAGCGAGTGATGAGTTGATCCACACAACGCTCAATCGAATACACCTCTTTACTAATCATCCATTCAAATTCCTCTCGAGTTATATCCTCCTCAATGTGTATCACGGATTCATGAAATCTAATCTTATCGCTCATATCCGTCGAGAGATGCTGTTTGGATCTCTCAATAATGCGAAAGAGCGAGAAGCCGAGATCTTCCTCAATTAAAGCATGAAGATACTCAATGGCCTTCTTGTCATCAGCCGATCTTCTGAGCATTTTCACAAATTCCCGATACTGTGTGTCCTTTAACGATGAGATCCGGTGCCATTCGCATAGGGCTCTCATTAAATGCGCTGGCATCGGGAGCACCTTGTCAAATGACTGATAGTGGATTTGCGATCCGAAGAACCTCAAGAGTTTATGGGACATAATCTCTGAATCAAGATTGTCCCCTCCGACATAGGCTCCTAGAGTTCCCATGATATCGGAAAAACGATCTTGCCGCCGCCTCTTTTGAGGATCCAACCTGATAACGGCAAAGTCGGAAGTACCGCCGCCAAGATCTGCTATAAACACCAGCTCGGACTTACCGAGCGTGAGTTCATAAGAGTACGCGGCCGCAATCGGTTCGAGTTGCAAGCATACCTCTTGAAAGCCAGCTTGTTTAGCCGCTTCCACTAGTCTTCTCTCCGCAAGCTCATCAAACTCAGCATCTTCTGAAAAGCGTGCAGGTCGTCCCAAAATCACTGATCGTACATCCTCTCCAACGATCCTGTCGGCTCGCACCTTTAGTTCCCTGAGAATCAAGGCGATCAGATTCTCGATAGTGTAATTTTTCCCGCGAATTACAGTGCCAGTGAATCCGCGATCCGCTAGAAAAGTTTTGACCGACTGCATGAATCTGCCTTCCATGCCGGTTTCGACATACTGACTGATCGCCTCTTCCCCGACAAAATAACCTCGCTCATTCCTCGGAAAGAAGAGGACGGATCTCATCGTCTTTCTCTCTTTTTCGAGAATCGGTAAGACACGGACATCTCCATTTTCAGCGACTGCAACAGCCGAATTAGTCGTTCCAAAATCAATTCCGTATATCTTGCTTGTCAATGCCCGATCCTCCAAATGTTCTATACTATATAATATTGTCAAAAGAGCACTTTACCTGTGTGATATAATCGCAAATAGGGAGTGAAAAGTCAACCACATCCGTATCTTGCCATGGCTTAGAAAGTAAACGATTATCGGCGTATAATCTCTGACTCGAAGTACTGTTCCTGAAAATTTGTGGCCGTGCGTATTTGGTCATCAGTCATGATAGTACCTTCCGGTACTACCACCAGTTTGTCATCATGGTCATTGAGACGATGGATGACCGCAATGCATATGCCTCTAAATGTGCTCACGGCTCCCTCCACGCCAAATACGTAGGCATCAACTTCTTCCCCATCCGGAGCTTTAGTATTGGGAACAAATCCATAGTTTACCTCATACACAAATCCGTATTTGGGATGATGCGAACCCAGCGGCCGATCAATCTCCACCTCGACCTTCCTATTGAGATATTTTGTTGAATAGGATTCAGACATTGCTTTTTGATTGCTTATCTGATTTTTAACATAACAAATCATTCATGGAAAGTAAACTAGAAGAGCTCTCCAAAAAAATGGAGAGCTCTAGTTACAGGCCGAGGTACGGCCTGACGATCAAGGGGCTAGGATCAGGGTGCAGAGATAGTCCTGGTGGACTAAACGGGTATTACTCATCGTTTTCACTGTTAGTCCTGAAAAACCCGATGATCTCCCTGCATCTTCTTCATCCTTGAGACAATAGGGATCGCGTACAAAGAGATCCGTCATGCCTGTCTGGAATTTATTTGTAAGGTACGAACGCGCTGCACACCCGCCGCGGCAGGCGTTGATATGCGTACAGCCGCTACAGCCATCAATCAGATGCGGATTGTTGACGCGCTGCCGAAATGCGCGAAATTGAGGAGATTCAATGATATCCGCCAACTCATCCACAAGTAGATCGCCGACTTTAAAGTCATGCGCATACACACAGGGACTTACTGGGACAGTTCCTTGTGGCGTAATCGAGTGGATACGGAACGATGTACTTCCACAGGGACACCCTTTCTGATTATAGGAGGTAGCCGCAGCAATGAGCGGTTCCCCCATTTCAATAACACTCGCTTGAGCTATGAGCCTGCTCGCAGCACGGAAAAATGTAGCCGCATCCGGTAGCATTTCCATATGCTGATGCTCAGTCGGCTTGATGAAATTGATCCGCACGAAGCTCTTATGCTCTCGCGCAGTGGAGAGGAGCGCATCAATGTGGCGATCGCTCAGGTTCCATGTCATGCCACACATCACAATCGTGTGGGGCAACTGATAATCCACACAGATACGAAGTGCCTGTAACGCCATGCCGTAGAGCGATGCGCCACGATTTTTGTTGTGTTCCTCGGCGAATGGGCTGTCAAGGCTCACATCCAAATCATTGAGAAGTGGAATGACATCCGGGTGAAATTTCGCGAGATGGACAAGACTGATCCCAGCCGTCGTCAATCCAACGATAATTTTCGCTTCATGCAGAGCACGGATGATATAAGGCAGTGTGGTTTTGGAAGGATCTGGCCCGTCAGTAAATACAGGCTCATTCCCACCAAGATTGACCGTCTTAACTCCGATTGAGGCCAGCTGATCAACAATGCGATCTATATCTCCCAAGGTCAGATTGCGTCCCCTATTTCTCACAATCGTTGAGTAACAGTGATGGCATCGGAAGGGGCAATCATTACCGAGCGTCCACCCGATATTTTCAATCGCTGCCTTCTTCTGAGGAATACACAAGGAGTGAACACCGAGTTCTTGAGCAGTGATGTATTCTTGCATTAGCTAGTTCTCCTCGTCTGTGCAGAGATAACGTGGCCGATAGTAGAAGTAACGACTCCGGGAACCCACATGTAATCTCTGTTGAACACAGTTACACTTTGGTTCCGTCATGGAGTGTATATCAGGTAATGCTTGCAGAAACAGTGAGAATGTTTTCTCCCTCCCTCTACCGATATTAACATCAATCTCTTCACGCGCTGTAACGTCGTTCGTCAGAAATCGCTCTCGGAGTTCGCGATCATCAATCGTTACTGCGAGTGATGCGTAATGACAGCCTGCCTCACGAGCTAGAGTAGCTTCCGGATCAATCGTCTGTCCCACAATATCCCACCCCATCTGCTGATAGAAATCCAGCTCTGCAGATGTCTCTATCCGAGGATAACCATGAAAACTTACATAGATACCTTCAGGGTAAACGAGGAAAGGTGAGTAACTTGCTGCCGATATGAGACACCTTCGGAGTCCACCGCAGAATGGCAGAAACATATCTACATTCCTGAATCCCCTCTCTTTGTTTCGAGATTGGTTATATCCGCCCATCCCCACAAAATCATGAGGAATGTAAACACTACCTGCTTTTGTCATCTCACCAATTGAACCAGTGACAAATGTGCCTATGACATTTTCGATTCCCAAAGCCGAGATAGCCTCCTGGGTTAGGGCATAATCAATGTCATGTGATGTAGAGCGTCTGCGCTCAAACCGACCATAAACGATCAAAAAGGGAATATGCTGATACTCAGCCAAATAGCATCGCGTGTGAATACCCCGTTCTGTCTCGACAATCAACTGCCTGCATCCATTTTCTTGCATGAATGCATCCGGACGAGCAACGACTGCTATCTTCAAATTCAGTTCGCGCCGGGTGTGTTCAATGTTATCCGGATGGACATACACACATTCCTGCATGAGTATCTCCTTATGAGAGAAAGGGATTCAATACGCCATCGTAGATCAGGTCGTATTTTTCATATATCCTCCTAATATCATTGCCGATAACGGCATACTGATACTCAGTTTCTGAAATCGCCTGGTCTACCAGTTCTCCATCCCCCTCTTTGTCAGTTTGGATGTGATCCAATGTCTTCCGAAAAAAACTTAGGTCAAGCTGAAGTAGAAGTTTGCAGAGCTGATACGTCTCCTCATATCCTTTATTTGGCAGTATTTTCGGGGCACCAATTGAATCAATGACCCAGTCGTATACTGCCGCGTGAGCGCGATGCCACTGTTTCAGAAGCCAATATACTCGTCGTACCAAGGGATCTCCAACCTCATAGGAGAAGTTCTGGGTTAGCTGTCCGGATCGGACAAGCTGCTTTCTGATCAAGTTTTTCGTGAAGGTTGTACCCTTCGCGGCAAACATCTCAGTAAAGATCCCTTTAGTCACAACCCACGCATGAGCTCGTAAAAAATGGTAATTCTCTTCGAGTTCCCTGATGGTGGTTGCGTGATCAAAGAGAATCATCCCCATCTGCGTGTAGATTCCATGATCCTTGAGTAATGCAAGGGCGTGAATATTGTCTTCAAGGGTAGCTGATTTTGCCATGCGCCGAAGCGCTTCCCTTGATCCACTCTCTATTCCGATACTCGTAGAAAACCATCCAGCTTCCGTAAGACCACTTACAATCTGTCGGGTGAGTCGATCAGCACGCACCTGCGTTCTGAAACGTATGGAGAGCCCTGCTTTCACGAGTAATTCGGCGAACTCGGCTACCCACCGCTCATTCCGCGGGGGTTCGATGAAACTATCATCGACGAATTTGAAATCGCACACGCCGTAATACTCATGAAGCTGTCTCAATTCGTCTACAATATTTTTTACTGATCGTAAACGCCATGACGATCCACCTGCGGCTCTTGCAAAAGCAATAACCGAACAGAATGTACAGTGCGCCATGCAGCCCCGTGAAGTGCAGACATGAACAGGATTTTTTCTTTTTATCGTGCTTGCGATAGAATCCCGATCCGGAAAAGGCAGGATATCCAAATCCTGTATGGGCATACTTGGTCTCGTTCGTATTACCACATTCTGCTTCCGGAATGTTATACCAGGGATTGTCTCGAGTGATAGCCCTTGCTGACAGAGCACGCTCACTAGGTCAGTGATAATGTGTTCAGCTTCCCCCCTAACTGCAACAGTGAAACCGGCATCTATAAAGTCTTCGTCATGGAATGTCGGCCCATACCCACCACAGATTGATGGGACATAATACCCCACCTTCTCATGGAAGAGCCTTAACAATACTCCCGCTTCCTCTAGGTTGGAGCGATAGCAGGAAAAACAAATAACTGAAGGAGGTTTATCAACACATGCTCTTTCGACGATTTGCTGGGCAGTGAGACTCTCAAGCCAACCATCGATGACAAGCACGTCATACTCACGGTTATTTTGCCTTAGTACTTTCGACAAGTATCCAAGAGCAAGCGTTTCTTCCGCTGTCCGATGAGACAGGGTGTATGGTGTTAGCATCACTATCCGAGTATCCATAGCCACTCCTCACATCATATTGTTATCTGTAATCTCCCCAGAATACACCGTATGGATTCCTGAATTGTCAAAGCGGCTGTATCCAATACAACGAATTGTCTGTCGAGGCGTGACAGATGGTACTGGATTCTCTCCTGTATCGCACCAATTCGCGAAGGAACCTCAAGGAACTCCTTATCAATCGGCGAACCTTTCGGATCTGATTTGATCCGATTGCATATAACTTCCCATGGTGGATTGAGAAATATCGTCAGATCAGGGCACGGAATCATTCCGCGCTGCAAGTATCCATCCAGTAAAATTTCATCATCGGATAATCCGTAGACCTCCCGATGACAAACAATCGAAAGATCATATCGATCTTGGACAATGATACCACCCTTTGCCAAATGAGGAGACAACACATCGTGTGCATAGAAGATGAGATCGGCCCAGTAAAAAGCTGTCGAATATCCTAAGTCCGTTATGTTCCGACTTTTGACAGTAGTGGCGAATTCCGAATTACTCAATGCGCAACGCCCTAGCATCACTGCTTGCCCGAGAGATGATTGTCTCAGTGCTCCGGCAAGTTCGGCTGAGAGGGTGGTTTTACCGCATTTCGGAGCCGATTCAAAAACCAAAAGCAGACCTCTTGTTTGCACGCCATACTCCTCCCCTGCAACTGACTTAGCGAATTACTTGTCAATGAACCTTCTGCAAGTAGTACCATATATCAAATATTTCGTCCACAAACCCAACCGTTGCTTGATCCCAATAAATGCAACACTCCAAGGGCGGGGTAATCAAACCCCACCCTTGGCCAAAGGAAACATTACACCCCTCTTTGGAAACCCCGAGAATGGTTCCATGTAGTAACCCTATGGGGTATGGTGGTTAATAAAAAATAGGGATAGGATAATCGTACTATTGATTGGATTTTAATTGTACTGCTATGGAGACATCCCCATATATTGACCCTCATAAAGTAGCAAAACGAAATGCCTACCGCTTGTTGAGAACGCGGCTTGGTATCAATTTTGTTCAGTCAAAGCGGAACCTTTCGGACATTGAACGATCCTTTCTCTATCATGTACCTGCTGATCGCCATGGCGCACGGCTGATTATCAACAAAATGCGTGTGTTAACAGAAGAGATACAACCCAGAAGAGAGTTCATTTGGAATAAGCAAGACAACGCCCTACGGCAGAAACTTAATCTTTATGGGCAACTCGCGGTTAATTTACTCTTTCCCCATGAACAGGCGCATCAGCGCGGGGGCATCAATGAACTCGTGATGCGCCTCTATGCGTATATTAACTTGGGAGATGAGGAGAAGATGGTTTGCGTGGATTATTTGACAAGATTATGGTCACTACCCGGAGAGTGTACACGAAAATTGCGCAAACTGATTTATATAGCCGAGACGGATGCGGTACACGAATTGGGTTATTCATCAGTTTTGCGACAGGAAATCTAGTCAAGCATAGTTGCCTTTCACGTAAAATACCGACGGCGTAACGAAAAGAGACCATTATTGGAAGCTTCATTTAACTCAGCACGACCGAATCAATCATTTCATGAGTCTAGCCCAAGTAGGTTACAACACATATTAGCCAAATTCGCGCCCTCAGTGGACATATCTCCATCTGAAATACTCGATAATGACTCTCTCCGACCATCACTTCAAGAAGATTATTTAAAACTCGATATTCATAAGCTTAATCCTGGAGGAAAAGCTTTTAACCATCTTAAAGCACGTATACAATGGCGTTGGCAACACGCTAGGTGGCAACAAAATACTGATTATTCAAATGCTGACATCGGAGACGAAGGACATGCAAGAAGCAATAGCCTTCCGTATATCAGAGATGTGAGTGGCAAATGAAAGGTACCCCAAAAGTAAGACACTCTTTCTAAGAGTTTTGTAAGGTAATACCATTGGGGTACCATGACCACAACCAAGAAAGCATATCGTATCGCTCCTGAGGTAAAAGATCAGATCCTGAAGCGCATCAAAGACGAGGGAGTATCCGTATCACTTGCCGCCAAAGACCACGGTATCCATGAGACCACCATCTACAACTGGCTTGGTGCGGGAGCCAAGAGCGCTCCCACGTGGGTTGAGGTTGCCAAGTTAAAGAAAGATAACCGCATGCTCTTTGAGATGGTGGGAGAGCTGACGGTGAAGCTATCCCAATCCCAAAAAAAGAGCTGATGCGATCAGCATCTACGAAGACCGCGTTTGCCCGTTCTGTCAGCATTTCCCACTCCCAATTGTACTACCGCCATAAGAAGCCGGAGAAAGACTGGAAGCTGAAACAGCAGATTGAGGCGGTACTCCACGAGCATCCAAGCTACGTCACAGACGGCTCGCATTGCATCTGCGCCTCAACAAGAAGCGAATCCTGCGCGTGATGAAGCTCTTCGGCATCAAGCCCTACCGCCGGAAAGGCAGAAAGTGGCGTAAACCAAAGGAAAAAGGTGTCTCATTCCCCAATCTTCTACTGACGGCGTTCCCCCAGTATCCCCACCACATCTGGGCGTCTGACTTCACGCATATCTCATTCCATGGCCGATGGATGTACCTGGCAACGATCATTGATCTGCATACCCGCGAGATTGTCGGCTTCTCGGTACTGACAACCCATTCTGTACAATTGGTGAGTGCAGCACTCCTCTCTGCCATCCACAAGTACCCTCATCCGATCATCCTGCATTCCGATCATGGAAGCGAGTATACCTCGAAGGATTACGTCGCACTGTGTCAGAACCTCGGTATCACGATGTCCATGAGCCGGAAAGGATGTCCGTGGGAGAGTGGATACCAAGAGTCGTTCTATGGGAAGTTCAAGGTTGATCTGGGAGATCCGAACCGATTTGAGACCATAGGAGAGCTTATCTGCGAAATCTACCACACGATTCATGCCTACAATCACACGAGAATCCATACCGCATTAAAAACGCCACCGGCGATATTTGCTCAGTGGCAGGAAAGGTCGAACCAACTCATAGAGTTAGTGTCTTAAGAAAGGGGTACCGGCCATTAGCCCGTAGATACTCTTATCAAGAGTTGGTAATGGATGAGTTACGAGAGGCTGGAGTTGAAGTGATTTTTGTTACCGTCCCCTCCCCTAAGAACAGCGAAGATAAGATTCTGCATGGGGTAAGAGGACTGTTTGCAGAATACGAGAGAGCAAAAATATCAGAGCGCTTCCGGCTCGGCAAGCTTCGTAAGGTTGCAGAAGGGCATATTTTGACCACTGAAGCGCCTTACGGATATGACTATATCCCAAAAAAGGACAAGGTGCATGGCTACTATGAGATAAATGAGGCAGAAGCACGGGTGGTAAGAATGATCTTCCGTTGGATTGCCGAAGAGGGCTTAATGCTCAGAAAAGTTGTCAGAAGACTGCAAGACTTAGGCATAAAACCGAGAAAAAGCAAAAGGGGCGTCTGGAGTACAAGTACCCTGACAACCATGCTAAGAAATAGAGCATACATCGGAGAAGCCCATTGGGGTAGTTCCTATGCCGTAGTTCCAGAAAATCCGATAAATAAAGAGCGGTATCGAAAAATGAAGAAGAGTAGCCGAAGAATGAAACCGGAAGAAGAATGGATTGCAACGAAAATCCCCGTGCCACCAGTTATCAATGAAGATCTGTTTACGCGTGTGCGGGAACAACTTAAAGCTAATTTTGCCCTATGCCA
>OBEQ010107516.1_pt1 | contig 21249 bp, 19 predicted proteins | sample 1670901 | NCBI WGS metagenome assembly OBEQ01 (sample SAMEA104232315, study PRJEB22302) | groundwater metagenome | biome: forest; feature: aquifer; material: groundwater | place: USA | collected 2011-08-07 | depth 5.4 m
CGAGCCCGGCAAATTTCACCGGCCCGGGCGGGGAGCCGCTCCAGCAGCCCCATGACCAGGGTGGATTTGCCGCTTCCGGACGCGCCCGCGAGCAACACGATGTCACCGGACGGCTGCAGGTTGACGGGCTGACCTTGCGGATCAATGCCGAGCGGGATCGCGTGGCGGTGGATGGTCTGCGACACCGCGCGCAAGTCGTCGCGGATAAGCTCATCGATCAGCTCGATGGCGCCGTCGGCCGCGAGGCCGGTGAGCACGATGTCGGCGTGACGCTTGAGCATCGGCAGCGCGTTGGCGACGGCCGCCGCGCATTCGCACAGTGTGAGAAACGCGTGGTCGTTTTCCGCGTCGCCCACGCCGACCACGTTGTGGGGTGAGAGGCCCAGTTCGCGCAGTGCTTCGACCAGGCCGCTGGCTTTCGTGACGCCCGGCGGCAAGATCATCACCGCGCCTTTGTTGAAGACAACGTGCCACTCGAGGCCGAGCTCGCGGATGGCTTCGAGTGCCAGCGTTTCGAATGGCTGGCGGGTCGACAGGATCGCGCGGCCGGCCGAGCACGGCACGCCCCGTCGCTGCAGCATCGCAATCAGGGGTTCGGGAGGCGGCTCCGCCAGCGAGCGCACTTGACGCGTCGAGGGCGTGAACAGGACCCCGCCGTTTTCCGCGACAACGCGATCGAAGAGATCGAGCCGGTGGCAGACACGCAGCAGGTCGTCGAACTCGCGGCCCGTCACGAGGATCACTCGACGGCCCGATCGCCGAGCCCGCTCAAGCACCGCTTCGGTCACGGGCGCCAGACGACCATCCGCCGTCAGCGTGCCGTCGTAATCGCAGGCGAGCGCCAAGTAGCGCAGCATCGCAATCTAACCGGATGACGAGCGTGAGCGCTCGGCGTCGTCGGCGGGAGTGCGGGCAGTCTTCGATGCGGCTCCGGCAGGGGCGTCCTGCCAGCGGGAGAGGCACCCTTGCATGTTGCGAAGCCAGAATTGATTGAGGCCATCGGGGTCGTTGTCCGCGTCGACCGGCGCCCATCGACTGGCGAAGATCGGCAGCGCCGACTGATTAGGCAGGCGCTTGCGGATGCTGCCGGCAGCCCAGCGAGCCTGAATCAGGTGCGAGCGTCCGACGGCATCCGGGTGCAGCACGCCGTACTCGCGGCCCGGTCCGCCGCGCTCAACCTGTCGGATACACCACAGCGCGGTCGTTTGGAACACCGAGAGTTCATACTCGCGGGCGGCTTGCAGGGCGATGGTTAAGTCGCGCGAAGGCGGCTCGGCAGCGAGCGCCCCATCAGGATCGGGCCGAGCCGGTCGTCGTGTGTGTGACGGTGCGGAAATTAGGAACGTCGGCGCGGCCATCAGGGCGACCAGCCAGAGCAGTCGCCACTGTGGGGAACGGGCCAGAACAGTCAGCCCGGCGGCCGTGTCGTCGAGAGACATGGTCCTTACATCGTCAGCTGCGGCTGCTCCGGCACCCAGTGCCAAATCTGGCCGCGCTGCAGGACGCCTTCAAATCGCCCATTGGCCACGACCGGCAGCTGCATCAGGCGCTCGCGCCGCATCGTCTTGAGCGCGTCGCTGACCAGGGCCTCGGGATCGATGCTGCCTAAATCGTCCATACGCCGCATCACGTGTTCAACGCGGGTACGCGACCATTCGTCGCGATCGATGTGCGCGATGTCCGAGGCTGTGATGATGCCGGCGATTTGCCCGTGCTCCATCACGAGGAAGCAGCGCTGGCCCATGCGGAAGAGATATTGCGCCGCGAACGTCTCGAGGCTCGCGCAACCGTCAACGGCCGTGTAATCGCGCCCCATGACTTCACGGACGCGCACGGTCTTGAGCGCCGCGGTTTCATCGGCCTCAGCGTAGGCCGTCGCCGCGCCGTCGAAGAGAAATCCCGCCACGCACGCCATCCAGATCGCCGACGGGGTCAGGCCGTCGAGCAGCCAGCGGATCGAAAAGAGAAACAGCGCCAGGCCCGCACCTTGTCCAATGCGCGCGGTCACGCGCGTGGCGGTCACCGGATCGCCGCGAAACTTCCAGAGGATCGCGCGCATGATCCGTCCGCCGTCCAACGGGAAACCGGGAATGAGGTTCAGGACGGTGAGCGAAGCGTTGATGGCCGTCATCCACGAGAGGACGACGTGCGGCGCGCTGCGGCTGAATCCGGGCAGCCATGCTTGCGCGGTCGCGTCGATCGCGAGGTAGACGACACCCAGCGCCGCCGTCGAGAGCGGGCCGGCAACCCCCATCCACAGCTCGGTGCCCGGATCGGCCGCCTCCCGCTCGATCTGCGCCACGCCGCCGAACGCCGACAGACAGATGCTGCGGACGGGCAGCTTGCGCCACGCGGCGACCGCGGCATGCGCGAGCTCGTGCGCGGCAACCGACACGAAGAAGAGCAGCGTCGTCGTGGTCGCCACCAACCACGCGCCGATCGGCGACCACGCCGGCTCCGCGAGCGCGAAATGCGCGGCCAGCGACACGACCATCAAACCGGCCAACACAAACCAGCTGTAGTGCAGCTCATACGACACACCCGCAACTTTCGCCAATCGAATCGTGCGCACGTGGGCTTCTCCTCTGCTCATGGTGCAATCAGCCGGCTCGTTGGCTGCTCGCCGAAGTGGTGTCCGGAATCGTGACCCGCAACGACTGTTGCGGGCCGAACGGCTGATGATCGTTGCCGGCCAGCCGCACGCGAATGGTGTGCGTGCCCGGTGTCAGCTTGTGGAAGCTCAGTTTCGTGCTCGTTGTCGCGATGACGGGACTATTGTCGATCTCACTGGTCGAGTCGATCGTCGAGCCTCGCTGCAATGCTTGGGATGGCTCCGACGAGGTGGTCTGCGCGGCGTTTTCATTGGCGCTCACGAGTAAGTGCAAGCCGAACGCGAGCGTTCCGACCATGGCCGTTGTCATGATCATGCGTCCCGCCGACCGACTCATCGAGCCTCCGTTGTTGCGCGTATCCGTGCTGATGCGTGGAGCGTCATAGGGCTACACGGGGTGGCTCGGCTCGAAGACCGCACGACGCGCCGGCACGCGGCCGTAGCGCAACGAGATCTGACGCGTTTCAAACGCGTACATGCCGGCCGCGAGGCGCGAGAGCGCAAGCGCGCCCAGCGACAGGACGAAATCACGGAGCGCGATATCAAAGTAGCCGGGAATGAGGAGCAGGTTCGCGATGATGCCCCACAGCCATGCCGCGACGACATAGCCGCCGAACCGTGGCGCGATGGCCACAAACACCCCCGCGATGATTTCGATGATCCCGACGATCGACATGAACGCGTGGCCGTCGACGGGCAGCAGGCGCACAATGGTCGGCGCGAGATATTGGTCCCAATTGACCAGCAGATGCGTGAACTTGTCGATGCCGGCGAGGATCGGCAACATCGCGAACCCGACATGGAGGATGCGGAAGGCTTGCCGCACGGGTGCCGGGGCGGGCACGGCGCGGACATCGGCTGTCGGATAAGGAGCTGGTCTCATCGGGCGCCTCGGCTGATATTGGCGACGAGATCTATCGAGTCGGCCATGTCATCGGCCCGAGCGGTGGCCCGCCCGTGTTTGTCGCGCCGAGTTTCGGTGCGATCGTCGTATGCCGCGAGATTTTCGCCGAGGTTTGGGGCGTGTGGCCGCGCGAGCGACTCGCACGCGGCGAGGTCGGGGCTGAGCAGGACGTCGAGCGGGTGAACGAGCCGCATCGTGATCCGTCGGCGCGGGCGCGATCGGCTCTGCCGGCTCGCGGTCCTGCGTGAGCTCCTCGTCGTCGGTTTCCTCCGCGGCCGCGTCGGGCTCGCCGCCCGATATGTTCGTCAGACTCAGATCACGCGCGGGCTCGCGGCGTTTTGGTCCGCGCCCAGTTCCGTTGTTCCCGATGCGGATCGGATTAGAGGACGCGCCGCGCAGCGGGCCCTTGTCGGCCGCATTGAAGAACACGATGCTCGAGTCTTCTTCCGCGAGCAAGCCGAGGATGCCGTCCCATTCCTCCGCGCTCCGCTCCACGCCGGTCGAGCAGCTGCAGCCGCTCTGTTCGGCGCATCCGAGGCAACAGAACAGCTCGTCGTCGATCTGGAGGCCTTCGCCGCCTTGCTCGCTCCACTCGCGCTCCAGCAACCCGCAGCGCGCGCAGCGCAGCTGGTCGCCGGTCCACGACGCGATGTGCTCGTGTTCGACGTCGATGAACATCCGCGTCGCCGGCCATCTCCGATACGCCCACGGGGGAATCCGGCGGTCAGCCATCGATGGTCGTCCGTCGCGGGTGCGACGGCTCCGAGACGCGCTCCAGCACGCGGCCGCTTAACCGATCATCCTTCGTGTCCACAGCGAGGTCGCCGAGCGAGACGACGCCCACCAGCCGCTTCCGGCGATTCAGCACGAGCAGACGCCGTACCTGCCGGTCGGACATCAGCCGCGCGGCATCCTCGGCATCCTGATCCTCATAGCAATAGATGATTTCGGGCGTCATGATCTCCCGCAGATGCGTCTGGCGCGCGGGCCGATCATCGGCCGCGGCCCGGATCGCGATGTCCCGATCGGTCACCAATCCGACGACGCGCTCGCCGTCGCAAGTCGGCAGGAAACCTACGTCGAGCGTCCGCATGCGCTGCGCCGCTTCTTGCACCGTGGCGTCCGGCGGGAGGGTGTCCACCGGCTGGGTCATGAACGCATTGACCTGCATGTGCTGCTCCTCGTTGCGGCCTGATTCCATCACCGATCCACCATCAGCATAGGCAAGGCAGATGAAACGCTCATGAAATTAGCATGACAACTTGTTCATGCAGGCGGCGTCGGCGGGGCGGTCGGCATCGGAAGAAAAAATCCTCGGCCCGATTGTGGAAGCCGGCTCCGATGTTATAATGAGGCGCCGAGATCCTGGGACCGCCTGTAACGAATGGTTCGCCGGGCCCGGCCAACAGCCTATGAGCAATAAGCGCAAAATCTTGATCATCGAGGATGAGGCCGCCCAGGTGCTCTTGGTCCGCTCGCGACTGGAAGAGGCCGGGTTCGATGTGCTCTCCGCGATGAATGGCGAGGACGGTTTACGGAAGGCGAAGCACGAGCGGCCGGACTTGATCTTGCTGGATATCGTGCTGCCGGGGATGGACGGCGTCCAGGTCTGCGATCAACTGAAGCAGGATCCCGCCACGCAGCGGATCCCGGTCATCATGCTCACGGCCTCCGGAATGCGAAACCTGGAAGAGCGGTGCAAGGTGTTTGGTGCGGACGCGTGCCTCGTCAAGCCGTATCGGCCTTCCGAGTTGCTCGAAAAAATCGGTACCGTGCTGCCGCAGACCAACAGCAGCTCAAAGCCGATCCTATAAGCCTCGCCGCGTTACACCGCACCAACAAGCCACAGTACGACCACCACGCTTATTAGAGGAAGTCCGAGCAGCCACAAGCATTCCGGTCATCGCAGGCTCGCGCGGTTCAGCGTCCCGTAGTATGCGAGCGACATCGGTTCGCCGGATGCGGCCCACCCGTCGATCACACTGCCCGCCAATCCCAGTACCAGCGCCGTCAATGCGGTGAGCGCGGCCGCGCGCGCGTCGTGTCCATATGATCCGGCGGCACGACGATTTCGACGCGGACCGCTTCAAGCAGGCGGATGTGCGGCGCGCCGTCGACTTGCCGCGACGGCTCGGACGCGCCCGTTTCATCCGAATGGACCGGTAACCGTCGCTCGGACTGGGCGGGGGCTGCAATCGACGGCCGCAGACCATCTTTTCCAAAAGCCGAGAACCACAAGCCGAGCGTCCCGCCGGCGCCGATCGACAGCATCACGAGCAACATCGGCACGGCCACGAGCCAGCTGATGGCCCCGTGTAGCGCGCTTGCCTCCGAGCGGCGTTGGCCGGCGATAGCTCCCGCCGCCCATCCACCGATGACGAAGGCGAAGAAGACCGTGCTGACGGTGAAGAGCAGGGCGACGAAACTCAGGTTTCGCCAGTCCAGCAACGATCCGGGTTGCAATGCCAACGCGCCGATGCACAGCCCGATCAAACCGAACATCACCAGCGCGCACATGGTCGCCAGCGCGCCGACGAACACCGCGCTCCACGAGACCGGCCAGGGCACCCACGCCACGCTCGGCGCGAGTGCCCTGATTTCTTCATCATCGACGTGCTCGTGAACAATATGGATCGCCATCGTGCGCGGTCTCCTATCGGTGCCCGGCGCACGACCGGTCGCTATCGGCGGCCGGCGTGGGTCGTGGGACGACGCTTCGTGCCCTTGCTCGTCCCGGCGCGCGAACGGCTCGTGCGCGGTCGGCTCTGGCTGCTGCGACGGTGTCCGTTGTGCCGCTGCGGCTGTTCCGCTTCGCGCATCAACTCCGCCTTGCGCTGCTCCATGCGGCGACCCACGTCCTCGAGGTCGTCGATCTGCTTGCGCGCGTCGGGCAGCATGTCCGTTTCTTCTTCTTCGATGTGGTGCTCCACGTTCTCGGAGAGGACCGTGAATTTCGCCTTGTATTGTTCGTCGGAGCCGTTCATCGACCGGAGCTCGTTGATGAGCAGGTCGACCACGTGGTGTTCCTCGAGCGCCTCGTTCACGGTGTCGGCTTCTTTCTCGGGATCGGATTGTCGCACCGCAGGGTAGAACACCTCTTCCTCGAGCCGGCTGTGGATCTCAAGCTCCCGCATCGCGGCCTCCGCGATTTGCTGGCGCTGCTCGTCATCCTCGGCGCGCTCAAATTCCTCGAACAGTCGCTTCACTTTCTCGTGGTCCTCTCGAAGCATCTGGATCGGGTCGGGCATTGGGGTCTCCTTCAACCAGGCAACCAGGCAAGAGTTCACCCAGGCCGCACAATGGCGGCCTGGGTGTGTGAGTGTCACACGCTGCTCAACCGCCGGCGTTGCGTTGCCGTTCGGATTCCATGGCTTCGCGGCCGGCTTTGATGGCGTCGCCCACGGTTGAGGACTGCCGCTCGACATATTCGCGGCCCTTCTCAGCGATCTCGCGTCCCTTCTCGGCGACACGATTGATGGTCTGACGAGCCGGGCCGCTGCTGTCGCGCAGGCTGTCGGTCGTCTTGCTGGCGTAGTCGCGCAGCCGGTCACGCATCTCGCGGCCGGACTGAGGCGCGAACAGCACCCCCGCAATCCCGCCCACCACCAGTCCGAGCACAAAGGCAAACGTCGAGCTCCCAGAATCGACTCGTTCCTCACCGACCATTGAAGGGACTCCTCTCTTTGCGGACCCGGCGCATCACCACATCGGTGGCGGCGCGAATCCCGGCTCCGAGCACCATGATATTGCTCACAACATTACTGCTTTTTCCTCGGACGATGTCCTGCGCATGCTGGATGCTGGTGCCGAGGTTTCCCACCGCCCGCAAGAAATTCGTCGCGTACTCTCCACCAACCCGTACTTGCTCGGCGATCACATTCACGTTCTCGCCGACCTCGCGCACTTCTCGCAGCAGAGGAAGGGTCTCGGTCCGGACCAGTGCCAGCAGCTCTTTGGCTTCCGTCATGGTCTTGCGCAGCTCGATCAGCGTCGGGATCAACACCGCGACCAGCGCCACCACTGCCGCTCCGATCAAGAGAATGCCGAGTTCTGCCATCGCTCCCTCGTCCGTCGGCGTGTCGCCGGGCCGTGCCTACGGCGTGCCGACTTCCAACTGGTTGACCACATCCTGCACACCGGGCACCTCGCTCGCGAGCGTGGTCGCCCGAGTGCGGGCATTCGTCGAATCCACTCGACCGGTCAGACGGACGGTCCCATGCTGCGTCGCAACATCGATCCGCGTCCAATTCGCCGGCCCGTCCGTCGTCAACTTCGATTGCACAGACGCGTTGATCACGGCGTCGTCAGCGGTGCGCTGGGCCGTCTTCCCGGTGGCGGTTTGGCAACCGGCCACAAGCACCGCAAGCGCCAACCACCGCCCGCACCACTGAACCCACCGCCGATCTCGCATCGCGTTTCCTATATTTATTATTACCCGCAACTGCATTGGCCCGAGCCGCCCTTGGCGTTGCCGGTTTTCAAGCCGGACTCTTCGCCGCAATGTTTCTCGTGTTCGCGCAGTTCCTGTTGCGATGGGAACGTCTCGCCGCATCCACAGGCGTTCTGTCCGGATTTCTGGCCGGTCTCACCGAGCGTCTGCTTAGTGCGCGTTTGGTCCATCACGTCACCTCCAGGGCCTGACGCCGCGTCGTGCTTCGAACCCATTAACAGGGTACGCCGGCCAGATGACGAGGTTGTGAATTTTGAATGACAACTTATTCATCGTGCGGATGTTCACGGCCCTCGGCATTATGTACTCGCCGGTGCGAGACCGCTGTTGAGCGCAGGTCAGACATGCGTGGTATACTTTGTACTTCGCGGCGGATGGGAGTGGCGCTGGTCGAGTTCTGAACAAATTCTTGATGGCCGGTTCCCACGTACATATCTTATTCATCGAGCACAACGCGGCCGAAGTGGCGCGCGTCCGGTCGCTGTTGGCGGAGGAGGGATGCGCCCAGTGCACCCTCGACCACGCGGCCGACCTACGCGAAGGCCTCGATTGGCTCGCCCGCGATCACGTGGACGTCGTGTTGCTCAGCCTCTCGATGCCGGAGGCGCCCGGCATCGAATCGCTCGTGAAGGTGTGCACGCGGTCCCCAGACGTGCCGGTGGTCGTGCTGGCAGACGCGCAGCAAGAAGCGGTCGCGCTCGATGCGGTGGCGCGCGGCGCGCAAGATTACTTGATCCGCGGCCGGCTCGATCGGGAAGCGCTCCTGCGCTCGATCCGCTACGCCCTCGAGCAGCGCCGTGTGCTCGGTCAGTTGGAACGCTCGACCGGGTTGCTCCAGGCCAGCCAGGCCACCCTCCAGAACGTCATCGACAGCAACGCCGATGGGCTTGTCGTCATCGACCGCCACGGGCTGATCTGTTTCGTCAACCCGGCGGCCGAAGCACTGCTCGGTCGTTCGGGCAAAGACCTCGTCGGATCAGCCTTCGACGTGCAAGTCTCAGCCGGGCAGCGCCGCGAGCTGACCTTTACGGCCGGTGACGGTGCGCCGCGGACCGCGGAGATGCGCGTGGTCGACATCATGTGGGAAGGCGAGCCGTCGTTCCTCGCGTCGCTGCGCGACGTCACCGAACGCAAGCGCGTGGAGCAACTGAAGGATGAGTTCCTCAGCACCGTCTCGCACGAGCTGCGCACACCGCTGACCTCGATTAAGGGCGCGGTCACGCTCATGCTCAACAAGTCGCTGGGCGCGATCAATGCCGAGCAGCAAGACTTCCTGCAGACCGTCAGCAGCGACCTCGACCGCCTCTCCGACCTGATTAACAATCTGCTCGACCTCTCGAAGATGGAGGCGGGCAAGATGCGGCTGGCGCGCGAGCGGGCCACCTTGCCGGAGCTGATCGATCAGGCCCTCCGTTCGTCCCAGGCGCTGTTCGGCCGCCGCTCGATCGTGCGACGCTTCGGCTCGGTGCCGCCCGTCTATGCCGATCGGCACCGGTTGCTGCAGGTCTTGGGCAACTTGCTCAGCAACGCGGTGAAATTTACCGCCGATGACGGCGTGATCACCGTCGAGCTCGAGCGCTCCGGCGATGCCGTGGCGTTGACGGTCGCCGATAACGGGTGCGGGATGCCGCAGGATGGACTAGGCAAGCTCTTTCAAAAATTCGAGCAGCTCCGCGCGCCGCAAACCGATCGGCCTCGCGGGACCGGCCTCGGCCTGGCGATCTGCCGCGAAATCATGGAACTGCATGGCGGACGCATCTATGCCGAGTCGGATCTCGGTCACGGCAGCCGGTTCACCTGCGTGTTGCCGGTGTACGATGCCACGCCGATCCTCATCGAGCTGCTCGAGGAGACGCGGGACGCCGTGGGTGCCGCGCACGGCGAATTTGGTCTGGTCGTCGTGGATATTACCGGACTGCTGCCCGGCGCCGCGTCCAATGGGAATCGGGACCATGACCGGCTGCTGGCGTCGTGTCAGACGTTTGTGACGAAGCACGTCGCTCGAGACGACCGCATCCTGGTGATGGAGCCGTCGTGGGTGATGGTCGTGGCGGTCGCGGACCGGGCGGGGCTCGAGGCGATGCGCCAGCGGTTGCAAAAGCTCGGCAGCGAGTGGGCCGCGCAGGAAGCTCATGGCGCGGAGCGCGGGCTCATCGTGGCGACGAGCATGTACCCTCACGACGGCACGCATGCCGCCGCGCTGCTGCAAGCCGCTCGCCTGCGGCTCGCCGGAGGACGCGCCCATGGCTGAGCGACCGCGGCTCTTGATCGTAGACGACGAGCCGAGCATCGCGAAAGTTGTGCGCAAGCAGCTGGAAGTCGCGGGATTCGAGGTGGCGGTCGCGAAGGACGGCGTCGAGGCGCTCGCATCGGTGCAGGCGCATCACCCGGACCTGATCTTGCTCGACGTGATGCTGCCGAAAATCAATGGGCACGAGGTGTGCAAGGCGCTCCGCGCCGATCCGCAGACGCGCGCGATTCCCATCATCATGCTCTCCGCGAACGCGCGGCTGCAGGATGAACAGCACGGGCTGGAGCAGGGCGCGTCCGCCTACCTCACCAAGCCGTTCCAGCTCGACGTGTTGCTCCGTCACATTCACCAACTGCTCGGCCCGCGCCAATCCATGGCGGACTCGTCCCGCCCGCCGGTTTGATTCCGACCGCCCTGATGTCTCGCGCTGTCGTTGAGCGCTCGATGCGCCGGCGGCCAGGCCGCAACGGACTCCCGATATGTTGAAACCGAAGTTGCTGACGACGCTGCGCGGCTATACGTTCGCGCAATTCAAAGCGGACTGCGTGGCGGGTCTGATCGTCGGCATCGTGGCGCTGCCGCTGGCGATCGCATTCGCCATCGCGTCGGGCGTGTCGCCTGAGCGCGGACTGTTTACTGCTATCGTGGCGGGCTTTCTGATTTCGGCACTCGGCGGCAGCCGCGTGCAGATCGGCGGGCCGACCGGCGCCTTCGTGGTGATCATCTACGGCATCGTGCAACGCTTCGGACTCGATGGGTTGCAGACCGCGACATGGTTGGCCGGCGGGCTGTTGATCATCATGGGCGTCGCACGGTTCGGCTCCGCGGTCAAGTTCATGCCGTACCCGGTGATCGTCGGGTTTACCAGCGGCATCGCGGTCATCATTTTCTCCGGGCAGATCCGCGACGTTCTTGGGCTGCAGATGCCCGCGCCTCCCGCGGACTTCATCGGGAAGTGGGTGGCGTACAGCCGCTCCCTGCAGACCGCGAATCCGCAGGCGATCGCCATCGGCGCCGGTTCGCTGGCGTTGATGCTCGCGTGGAAGCGCGTCTCGAAACGGATCCCCGGCCCGCTCGTGGCACTGATTGTCGGGACGATCGCCATGCACGCGTTGGGTTGGCACGTCGAGACCATCGGCAGCCGGTTCGGCCAGATTCCCCACATGATCCCGGCGCCGCGCGTGCCGCACTTCAACCTGGCCCTCGCGCCGGAATTGATCCAGCCGGCGTTGACCATTGCGCTCCTCGCGGGCATCGAGGCGCTGCTCTCCGCGGTGGTCTCCGACGGTATGATCGGCGGCAAGCATCGTTCGAACATGGAATTGGTCGCCCAAGGTGTGGCCAATATCGTGAGTCCGCTCTTCGGCGGTATTCCTGCTACCGGTGCCATCGCGCGGACCGCCACGAACGTGCACAACGGCGGCCGCACGCCCGTCGCCGGGATGGTGCATGCGCTGGTGCTGTTGCTGATCATGGTCTGCTTCGGTCGGTGGGCCGGGATCATCCCGCTGCCGTGCCTGGCGGCGATCCTCATTGTGGTCGCCTACAACATGAGCGAGTGGCATTCGTTTCTCATGGTGCTCAACAGCCCGCTCAGCGACGTAGCCGTGTTGTTGACGACGTTTTTCCTGACGGTGTTCGTGGACCTGACGGTCGGCATCGAGGTGGGCGTGGGGCTGGCGATCGCCTTATTCATGCGGCGCATGGCGCTGATTACGAATGTCGAGCAGATCACGCGCGAGTTCATCGATGAAGAAGACCGCGAGGACCCGAGCGCGATCGGCACACGCGCGGTCCCCGATGGTGTTGAAGTCTACGAGATCAACGGCCCGTTCTTTTTCGGGGCGGCGTATAAATTTCTCGAAGCGATGACGCAAGTGGGGAGCCGGCCGCCGAAGGTGCGCGTGCTGCGGATGCGGGGCGTGCCCGCGATCGATGCGACGGGCCTTCGCGTGCTGAAGGAAGAAATTCGCCAGTCGAAGCGGCACGGCATCGGGTTCGTGATCGCGGGCGCGCAACCGCAGCCCTTGGCCGCCATGGAGAAATCCGGGTTGCTCGAGCAGATCGGCCGGGAGAACGTCGTTGAAACGATCGACCAAGCCTTGGCCCGTGCCGAGTCATTGCGGCGACCGGCGGGCTCGTGACTAGCGGCGTTGCTCGGTCGCCTGCATGAGGCTGAAGTAGTCGGACGGGAAGACCGTCTCGTAGCCGTAGAAACCCAGCGACGTCGAGCCGCTCCACGTGAACGTCTTCCAGGACTGATACGCGCCGTCCGCGATCGCCAGCCACTTCGACGACGTGTCATACCACTCCGGATGCTCGAGGTGCGCGACGCGGACCAGCCGCCCCAGGTACGCGAGCGGGAACAGCAGCGAGTTCATGCCGCCGTCGGTCTCGCGCCCCGCCTCGCAGTAGACGAAGTACGGATAGTTCTTCAGTTTTGTCTCCCACCCGTACTTCACGACGTAGTTCATCGTCTGCAAGAGCATCTCCCGGACAAGTGATTGGTCGACGAGGTGCGCGTCCTTGTTCTCTTCGGAGAATTGGATCACCGCCGACAACAGCGCGCCGGCCATCCACGGGTTCGTGCCGTTGTAGAGCGTCTGGCCGCGCGGCGGCTTCGGGGAATTGTCGCAGCTCGGGTTCATCGTCCACCAGCCGGTGCCTTGGCGCCAGTCGTTTCGGCCGACGCGCTTGCCGTTGACGAAGTGATCCATCGGGATCTGCCACCAGCCGATCAAATGCTTGACGAGGTACGCGGACGCTTGGAGATATTTGATGTCGCCGGTGGCACGGTAGGCCTCGTTGAGGACGAACAGCGGCCAGCCAAAGTCACGCTCGGCTTCGGCGTAGTGCGGGTCCGGAGTCGGCACAGGGTAGAGCGTCGGCACCATCGCGGCCCACCAGTTGCCGACTTCGCGGATCACTTCGAGCGCGCGCGGGTCGCCGGTGAGAAAATAATAATCAGGTAGCCCCGAAAGATGCGCGTGGCCCGGGTGCAGGTTGCGGCAGTCGTGGTCGGCCATCTCATGCTTGATGACGTACGCCTCGCCGGGTCCGGGCGACTGCTTCGTTTTCCAATAGCCCGAGCGACTCGTATGCGACACATCGATGTCCATCCAGTGGCGCGTCGCGATCTGACCCAGGTCCCACCAGCGCGCGTCGAGCGTGCGCAAGTACTGCACGAGAAACACGTGCGCGCCCACATGCGTATCGTTGTAGAAGCTGGGGATCTTCACGCCGTTCGACTCGCCGATCCAGCCGGGACGTAGCCGGTCGCCATAGTCGCGCCATCCGTAGAGCACCGCGTAGCTGCCACTGTCGGTGCAGCACTCGATACTGGGCTTGTAAATCCCCTCGATGAGCTGGGTGTCGTAGCCGGACGTCTCGGGTCCGGCCGGCCACAAGTGGCCGAACGCGCCGCTGTCCGCGTACCACGTCGACGACGCGACCAGTCGCGGCCGCGATTGGAACGGGCCGTTCAATACGCCGGCGGAAGTCGGGCCGTTGTGAAACTGGATCAGCAGCTCGTACGTCTTAGCACCCCCCTCGCGCGAGAAATAGAACGTCTGCGGACGCGTGTATTCGTGGGGACCATAGCGCGACGGCTCCTTCGAGGCGCGCGGCGGATGCAGCCAGATCATGATGCCGCTGGGGCTGACCGAAAATTCTTTCGGGAATTGCTGCCAGAAATCGCGCAAGTAGACGGATGCGCGGTCGGTTGTCAGCCACCCCGGCGCTTTGCGGCCAACGCCCACCCCTTCATAGGAGAAATCGAACGGTTTCAATCCACCGTCGGAGTAATGGAAGGTCCCGCCTTGATAGAGGTAGTGCTCGGTGGTGACGCTGCCGTCGTATTCCTTGCCCACGTCGCCGCCGAAGGCGTACGTCGAGGCCTTCACCGGCAGCGACAGCCCGTACCCGGTGACTTCGAGGGCGCGGTCCTTACGCGTGTTCACATCGCGCTCCGGTCGGGGGTCGGTGAGCGTGTATTCCATGTCGACGTAATCTTGCTGTGCGTACGCGTGGATCCACACGCGAAACTCCGTCAGATGCCGGCCATCGGCGGAGGTTAACTGGCCGGTGACGTGCAATGTCGCGCGGATTGGCCCGCATTCTTCGACTTCATAATGAGGCGCGTCGAAGCGCGAGGCGCGATACTCGGTGCCGTCCTTCGCATCGGTGAGGATGATGTCGCCGGGCTGCTGCAGCAGATCGGTACCTTGCAGGTTCACCTGGTCGAACAGGCGGAAATGGTGCGGGTCGAATCGCAAGGTCATCGGCCCCGTCGAAATCGTGATCGCCTTGTCGGATGAGTCGCACGCCAATGGCGTGGGCGGAGGTGGGACAGTTTGGTCGAGAATTTCGCGAAGCCTGAGCCCGGGTGTATTGGGCGGAAGAATCGCGGTCACCAGCACGGACTTGATGCTGGCGTCGGGCCATGCCGCGAGCGCGCGAAACTGGGCCGGGATGGCTTGATTGCTGCCGTCGTCGAGGATCAGATGGTCGAGCGACGTGAGCGCGCCGCGAGGAAAGGGCACGCCGCCGGAGACGACAAACGGCACGTGGAGCGGCGCCGAGACCGTTAGGGCCACGCTGAACGGATGCGCGAGCGCGGGCGGCGCCGGAAACACCGGTGGGTCCGCGGTCGCTGAGGTATCGTACGCGTACACATCGGTTGCTGGGACACGCGCCGATGAAGGTGCGGCTTTCGTGGCTGCGGTCGCCTGCGACGGTGGTGGCGGCGCCGACGGCTTCCGCTGGCACGCGGAGAGCGCGCACAGCGCCAAACCCGAAGCGACCAGCCGGCGGGCAATCCGCTTGCTGGCCGTCGACGAACGAAACGATGGTCGCGACGACGCTGGGTTCAACACGTCGTCATTGTAGCACGATCACGTCGCGCTGCCGATCCGAGAAGCGTCGGACGAGGCTACCGCACGCCCGCCGCCGAAACGGATTTCACCGTGACTCTGAAATCGGCGACGGTCACCTGGCCTGGGAGAATCTTCAGCTTGCGCCAGATCGGCGAAAAGCTTTGCTGCGCGCTGGTGCGTGCCGGTTGAACCGTGTACGACGCGCCTGCGGTCAGCCCAGAGAACACGACGAGGCCGTCAGTGCCCGTCGTGCGCGACGCGATCACGTTCTTGTTTGACAGCACATCGATGCGAATGCCCGATGCCGGCGCTCCGCTGGGCAAGACGATCACATGGCTGGTCAGGCTGACACCGGGGGGCGTCGGGGTGACGGTGATATGCAGCGTTGATGCGACCGTGGCGATGCCGTCACTGACGGCGAGAGACACGTCGTATGCGCCGGCCTGCGTCGCTGACGGTGTCCAGAGCAGCGTACGCGTCGTGGCGTTGAACGTCGCACCGGTGGGTAAACCCGTCGCGGAGAACGTCAGCGGGTTACCGTCCGGATCGTTGGCCGAGATCGTCTGCGACCACGCCCGGGTCGCGGGGATGCTGATGGCTGGAAGCGGCGCGAAGACCGGCGGCCGGTTCGTGTGGGTCACCGTGATCGTGAACGACGACATCGATGACGCGGTGCCATCACTCGCCGTGATCGTGATCGGGTACGTGCCGGCTTGGCCGAAGGTCGGTGTCCACGTGAGCGTGCGCAAGGCCGCGTTGAAGAGCGCGCCCACCGGCAACGTGGATATCGAGAGCGTGACCGGATCGCCGTCCGGGTCGCTGACGCTGATCGCGATCGTCAGCGGCCGACCTTCCGAGGCCGTCGCGTCGGCGATGGCGTTGATGACCGGGGGGCGGTTGACGGCAAGCACGGTGAGCCTGAACGAGGCGGTTGTCGAGAGTTTGCCGTCGCTGGCGGTGATCGTAAGCGGATAAACGCCCGCCTGACCTGTTACGGGTCGCCAACTGAGCGTGCGCGTGGTGTCGACGAACGATGCGCCCGTCGGCAACGGCGAGACCGTGAGCGTCACCGGGTCACCGTCCGGATCGGTTGCGTCGATCGTCAGCGTCAAGAGCTGCGACGCGTTGATCGTTCGATCGCCGGGCGAGACGATCACCGGCGGCCGATTGGCGGCTGTCACCGTGACGACGAAGCTCGCGAGCGCCGTCAGCTGGCCATCGCTGGCCGCGATCGCGATCGTGTGCGTGCCGACTTGGTCGGCGGTGGGCGTCCACGTCATCACGCCTATCGATGCATCGAGCGACGCGCCGGCGGGCAATGGGCCGGCGGCGTCGGCGGAGTACGTGAGCGGATCGCCATTAGGGTCGGTGGCGTGCGCGGTGATGGTGAGCACATTGCCGACGCCGACTGCCACGTCGGCGATCGCGTCGATCATGGGCGGCCGATTCACGGCATCGATGACGATGGTCACCGTCGCGCTGGCGCTGAGGCCCCCGGGATCAGTGGCCGCCAGCGTCACCATGTAAGTGCCGGCCTGGCCCGATGTCGGCGTCCAAGAGAACGCGCCGGTCGCGGCGTCGAGGCTCGCACCGGTCGGCAGTCCGGTCGCGGAGTACGTCAGTGCATCGCCGTTCGGGTCGACGGCGGAGAATGATGCGAGCAGCAGCTGCCCCTCCTTGCCGTGCAGGCTCGGCAGGGCGGGGAACGTCGGCGGCTGGTTGCCTGGTGCCGAGGTCATCTGTCGCTGCATGATCGCGAAGAAGTCCGGCGTGTTGATGAACTCATACCCATAGAAACCCAGCGCCGTCGAGCCGCGCCATTTGACTTGCTTCCAGTCGTCGAACGCCGCGCGCGTGATCGTGTGCCACAAGGCACTGGTGTCGTACCACCCGGTGGGCAGCTGGCTGCGGGAGCGGTCGAACTGCGCCGCCGCGTACGCGAGGCCGTAGAGGATGAGGCTGTTGCCCCCGTCGACCTCGCGCGCGCCTTCGGAGTAGACGAAGTAGTCGTAGTCACGGTACCGGCGGCTCGTCTCCCACCCGTACTTGACGACGTACTGCGTGCCTTCAAGCAACATTTGCATAACGGAGGCGTCGTCGACAAGTTTCGCATCCTGGTCCAGCTCGCGGAATTGGCTGACCGAGGCCAGCAGAGCGCCGGCCATCCACGGGTTCGTGCCGTTGTAACCACCGGCGCAGTTGTCGCACTTCGGGTACATGTACCACCAGCCCGTGCCTTGCGTCCAGTCGTTCCGCCCGACGACGATGCCATCGACCAGGTGATCGGAGTAGGTTTGCATCCAGCCGAGCAAGTGGCGAATGACCTGTGCCGCGGCTTGCAAGTAGCGAATATCGCCGGTGGCGCGATACGCTTCGTTCATCACGAACAGCGGCCACCCATAGTCGCGCTCCGCTTCCGCGCCATGGAGGCTCTCGACGGGCGTCGGGAACAGCACCGGCGTGGCGTTGACCCACCAGTCGCCGACCTCGCGCAATACTTCAAGCGCGCGCGGGTCGCCGGTGAGCAGATAGTAGTCCGGCAGCCCGGAAATGTGCGCGTGGCCAGGGTGCAGATTGCGGCAATCGTGGTCGACAACTTCATGTTTAATGAGGTGGCCTTCGCCCGGACCAAAGTTCGCGTAGCTGCCGTCGGCTTTCTTCCAATAGCCCGAGCGGCTCGTGTGCGAGACGTCGATGTCCATCCAGTGCCGCGTCGCGATCTCGCCGATCTCCCACCAGCGTGGGTCGAGTGTACGCACGTACTGGATGAAGAAGTTTCGCGCGCCGACGTGCGTGTCGTTGTAAAAACTCGGAATCTTCACGCCCTCGGGCGATATGAACGAGTAGCCAGGGCGCATGCGGTCGCCATAGTCGCGCCACCCGTACTGCACGGTCAGGCCGCCGGTATTCTTCGCCTGCTCGACGCTGCGGTCGTACACGCCCGAGATGAGGAAGTCGTCGTAGCCGGCTGACCATGGCCCGGCTTCGATGAGGTCGCCGAACGCGCGGCTGCTCGCGTACCACGCCGCGGGCGCGGTCAGGCGTGGGCCCGATTGGAACAGGGCGTTCAGCTCGGCCGGTTTGGCGGCGTCGGCGTTGGGACCATGGAGCTGGAAGAGCAGGCGATACGTCTTGGCGCCGCCTTCGCGCGGAAAGTAAAATGTGTTGGGCCGCCGGTATTCCTTGCTCACGGCGTCCTGCGGGGGATACGACACGTCCGGTGTCGGCGCGCTGGCGCGCGGCGGATGGAAGTAGACGGTCAGCTGCGCGGGGTCGGCATCGAACTCCTTGGGAAACTGCTGCCAGAATCCCTTGAGGCAGACAGTCAGCCCGCGGCCCGCATCGGTGACGTCGAGCCAGCCGTCGGCGCGCGCGCCGGTGCCCACACCGTCGAACGCGAACGTGTAGCCCTCCATCGAGCCGTCGACGTAATGGAGCTGTCCGTGCTGGAAGAGGGACTGCGGCCCCGTCAACGCATTGCGATAGGTGTGTCCGTCCTCGCCGCCGAACCACGCGTGGCCGTTGCTCGTCGACATCGGCAACCGCAGGCCGTATGCGCTGGCGCTGAAGGCGAGCGTCGAACGGACGGCCTCTACATTTTGCTCCGGGCGCGGGTCAACAATCGTCACATCCGCGGCAATCAGCGGGCTGCCGGCGAGCGCGGTTAGCCGCACGATGTAGTGGCCGAGCTGCTGCCCACCGGGTGCCTGTAGACAACCGGTGGCCTTCACCACGGCGCGCACCGGGCCGTTTTCCTCGACGCTCACCTGGCTGCCGAGGCAGCGCGAAGCCGTGTACTCGAAGCCGTTGGCCACGTTGACCAAGAAGAGATCGCCGCCGCCGGTGAGAAGTTGCTCGGTCGCGTCGAACACGCCGTTGCCATCCGCATCGGCCCACGCCTGGTCGAAGACCGTGAAGCCTGACTTACGCAGGCGAATGCGGGCGGGTCCCGTCGTGACCGTGATCGAAACCGCGTCCTCGTCGACGCGCAAGCCCAAGTTGTAGGACGAGCGCGTGACGCCGGGGCCGTATTGCAGTTGGTACGTCGGCGCCTGCGCGGAGGGCCCGGCGAGGAGGACGACGAGGACCGATTTCTGGCTGCCGTCGGGCCATTGGACGAGGCTACGGAATTGCGCCGGCACTTCGCGGCCGCCCGAGTCCTCGAGGCGGAGCTGAGACAGATCGGTGACCGCTCCGCGCGGGAACGGTACGCCCGAGGCCAGTGGAAACGCGACCGGCAGCGGCTCGGTCGTGGTCAGCGGCACGGTTCCGGCGAAGGCTTGGCGGCTTGCGGAGAAGAGGATGGTGAGGACGGTTCCGACGGCCAGGCGAGTCCAGTTGCAGCGGGTCATATGCGCCTCCTGCGTCATGGCCACCCGCGTGCGCACAATGGGGGGCCGAGAAACGCAAACGCCGAGCCGCCAATTTCTCTGGCAGCTCGGCGCCATCTGAAGTCTGTCGATCGTCGACCGATTACCCCGACGATCCAGCCTCACACGGTCCGAAGCATTCACTCATCAGGCCCGTCGCTCGACGAGCACCGTGATATCTAGGACTATACCTGAGCCGTCGCGGCAGCGTCTATGGACGAGGCGAAAAATCACGCGTCCACTGCATGATGAGCGTGGGGCCGTACCATATTGTATTGTATTGCGGCGCGACGGTGAGACGCGAGGCATGGCCCTACGGCGCGTCGTATTACATACGGCTCTCCGACGCTGACGAGGCTTACGAAAAAAAGTCCTCGTCGACCGATGTCAAAGACTAAGCTCGTCAGATATACTTGAGACGTATTTTACGTAAGTCCTTGTTAGCCTCGAGGTGACGATGCCACGAGAGCTGCTGGTGATCGATGACGAGCCAGATGCCTGCCGGTTGCTGAAGACATTCTTCGAAACCAAGGGCTTCCATGTCGCCACCGCGGACAGTGTGCAGACCGCGATGGATCGGCTCAGCGCGGCGTCCGCCGACGTGGTCTTGCTGGATCTCTGCCTTCCTGATGGCTCCGGACTGGACCTGTTGCCGCGCCTGACGGCGCAAGCGTCGCACCCGCGCGTGGTCGTGATGAGCGGGCTCGCGAATGAAGAGACGATCCGCGAGGCGCGCCAGCGTGGAGCCAGCGAATATCTCACCAAGCCCTTCGACCTTGACCAATGCTTCCACGCCGCGATGGGGCTCGAGACGGTCGATCTGACCGTCGAGGTCATCGAGCCGGAGGCGCTGGCGGCCTTACCCGTGGCGGTGGCCCGGCAGTATCAGGCCGTCCCGGTGCGCGTGCACCGCGGCGTGCTCGAGGTGGCCATGGCCGACCCCTCAAACGTCCGGCTGGTGGATGAGATCAGCACGCTGGTGGGGCGACCCATCAAACCGCTTGCCGTGTCACAAGGCGACATTGAAGAGACGATCCGGCGCAGCTACGGGGTCGGCGCAGGCGTGCAGTCGACGCGGCCATCATCGGACACGGCCGGCACGGTGCCGGGCGGCGAGGCGGGCATCGCCAGCTTGATCAACGACTTGGTCAGCCACGCGTACGCGAACCGCGCGTCGGACCTGCACCTCGGTCTCGGCAACGAGGGGCCATGGATCCAAGAGCGCATCGACGGCATGCTCTGCGACGTCCCCGTATCGACGCGGCTCGGCTCGCTGTATGCCAGCATCGTCTCACGAATGAAGGTGATGGCGGGGTTGGATATCGCCGAGCATCGGCTGCCGCAAGACGGGCGAATCTGGTTCGAGCAAGGCGAGGTGCAGCTGGACTTGCGCGTGTCGGTCCTCCCGACGCTGCGGGGCGAGAGCCTCGTGATTCGGCTGCTGGAGCCCTCGCGTGTGCTCGGCCTCGCTGAGCTGGGCATGACGGCTGAGCAGCTCAAGCAGGTCGAGAGTTTGTTGACGAAACCGACCGGGCTGATGCTGATCACCGGGCCGACCGGATCAGGCAAGACCACCAGCCTCTACGCGTTTCTGACCAAGCTCAACACGGGCCGGCGCAGCATCGTCACGATCGAGGATCCAATTGAGCACGAGCTGGCGCGCGCGCGACAGATTCAAGTGCAGTCGAAAGTCGGGCTGACGTTCAGCACCGGCTTGCGCTCCATCTTGCGCCACGATCCCGACATCATCATGGTCGGCGAGATCCGCGACCAGGAAACCGCGAGCCTC
>OBEQ011572699.1_pt1 | contig 21245 bp, 14 predicted proteins | sample 1670901 | NCBI WGS metagenome assembly OBEQ01 (sample SAMEA104232315, study PRJEB22302) | groundwater metagenome | biome: forest; feature: aquifer; material: groundwater | place: USA | collected 2011-08-07 | depth 5.4 m
ACCAAATCCGGCAAGGGTGAGAAAAAGTATGATTATACCTTCACTCACTTTATAGCCTCTTTTTTTAAGTATCTGTAAAAATATAAGAAGTGCAGTAAAAATAAGAAGAAACCATCCGTCGTAGCGTACCAGAGTTGAGAGCATTATCCAAAAAGAAGATTTGATAAGGTGTAAGATGTTACCATCTTTATGCCAAAGAACCAGTTCATATATGCCTGCCATCATGGTAGCGATTAACAAAAGCTCGGTCATGGCTGTGGATTGAAGATATAAGACGTTCATATTGGCAACAAAGACTAAGACGCCTACCAACCGACCCAATGTGCTTACTCCTAGAGTTTTTAGAAATGAGTATATGATGATACCTGTTACGACGAAGGAGATCATCGACTGAATGGCGCCTGAAAATCCAGAATGCCACATCCAATCATTCCAAATGGTGGGAATCATAAGAATGTGATTGAGAGGCAGCCAGACAGATCCAAGTTGTGCTAATCCGGGTTTCAGACCTTCAACTACACGCCTGCCTATATCTAAATGTGATCTGGCATCGTTGTAGGAAAGTCCTAAACCATTTTTATAAAAGAAATAAAAACAATAAATTGAGATAATACTAAGAAGTGCCATGATAAAATAAACGGTTTTTGCCTCGAAAAAATCGGCCATAGTAGAAATGGTTTTTTTATTGAAATTGAAATTTAGGTTAAAGATAGGCATTTTCATAACTTTACGACTCCTTTTTCCCCTTTTCTATCTCGAGAGATGCCAGGAAGAGCGAGACTATAAACATGCCGATGCAGCTATATATCAAAACAAATGTTTTGGCGGGAAGCTTATTACTAAGATAAGCGTTATAGATGAGCGAACTATTTCTATTGGCAGCGAGTAATTCGAAATTGTATTTATATGTATAGGGGATAGATTGTGGCAAATTGACTGATTCTACCTTTGGTGGAATCAGATTGGTTGTGAGTGCTCCTCCAGCATTTATATACAGGCTGTATCCGGTAAGCACTAAGAAAATTAATATAAAAATAATATTTCTTCTATTTTTTTGTAACGCAACACCTAAAAAGGAACAAATGATGGAAGCTGCCGGAATTAAATATCTGGGACCGAAAGCCCAACCACCCCAGGGATCTCCAAACATAGAATAGGCAACTACATCTATAAGAACAACAGCGAGGGCTACAACAATCAGGCTTTGTAATTTATCGTTTTTTGCTTTCAAAGCCTGATAAATACCCAAAATACCCAGTAACACTACGGGGCTATAATATAGCCATGATCTTTCGTTACTAATAAGTAATGTATAAAGACCGTTTAGCTGACTTCTACTATTGAAAGGTAACCTCAATCCAATTTTTATATCATATATGTTGTTATTTTGATTTTCGGCCATATCAGCAGATCGACCCTGTGGCGCATTGTTTCTAAATAATTTGGTTCTTCCAATGGTTTGTCCCATTTTCGCATATGATCCCGTAGTTTGGTAATTATACCAAGCAAATAATCCCGCCAAGGGAATTAGACCAATTAGTAAACCAACAATACCTAATTTAATAGAAAATTTTATTTTCTCGCCTACTACATCACGGGAAAAATTCTTGAATAGAATATACGATCCTATGGGTGCCATAAGTATCAGGTTTGGCAGATCAACCAATAATCCTAGACCGATCAAAAGGCCAAATATAATATTTTTCCAAAACGTTCTGCTGCCTGAAGCATTAAATAGTCCTAGGAGAATCAGAGTAACACTTAGTTGATGCTGAGTATATGTGATGGAATATGCCAGTGAGTTGGTAGCGAAAAGATAGATAAAGCCACTAATAAGACTGGCATAAAGACCTGCGCCAAATTTATGAGCAAGCCTGGCGATAAGAAAAACATTAATTATGCCAAATAAAGTCATGCTAATATAGCTTATCAACTGTGGCAGTCCTATCATTTTGCCTAACATATAGAAAGGGACACCGATGAGAGACACTCCGGGGGTGAATATTGTTATAAATTTGCCTTTATAATCGACCACATCTGGGGCGGCAAATTTAGCCTCGTCTAGATTTAAGAAAAATGTCTTATATTTGGCAATGGCCTCAGTTAAGGCATAACGGGACGAGCTATTTGAACCTTCATATGGCCCACCGACTCTGATATCATATCCATTTTGAAAATCAATAGGATTTCCTTTGGCTCCTTTGGTTGCTAATCCGGCCAATAATAAAGTGGCTATACAAAATATAAAAATTATAAGAAAACGAATCAGTTTCATATGCTTAAATGCTTTTGATTAATATATCCTGTATTGATGCCATCTTTTGTAGATTCAACTACTTTCCATATACCTTTCTGATTAACAACTTTTACTTTATAAGGAAATACTTTAAACCATATATGAAATAAGCCAGCTAGTGGAGTATATATAGGTTCCTTTATCAACATTTTAATGATCGCCTTTAATTTATATCTCTTCGGAATATTATATTCTTTTAAAATTTCATTACCAAAAATTTCTTTTAATACTTGTCTTCCTGGTTTAGCCCGGCGCTTTTGTAAGAAATAGTCATTTATATTATTTGGATTTCTTATAAGCACACTAGCGTCTGATGCATAGCGAAATTTAGATCCTTTTGCCAGAGCAGTAAAATATATAAACTGTGCGTCTGATATGAAAAATTCTGGAAATTTAATGGAATTTAAAAATGTTTTTCGCAGTGCCAAAAAGGATCCACGAATATTATAAATATTATTTCCATCTTTAAAGTCTTTTCGCACTTCATACCATAATCTCCACCAGGTATTGATGAGATTTCCTACCAATGTATCAGATTCGATGGGTTTATTTCTTCCACCTACTACTACAATCTGATCATTATCGAATTTTTCTAACATTTTATTTAAGACGAGTGGATTTTCTAAAACTACATCTCCATCACAACTTAAGAATACGTTGCTTTTGTTCATCTTATATAGCATCTCAAGTCTCCTCATTTTTCCCTCTCTTTTCTTCCCGATAATAAGCGATATTTTGGGATATTTTTTGGCCAATAACTTTACTTTCATGGCTGTATTATCTGTACACCCATCGCAAACGACGATTATTTTTTCCAATCTATACCCATTCTCTTTTTGTCGCATAATGGAGCGCAAAAGATAATTGATGTTACTTGCCTCATTGTATGCTGGAATTCCGATAGTTACGGTTGGCATGTTTACCTTTATCATAAAAGTCCTTTAGCTGATAAATACCAAAATAATCTGTCGTTATTAAACTTGTGATCCAAGTTGTGAACAAATTCCTTTGCCCTATAACTAACAGGCGGTCGCCAACTAATTAATAGCTGTTTCTCTATGGCGAGTTGCAACTCCGGTTTTTCATCTTTTCTGAGGAGTTCCTTAAGTACTTCTTTGCTAAAAACGACGCTCGAACTGGGAAGAACTGACTTGCTAATCCTTTCCAAATCGAGAGGTACGTTGAACGTTTTAGTCTTGGAGAGAACTCCAGCTAATTCTAGCTCCATCATTGTTCTTAAGCATTTTTCACATAGGCCGCAGTTATATTTACCTTTTACCTGCTTCCAACAAACTCTGAGATTTCCTAATGCTACCTCTGAGTTTGCAATATATTTGCAGACTCTTTCTAGTCGGGAACACCCGTTTGCTTCGTGAACTATTTTCATATTTTCTGTAGACCATAATGGATCTAATTGAGGATGAGATCCGAATGGAGCGGTATCTTCTTTGCTTGTGGCACTGGCAATATGCACTACTCGAAAATAATTCTTTAAAATAAGAGCAATTGCTCCTAATGATCCACCGACCTGCCATTGCCAATCGACATAATTGTCGGATAATTCTTTTGAGTTGGTTTCTACGACAATTAAATTGATACCAACCTGTCGGGCAACAGTTTGTATTCTTTTCTTGACCAAACCGAAAAATTCTCCATCATCTAGGGCTATATCAAAACCCCAGATTAAAATAAAATCAGTAACCCTGTTTTTTCCAAGACGTCTGTTTTTAAGAAATGTATAAAAAGAATCTACCCCTCCGGAGAAAAATAGTCCAACTCTTTTACCTTTTTCCATTGACTTATCTATGGCCTTTGCCTGCACTTTAACTTTTTTTAAACTATTTTCCCACTGTGCAATTTTATTTTGAAATTTCTTTTGTCGAACGAGAATATTCCGAGAAACCGAACCCTCGATTTTCAAGTTTTCTCCTTGACTCATCGCTGAAGGCAACAGTGCTGGTATAAAGGGACTAGCGTCTGCTTGAATAAACTTCTTATTTAAGCCTGATACCACAAAATACAAATCCTTCTGGATTCCCTTTTTATCCACTACCGTAGCTTCTAACCTGACTCCAGATCTCAAATATTTGAGTGAAATATTGTTAACTACCATAATCAAAAAGTAAATTTACTACCCTCCAAAGAAACGAATGATTTAAAAATTGTTGACCATCTCGGAAGTTCTCTTTTTTTAATTTCGTTCACTTTAGACAAAAGGTGTTTTCTTAAACTATCATTTTTCTTCTTTACTTCAATAAGTAATTTAAAAATCTTTTCGCTTTCTAAGTCCTTTACGCTAAGGCAATATCTACTCATACCTAACTGTCTTGTAATTCCAGAAGTTTTATGTTCATACGCTAAAGCTACGAAGGGTACACCAGATACTGCCGCAAGAATATTGGAATGCATCCTCATACCTAGCAAGGCATCTAATTTAGCGTATTGCTTCATCATAGAAAAAACATTTTCACTTCCCTCATAAGGCAACATGTGTACTCCTTTGTTAAGGAGTTTACTGTAAATATTTTTGGTAATTTGAGAATCGTAGTCTCCATATGTAGGAGCATTCACCTGTATAAGAGGTTTTACAATAATATCGCTCTTTGCACTAAATTTTTTAATTGCATCTATAAACTTCCTTTCTAAAATTACCTGGTTAGTATCGTCAAACCAATTTCGAAAAGTAAATCCGAGTATAAATTTCTTCTTGTGATTGATATCTTTCTTCTTTCCATTAATGAGTAATGCCATATCAGATGAATATATGAGATTTTTTATCCGATAACTGGACATAATTTTGTAGGATATTTTTTCTCTTGCAGCTACAAGTGAAAACCCATTGATCAATTTTGCAGATAATTTTTCCTGCCACTTATAAGCGAATGGTCCGAAACTTATTGGGGCAATGATTGTCTTTTTATGCAAAATTTTGGCTAAAAAGAACATTGATAGAATCATGAGAAGATTGAGGGTTTGAGTTATTCCTCTTTGAGATCTGAGGTATCCACCTGGAGCGAATATTAGAAGATCGGCTTTTTTATAATCTTCCAGTAACTTTTCTAGTTGCCGTTGGATAGGTATGATATTGATTTTAATACCTAGTCTCAAGGCGGTGAGCACGCTTAAAAGCTGAATCACTCTAACTATTCGTATATGAAATTGAGAAGTATTTAACACTGACCAGCTGTATAGTGTGTGTTTGATCGTACCCATTTTTCTTTTTCTGTATAGATAGGGATCGGTGCTATGTATTGTTAAATCTGTATAAGGGATAGATTTTTTTAAGAGCTTTAGCAGAACGAAAAGCATAGCTTGGTCACCTATATTTCGAGGGCTGGTGGCATTGGGAATTAATATTTTTAATTTGTTTTTATTGGTGCTTCTCATATTTATAATTATTTAACTATTTTTCTTCGTCTCGTAGCTAAATAATCTGCGATTTGAATATCGTTTTGTCGAGTAGGCGATAGTCCATATTGCTGTCATTTTTGCTTCCATAAGGGATGCTATTATTCGACAGTATAAATTAATAAATAATATAAAGGAACACAATAAAGGGTGTTTCATAAATTCAAGAAGTGCGCTGCTGATAAAAATAGTACCAGGAATATTTATTTCACTTTCAATCAATTGCTTGGAAAAATATCGTTTCATTCGTATAGGAGCAGCTTCAAATCGGATATTTTGTCGGATATGATCTTGCAGTGAATTTGGTGATCTGAAATACACAACGGCTGTTTTGACAAATCGATATTCATAGCCCAATGATAGGCAACAAAAATAGGCATACATATCGTTAGCTATCATGTCTTCCGGTATGTGTATTTTTTTTACTAATGACTTACTAAATGCCAGAAGTCTCCCATCCGCCGAGAAAACATTATTTCCTCCTCGTACAAAAGATCGGAATCGTTGGTAAATAGTAAAGGTACAGTTAACGGCTTGCTCTGTGAAGCTCTCTCCTGCAACAGGAGTAGGATTGCCTCCGCACATCCCTACTTTCTGATTTTTGACAAGCGGCTGAATGATATCTCTTACTATATAGGGATGTGTGAATATTACATCTGCATCTGATTGAATTAATATATCGGTTTTGAGTTTTTTATATATGATATTAAGTCTACTGGATTTACCAATTCTCTTTGAAAAAGGAATCAATGTAATTTTCTTTGTGGAAAAAGAACGAACAATTTTGACAGTTTTATCTGTCGAGCCATCAGAGTACACCCAAATTCCTTTGAGTTGATACCCTTCCTCTTTTTGCATTAGAACAGATTCTAGAAATGACTTTATATTTTCCTCCTCATTGTAGGCACTAATCGCTATCGTTACTGATGGCGTTTGTTTCTTTATTTTCATAGTTTTTCTATTTGTATTTTGTAATTTAAACTACAGTATATCCTTGATATTTTGCGCCTCTTTAGATATATCAATAAAGATTGTTGCGGTTGGTCTTTTCATATATTTGTTTTGATTATAGATTGTGTATAACGATTGTATTTTAGAGTGATGTTTTCCCAATTGAATTGTTTTGCAATGATTTTGGAATGTTTGCTCAGTTTTTTTTGTAATCTAGCATCTTGACTTAATTTCAACATTTCATTAGCGAATTTATCAACTAAAAATGGTTTTACTTTGATAGCCATACTTTTATCCAACCATTTCAATCCCTTAATATCAAAGCAAAGTATAGGTTTGTGATAAGTAATTGCTTCCAGAGCTACTATTCCCTGAGTTTCATATCTCGATGGAATGATAATAAATTCGGCATTTCGGAAGAGTTCGTTTTTATACCTATCAACAACTCTTCCCACCATTCTTATTTTGTCATCAAGATCTAATTTCGTAATAAGAGATTTGATGAAATTTTTATCCGATATTATGCCATCTCCGGCGATGAGAAGTTTGTGACGTATTTTACCAGATACCTGTTTATACGCTTGAATTAATAAATCAATTCCTTTCTGATCGATTTCCAGTCTTCCAATAAAAAGAATATATTTTTCTTTTTTGTTCATCGACCGAGTCTTTGTGGGTAAAAAACTGATGCCATGAGGAATAATTTCTACTAAAGCTTTTTTATTTTTCTGTAATATTTTTTTCTTTCCTTCGCTAGTCAGAGCAACAAAATATTTATATGTATTAATACCAATATTTTCGATTAGGTAAAAAGGCAGTCCGTACTGTCGGGATTTATCCTCGGCGTTTAGAAAGCTTGCGACTCCTACAATAGGTTTTTTGGTAAAGAGGGGTAAAAAGCCTGTGGAAAATGGGGGTGTAAAAACTTCATACCAAATATCATATGTTTCTTTTAGTACAAAAAATGGAAGTAAAAATTGAAATATCAGTTGACCAGCTTTTGGACCAGATTGTTTACTACCTATTCGTCTATAATTTACTCCACCCACATAGCCGTTTCTTGATCTGGGATAGTTTCCGGTGATAACCGTTACCTCGTGCTGTTTTGATAGTCTTTTGGCTACTTCATGCAAAGCAATAGCACCTCCGCCTCGATAATAAGGATTGTTAATATCGTCGTAGTTGGAAAAAATGATTTTCAATCGCTTCTGTTTCATATATTTTTAGTGCTTCCTGCAGGTGCCCATTTTTCAAACGAATGATCAATATTGCCATAAATATACTTTCCGAATCGATTGATAAAGAATACGGCAATAGCTCCGATAGGATTTTTTATTGTTTCCCAGAGTATTGATAGGTAAAGTTTTATCCTCAAATCATTAACCTCTTTTATATACATATCTGTATATTTATTCGTCACAATTGATCTACTGATATTTGCCCTTTGTGTCTGATTAAATAAATCTTTGGCAGTCTGGGGAAGGCGAAAATAAATTGTATCTTCTTTCACATATTGGTAATGAAAGCCCGACTTTAGACATAAAAAATAGAGGTAAAGATCTACATTCCCTACCGGTTCTTTGAACAAATCGACTTTTTGGGCAAACTTATGAGAAAATGCCAGTACCTTTGCGTCGCATGTATAGACATTATTTCCAGAATTTAATTCTAATTTGATCCTAGAAAAGGCTTTAAAACTTGAAAAGACAGCTTTTTCTATAAACGTTTCTGGAGTTAGTGGGATAATATTGCCGCAAGCTAACCCCGTCTTTCCATCATTAAATGGTGCAACAAGCCTACTTAACGCTAAGTTATCAACGAGCATGACATCATCGTTTAAGATGACGATTACGTCCGTTGTGGCTAGAGATAAGATCTTTTGTACTCCGAAGGCAAAACCTCTTGTTTTTGAGGATACAACTATCTTAATCCGATTATCTTTTACAGATCTGGTTATTTCAGCAGTCTTGTCGTGACTTCCATCTGAAAAAACGATAATTTTCTTCAAAGTGAATCTGTCTTCTTTCTGATTGAGCAAAGACATAAGCACTCGCTTGATATTCTTTTGGGCATTTAGAGTGGGTATTCCAACGGTGACTGTAAAATTTTTTTTATATGTTCGTTTCATAAGAAATAAGTTATTGAACCAAGGGAATAATTTTTGTTGTTGATATTTCTTTTGTTTGTGATAACCAAACTATCTTTCCATCTGGAATTTTACTTAAAAGTATTTTTTCTCTATTCTTTCTATCTTTGTCAGTTTCATTTGGTAAGATTGCCCGGACAAAAATATTTGGCTTCAGATGACCAAGTATTGAAGCGTCCTCCGAGGGTGTATTTGATATAAAAACAAAATCTACAAATGTAAGAGATGCAATAACTTCTGCTCTTTCTTTCTCATGCAGATACGGTCGGTTTGATCCTTTTCTTTTTTTTACTAACTCATTTCCATCAATTTGTACGATTAGTATGTTTCCAAGTTTAGAGGCCTTCTTTAATGCACGAAAATGTCCGATATGAAAAAGATCATATGCTCCACTACAAAATATCACCTTTTTCTCTTTTCGTTTTGGGTGCAAATTATTTATAAGACGAGATAGTGTGTAAAGTTTCTTTCCTTTTGTCATGTTTTCCATCCTTTCCATGATTTATTTTCAATATCTTTTAAGCGATTCAGCGTGATATACACTCGGTATATAGTATTTTCCAAAAAGATAATAATGATGATTGAGACAAAGCTTATTTTCTCTACAGGTATCTTTGGAAGAATAAGATTTATCGCAAAACTTAGCAATAAAAATATTCCGAATATCCTTACTTCTGTTACAATTCCTTGGAAGATATAGACACACAGACGGGATATCCTTGATTTCGTAAGAAGATTTATAACCCATGCTTGATGGAAAAAGGTATTTTTTGAAATGACTAAATCTTGTCCAAAAGCTACGCTGAAAGCTCCTATACCGCCTAAAATCAAATATAGGGGATTGCGTCTCTAAAAATACTCTTATACCGAAAGCAAAAAGAAATGAACCATTTATAAGCTCGTGTGAGAGTTTATCAAAATACCTTCCATATAGGGATGTAGTACCATGAAAACGGGCTAACTGACCATCCACACAGTCTAAAAGTTGCGCAAATTCACCTAATATAATGAGAACCAACAGTGTATAAATCGAAGGAATAATGAAGAGTGTATTCCCTATAAGCGAGATAATAAGAAAAGCGACAGTAACTGTATTTGCCGAAACTCCAATTTTAGCTAATGAATATGCTACAGGAAGAGAAAGATCGCGTAAGAGTAATTTCGCGTCTACTGGCCCAATCTTTTTCTTAGGATTTTTAGGCGAATTTTTATTATACAGTTCGTAAAATACTTGTTTTGATGGCATTTGTTTCATAAATTTATGCACTAACATTTTTTGACGATAAAGATATTTCCCATCTAGAATGATCGATCTCCTTATTTTTCGGAAGTAAACGCAGATAGATTGAAACCAATATATATGAGAGGGTCTCAAATGGATGAAGAAATAGAAATTTCAAAATTGACGTAAGTAGAATTGACATAGGAATCTGGAATTGTTTTCTTACAAATTCGGCAGAAAAATACTTTTCCAGTTTTATCTTGCCGTCTGCAAATCGTAAACTTTGTTTTTTATGATCCGAAAGCGAACTGGAAGATCGAAATATAACTTTAGCCAAAGGCTCATAAGCAAATTTATATCCCTGCTCCAGACAGCGAAGATATGAATATGAATCCTCAGGACAATCATCCGGCCATACAATATGCTTATAAAATTGTCGAGAAAAAGCACGTGCTCTACCATGACATGTATAAACATTGATTCCATATCTTATTTTTCTATATATATCGCTTCGTAATTCTGAACTAGTTGACATGATGGATTCAAATAGGCCTCTGGGTCTAACGCTTATAACATTTGCGCCGACTAGTCCGACCTTCTTATCGTTTAAGATAGGAGCAATAATTTTTTCAACGAAGTCATCATCCCGAAGTATAACATCGCCATTTAGCATGATTAGAATATTTCCCTTCGCTTTCTTTACGATCTCATTCTGTGTTTGATTAGCACCTATTCGGTTCTTTCTATCAACTATGTATATGCGTTTATCTCTCACTTCTAGCGCATAAGAGACTGTTTTGTCGGTACTTCCGTCTGATACTACGATGATTTCTTTTAAAGAACAGTGTTTTTGTCTCAGTATAGATAAAAGCAAATTTTTGATATTTGCTTCTTCATTAAAGGCAGGAATTCCTATAGATACAGATGCTTTCTTCATAATAATTGATGCTCGTAACTTATCAATATTTAATGTTTTATATAAATTAAAACCGAAGGTAGAATTTTTCTTTTTATTGTAGAGAATATTTTCTTTCTCCTGAATAACTATTTCTTGGAAAAATTTTTCAAATTCAGTTACTACTTTTTCCCATGTAAACTTTTGTGCAAATCCCCTAGCATATACACCTGCCTTATAGAAATATTTTTTATTACAAGCTTTGATCAATGCTTTGGCATATGCATCTTCGTCAAAAGGTTTAATTTTTAGCCCTACTTTCTTATCCATCCAAGAATATTCCGGTAGATCAAATGTGACCAGTGGAAAGCCACTTGCTAAAGCCTCAAGTGCCCACAAAGACATTTCTTCGTGCCTTGAGGGAAATGCGACAAAGGCAGTTTTTTCAAGTAGCTTAATTTTCTTCTGGCCATATGTTGAACCGACTAATCGGACATATTGTTTTAACTTTAGGTCTTTTATGAGGAATTTGATTTTCTCTTCATCCGGTCCATGTCCGGCTAATACTAAAGGATATGGTATAGAATTCTTAACTTTTGAATATGCTTTCAGAAGCAGGTCAATACCTTTTTGTGCTATATCAAGTCTTCCTAGGAATAATATGTGTTTTGGTCTTTTGTGCTTTACACTAAAGTATTCTTTTCCTACACCCTGAGGAATAATTCTGCATAAAATATTGGGATTTAGCTTTTTTGCCTTTGCAGAATCTGTTAATGAGTAGGGCATGATATATTTATAAAAACGTATGCCAATTTTTTCTATCCAGTCGAAAGGTATAAAATATTTTTTGGAAAACTCCTTCGCATTAAACATAGAAGGAAGCGCAACTGCCGGAATATTACTAAATAAAGGAGTCAAAAGTGTGGAAATCGGCGCAGTAAAACATTCAACAATAATATCTCCCGTCAACTTTCTCACTATAAAGGGAATTGACAAAATATAAAAAGCATTGTTAACTTTGATATTTTGTGTTCCAATACCTATGTGATGATAATATATCCCATTTTCTATCCGGTCTTTTGATTTGGGAAACTTTGATGTTATGACTGTGACGCTATGCCCTTTTTTTACTAATCTTCGCCCCACCTCAAATGTTGCTCTTGCTTGGCCGGCATTTAAAAGCGGATTTCTTATATCATCAAAATCCAAAAATATTATGCTTAATTTTTTGTTTAGTAGTGCTTTCATATTTGTATTTATTTTGCTATAAACATAACCTAGAGTAATGTATTCTATGCCTATTTCTTATTTAATCTTATTATTATATACTATCCTATAGTTATTATCAGATCCTCTTCTTCCTTTGTCCCAAAGCTTGAGAAAGTAAGGTTCCTGCCCAAATCGTAAAAAATCAATCCATCTATTAATAATAGCTGTGGTGAAATTTCTTCCGGTCAGTCCATGGGTGGCAGAATGAACGATTAATCCCCGAAGGAGAGTTTCAAATTCGTTCTGATGCCCATATTTTTCTTTTATAGCTTGTAGTATATAGATATAAAAATCATCTGTCTTCCATAGGTAGCGAAGTGTCGTTACAAATTCACTAAGTTCAAAGGAAAAGAGGCAAAGCTGAAAATCAATAATTCCTACCTTACCTTTCGAGATGAGGATATTGTTGACATGCAAATCCCTGTGGACTAAAACTATTTTCTTTTGTTTTGTTAATATAGGAATGCAGCGGAGAAAAATTGGTATACTTTTTAAAAGATCTGGAATGATTCGTGGGTGGGTGATTGCCGCCTTTAGAAGCAAAAGTGGGTAGATAATTATAAAACTGATCGGTTTACGGATGGAAAGGAGTTGTTTTTCTCGGGTAGTCATCTGGGATCCGATGTATTGGATGAATTTTACACATTCTAGGTAGATATCTATGCGCCGTCTGGAAGGAATAGAAGTAGCAATCTTTCCTTCTATAAACTCGGTAAGGATAATAAGAGAATTTGCGGTTTCTTGTTTTTGAATAAATTTGGGGATATGGATATGGGAGTATTCTGATGGCATTGTTTTTTCTAGGCGTTTAATAACTTTAGTCAAAACTTCTGTAACTATAATTTCATTTAGGAGAGTGTAGTATGTAGGATTTTTAAACTTCCCCGTCCACATCTTGGCTAGCGCTTTTTGTCCATTCTGATCTTCATAGAGTCCTATGGTAAAATCTTTAACTGTCCCGGTCTTGGATAGGCTCTTTTGGAAAGTATACCTTCCGATGCGAAGGGGTAATTTTGCATTTACTTTTTTAAAAAATAGTTTTATAATCCAGCTAAAAATAATCACCATTATAAACCTAGATTGATCTATAGGGTGAGATAAATGATTCAAATTAATTGATTTTGTATTTTTCATTTTATTTGGCGGTTATAACGGATAATTTACCCAAAGGGGTATTTGTCTTTTTCGCAAATCCGTTATGTTCTATAATCTGATAGAAATTTTTGGCACTATCTTCCCAACAGAAATTCCTCGACCAAGTGAGAGCCTGTTTAGATAATGTCTCTCTATATTTTTGCCTTGTAATCAATTCTTCCATAGTTTGGGTAAAAGCGCTAACTCTTTTCGGAGGGACCAGTATTCCTGTTTTTCCGTTGACGACTGAGTCTTTTAAGCCATTGACATTGGAAGCAATTACTGGCGTACCGGTGGCATTGGCTTCGATAACGGTTATACCCCAGCCTTCAAAAGATGATGGCTGAAGTGCGGCCCAACTTCTAGCAAGGAGCCTGACTTTTTCTTCCTCGGGAACTTTACCCATAAAAGTGACTGCATAGCCGATATGAAGAGCGGAGACTAATTTTTGGAGCGATTCTAAGCTTTCTCCTTCTCCGGCTATCGTTAATCTCGCATCTTTGTATTGACCTAAGACTTGAGAGAAAGCCTGGATTGCTATGTCTATATTTTTATAGGGTTTGAGCCTCCCGAGATATAAAAATGTAGGATTGACGGTTTTGGGAAGCTTAACAAAATATTTGTTATCGATACCGGGAGAAACCACATGTATATTGCCTTCGGGAGTTATGTTTAGCTTCATTATCTCAGATTTCGATGATTCGGATACGGTGATTATTTTCGTACCTCTATAAGCCATAGGCATAAGTTTGGATTCGATAAAACCGGCGACAAATGAGAAAGGAAACATCAGATGTTCGCGGAAGACATCTTGGTGGACGTGGTGAATGAGCAAAAATTTGGGTTTCCCAACATAAAAAGGGGTAAAGAAAGGTATGCCGTTTTCGCTATCGATGACTAAATCATATTTACCGCGAAAGACGAAGATATAGTAAAGAAATGCCCAGAGATAGACAGTATAAAATCCTCCCCTTCTGATTATTTTGACTCGGTCGATTACTTCATTTTGGGGATTATGCTGGTCGTTACCACAAAATACGGTCACTTTATGTCCATCTTTGATCCACTGTTTTGATAGTTCGTGGATATATGTTTCTGCACCCCCTGCCCAAACATGCTTGGTGTCTCGCCAATTAAATATAAGTATTTTCATCCCTTTTGATGGGTATGCTTTTGATTCCAACTGTTTAAGAACTGCTGTACTGGCTGTTGCAAAACCTTTACTTTGGGTAAATAATCTTTTTAAAGGCTGGTAATAGAGATGGAGTAAAGCTATGACTAAAAGGTAGGAAACTCCAGTTGTCTGCATTACAGCAGTTACTTCTTCTAGGTGTTGATGATAAAAGGCTATACCGACAAGCTGTACTATAGTGAGGGCAAAAGAAACTATAGGAAAGAGGAAATCACCTCTATTTTGGTGATAGGTAACTATAGTTGTGGAAATAGTAAAATAAGCCATTGCTAATGCGTAAAAAGGTAAAAGCGATAAGATAGGTTGTGTCTTTTGTCCAAAAAGAAGAGGTACGGTAATATTTCCAAATATACCTACAACTAGAAAACCTATCAAACTAGCGGCAATAGTAAGAAAAAGGAATTTATGGAATATCTTTTTAGAATTTTTACCTGCTCCTTCAGCACGACTGACTAGAGGTCCTGTAAATTGGGCAAATAATGTGCCCGTGTAATAAATCATTTTTCCACTTAGGGAAAGATAGGCATATTGCCCCGCCTCAATAGGAGTTAAGAAATGCTTAGCTAATATGATATCAAAGCTTAAAAAGGCAACCCCAGATAATTTGGTCATAATTGATGTGGTAAAGAAACGTTTGGGGAAATGGGTTAAAACACTCGTTTCAATCTTGATCGGCTTTGATTTCAAAAGGGTTATTATCCACCAATCGACCAGAAAAGCCAGAGTAATAGAGGCAGGGACCGCTGCATAAACCCATGGGGTAAGTCTAAGCGTAACAAAAACCCAGGAAAGACCAAGCTTACTTAGAGATTCAACTATCATGGAAAGAGCCAAAATCGCAAATTTCAGATTTCCGGTGAGGAATCCGCTATCCACCGAAGACATGAAGCCTATCAACCATACTGGAGTAAAGAGGATGAAGGGTATTAAGCTTTCGGCGTGGAAAAATTGAGCTAAAAGAGGTATAGAAATAGTCCAGAGCCCGGCTACAATCAAAGATACCTTTAAAGATTGTTTTCTCATATAGACCCAATAATCTTTAATAAGTCCATCGTATTTACCAAAAAGGTAGGCGCTTCGATAGGTGATTGTCTTGGTAAAAGCCCCCAAGGGTATAGAGGATAGATATAATATGCTACTTATCAAACTAACCAATCCAAATTCCTCTACTTTCAGATTTCTACCCAAGTAGGTGTTGTAGAGAAAATTGAAAAAATTTCCTAAAAATGATGTAAAGACTAGCAATCCCCCGCCAGCAAGGTTGGAAAGGGCAAATTGCTTTAATCTTTTTATTCGTTCCTGTCTCTCATCCCTAGCTTTGAGTTCTTTAAGCAATTTAGCCTTTGCTGCATCTTCACGTAGTATATGGAACCCATGATGGGTTTTTTCCCAGTAATAAGGCTTAACTATGAGCTGAATGGTGGCCAGTACTGCACTCCAACTTACCATCAGCCAGTAAAAGGGGACAAAAAATACGTATTTGATAAGCGACCAATGCTCCTTTTTGGCACAACCGATCATATAGTTATAGAGGTACATAAAATTGCCAAAGACTAAAGATGTCAGAGCCATATAAAATACCGCACGGGGATAAACAGATTCGATGGTTGGGCCAACAATTGCATAGAGAGTAAAGTAGGAAATGGTGGCGAGCCAAAGCAAGGGATTGATGAGCATAAAGGCTATTTTGCCTCCGACCACTAATTGGAATATGAAGGCATGAAGTCCATTGGTTCTGATAAATCTAATGGGTTGTCTCATATGGACAAAATAGGTTTGGAGATAGCCTTTGATCCAGCGGGATCGCTGCCTTAGCCAATTGAAGAAATTGCTATTGGCCTCTTCAAGAGTTGTTGAGTCAATTATGGCTGTCCGATAGCCTTCTTTAAAAAGTCTTACACCCAGATCGCAGTCTTCGGTGACATTAAAAGGATCCCAGCCTTCAAGCTTAACTAAATCGCGGGTTCTAAAATGATTACTAGTCCCACCCAGAGGAATAGTTGTATCTATGGATTGAAGGCCCGGAAGGATAACATCAAACCAGAGAGAATATTCGGCGGTAAACAGGCGCGTCAATAGGTTGTGATGGGGATTATAATAATTTAATTTCGCCTGAAGGCAGACTACTTCCTTGGGAAGCTTAGCAAAAGCTAAATAGGCAATTTTGAGCTGTTTCGGATCGGGTATATCTTCGGCATCATAGATAACGATATAGTCACCTTTTGCCAGAGCTAAACCGTAGTTGCAGGCTTTAGGCTTGGTCTTGGGTACTGAATGCGGTACGATAACCAGCCGGACATACTTAGGTAAATCTATTTGTTTAACAGCAGCGATAGTTTCCTGATCGTCTTCTTCCAAAAGAAGCAGGACGTCAAGTTTGTTTTTCGGCCAATCCAGCTTATCCAGGGCACTTAGAAATTGGGGGACGATATGTGCCTCTTTATACAATGGGCTTAATATCGAATAGACCGGCAATTGAGACTCTTTTAGATTTTTCAAATCCGCATCTTTGGTTTGTACTTCGGGAGGGAAATGTAAGCTTCTAAGGAGCAGATAGAGACTAAAAAGTACGTCAAGAAAATAAATGGTACTTAAGATAGCCACCACAATAATGGCTGTTTTGTAAGGATTGACAAAGATTCCTCCTATCGTTATTCCCAGGAGAAAGAAGATGGCGAATAGCTGCCAGATTTTGACTGTAACGAGGGCGGAGTTATCCTGATGAAGTGTGGTGTGAGTCATAAACCTCTGCCTTTGATGAACGATACCGGCACCGATCATAGAGTCTTCCTTTTGCGGTTTAATCCTATAGATTCTTTTAGGCTGCGTGCGAAGCTTGAGGGCTCCCCAGACAATTCCGAAGGCAGTTTGGAGGAAGTTGATCTTTGACTGGCCGTTTTTCCTTCTTTCGAAGGTGATATCGACAGAGCCGATACTGTAACCTAGTTCGACAGCCGTATAGATAAGAGGAATATCTAGAGCCCAGGCGCTGACATTGGACCTATCCAGGTGCTCGATAATTTCCCTCCGGAAGAGTTTCAATCCGGATTGGACGTCACAGTTTAAGCCCAAAAGCAGTCTGCCGAAGACATACTTATTGAAGCGCGAGGCAAAGCGGCGGATGAAGGAGCTTTTATATACTTTTCTATTGGCCACCACGACGCCATGTTGATCGGCTATTTTGATCATATGCGGGATAAACTCCGGAGGATACTGTAGATCCGCATCGATCATGATGATATATTCAGAAGCTGAAAGTTCTGCCCCTTCCAATATCGAATAGGCCTTGCCGGGTTTCCCTTTTTTGATATGCAGCGTTATAGGGTATTTAGAGGAGAAAGATGAAATCTTCTCTCTGGTGCCATCAGTTGAGTGGTCATCCACAAAAATCATCTCATAAGCTATCTTTTGAGGCCGAAGAGAGCTATCAATGCGTTTGATCAGCATTTCGATATTTTTAGCCTCGTTTTGGGTAGGTATAACTATGGATATTTTATTCATAATATTATCTGATTTTCTTAATTAAATACCCAATCTTTCCCGGATGGGATATAAGTCTTCCGAGGGAAGATTGGGCAGTGTTGAAAACTAACTAATTTTTCCGAGTCATATGTTCTCTTATAAATCTATCTATCTCGTTAGCCTCAATGCGATAAGATCTGCCAAATCTGATAGCCTGTAGTCTACCATTTCGGATATATTCGTAAATTGTAAGGATATTTAATTTAAAGAGATTAGCCACCTCTTTGGCCGTCATGAATTGTCTTATAGTCATAGGTAGAGCATACTATATACCATATCTAACTTGGTTTGTAAATAGCTGAGTATATCTATCTCTAGTTATAAGTACTTACATATAGTGCATACTATATCGAAGATGATTAGAGTAAGCTTATTGTGGGGCTGATATTCTGGTAATAATTAAGTCTTTGGGAACTGAAAATAAATCAATTATTTGAGGGGAATTTTCCCTCTTTTTAATATAGTTGTGCCATCGACTATGTGCCATTCTTTTAGAGTTATATAATGATTTTGGGGAGTCCGATAGTTGGTGAAATCAGTTACTATCGCCTCTTTGGATTTGGGAATAATCAAATAGATCAAATCAGAACTTAATTTGTGTTTTCCCAGCCAGCCAAAAAGATAATCATAATCATAGGTATAGATCGAAGGCGAATAGGCAAAGACCGCAAAGGGTTTTTGGGCGGCATCTTTATATACCAACTCTACGATATATTTTTTGGTAGCATAAGAGGATGTTGCCAATATATTTGCGGCAGGGGCAGAGACAAAAGAGACAATATTTTTTAATAACAAGAAGCTCACCCAAATAATTAACCCGTAGCGGAAGAGAGAAAATTTTTTAGCCGCTAAGCCGATACTTAAGAGTGTAATTATCTCGACTCCTATAAAATGGTATTCCCAAACGGGATTTTTAGATGAGAGATAAAGATAGACTAAACTGACCGAACATAGAGTCAAAAATAGCAACAGTTTTCTTTCCCCAACATTTAGCCTTAATTTTCCGCGTATTATTTGATAGAGAAGATAAATTCCAGTAAGTAGAAATAATTTATTTACTATCCACTCCGGTATCTGTAATAATATGTTAACTGTTGACAAAAAGTGAACTATAATTTCTGCCTTGTTTAATCCGGTCTGGCCGACGACTGAAGAGTTATAAAAGAAAGCATCCCGAAGTGTGTGAACAAAGGCGTTAATTTGATGAAAGCCATGACGAGATTCAAAGAGAATAAAAGGAGTAAAGGCAAAAGCAATACCGAGGAAATAAAACGGAATAAATTTAAAATTATTGAACATATTTTGTATCCATTTAGCTTTATTGCTTATTGAATACTTTATTTCCTCAATAATAATGTATAAGACACTTGCAAAAGCTATACCTATGCCGAAGGAGAGATGAATATTCATAATAAGACCGCATATCAAGCCAGCAAGCAATAATTTGTTCAATTTATTAAGAGGGGATGCTACCAATAAATATACTAGAGACAGGAATAATAAGGCTGCCAAGTGTGGATTCCACAAAAAAGTAGCGTATTTGCTGAAAGATAAAATAAATAAAAGCCACAATAAAATACAGGTAGTTTTGCCGAAAATATTTCTGAATTTGAATAAAATGAAGGGGAAAATAAAGAAGTAAGGAATGGTTAATATAAGAAGTGCAATAAAACGGGGATCCCGGGTTAGAAGCATGGCAAGACTGATAAGCCAAATCCAATAGGGACCATAGAAAATGCCCGGTATGCCGGTGGGTGGACCAATCAGGCTCAATTTCTTCAGATTTTCCAAAGCCATAATAAAATCTCTGGCGGGATCAAACCAAAAGGGAATACTGCCCTCAAGAATGGATTTAAACGATTCAATAAAGGGAAAACCTACGGCGAAGAGAAGTATGGCCCAAAATAAATATTTATTCTTCAATAGCTTTTCAACCTGCTTCATGAGATCTTTCTCATTTTAGCATATTGCAATTTTAACCGAAGTGTATAAATAGATTACGAAGGCAGAGTGGCGGTGAGGGGTTGGGGCATGGAGGAAGGTAATTCTGTTTTGGAATTATCGGGTTTGACGTCAAGGGGATGCACTAGGGCGACTTTTAGTACCTCGTCCATATGTTTGACAAAGACGAATCTGAGGTCTTTAAGGACATATTTGGGTATATCTTCCAGATCTTTTTTATTATCCTTGGGCATAATGATCGTTTTAATGCCGGCTTGATGAGCGGCAATTACTTTTTCCTTAATACCCCCAATTTCTAAGACTCTTCCCCGAAGAGTCACTTCACCGGTCATAGCGACGTCTTTTTTGACAGCAATTTTGGTAAAAGCAGAGACTAGCGCTGTAGTAATAGCAATTCCGGCTGATGGACCGTCTTTGGGAACTGCTCCTTCGGGTATATGGACGTGGATATCCAGCTTATGGAAGAATTTTTCACCCAACCCAAATTGCTTGAAGCGGTTTCTGATATAGGATATAGCAGCTTTGCAGGATTCCTGCATCACTTCACCCAATTGGCCGGTTAAAGTCAGATTGCCTTTGCCGGGCATAAGACCTACTTCAATAAAGAGTATTCCCCCGCCGGCCTCAGTCCAAAACAGACCTGTCGACATACCGACTTCGTCTTTTTTCTCTGCCAGATAAGCGGTAAATTTGGTTGGGCCTAAAAACTTATGAAGAGTAGAGGGAGTAACGGCAATTTTGTTATTTTTACCCTCGACAATATCTCGGGCTGCCTTTCTCATAATTGTCGAGATTTCTCTTTCTAAATTACGTACTCCGGCCTCACGGGTATATTTTCTGATAATTTGATGCAGGGCATTATCTGTTAGAGATACTTGGCCATCCTCCAGACCATGAGCCTCCAGTTGTTTTTTGACCAGGAAGTCACGGACAATATGAAATTTCTCATCCTCGGTATAACCCGGGAAGTGGATGATTTCAAGCCGGTCTTTGAGGGCCGGAGGGATAGTATCCAAAACATTACAGGTAGTGATAAACATAACTTCGGATAAATCAAACGGTACTTCGAGGTAATGATCAGAGAAGGCATGATTTTGTTCGGGATCCAGAGCCTCAAGAAGGGCTGCTGATGGATCGCCGCGGAAATCTGTCCCGACTTTATCTATCTCATCAAGCATAAAAACAGGATTGCGTGTTCCCGCATCTTTTATGCCCTGAATTATGCGTCCGGGAAGCGCGCCAACATAA
>OBEQ011809157.1_pt1 | contig 21245 bp, 17 predicted proteins | sample 1670901 | NCBI WGS metagenome assembly OBEQ01 (sample SAMEA104232315, study PRJEB22302) | groundwater metagenome | biome: forest; feature: aquifer; material: groundwater | place: USA | collected 2011-08-07 | depth 5.4 m
CATCGCGCGCATCGACGTCGAGACCGGCGAGGCGCGCCGCTGGTCGTGCGGGCGCGGCCTGGTGTCCGAGCCGATCTTCGTGCCCCGCCCCGACGGACGCGCCGAGGACGACGGCTGGCTGCTCGCGCTCACCTACGACCCGGGCGCGGATGCCTCGAACATCACCGTGCTGGACGCGCGCGACCCGTCGTCGGGCCCGCTCGCTCGCGCCTGGTTCGATCATCTGATTCCTCCCACCTTCCACGGCGCCTTCGCACCGTCAGCGAAGTGACAGTGCTGCGCTTGGTGAAGAGTCAGTGACGATATCGTCGCAAGTATTGCTGTGGCGTGACACATCCCGTTGAATGGGATGGTGAGCATTCGTCACCTCGTTGCCTCCATCCGTCACGAGCGCGTGCGCGCGCGTCATGTGAACCCCGCCAGCCCCGCACAGCTCATGGCCACCGTGGAAGCACTCGCCTCCTTCGGCGAGAAGCGCGTCGGTACTCCCGCGGGCGCGCGCGCCGGGGCTTACATCCACGATCGCATGCGCGGCGCCGGGCTCACCGACGTGCGCTTCGAGGAGTTCAACTTCCCGCGTCACGACGTGCTGGGCGCGGCGCTGGTGCTGCGCACGCCGGGCGGGCCGCCCTGGACGCCCGGCTTCGACGTCTTCGAGGGCGCGGGCGCGGGCGACATCGACGCTCCCGTGGTCTCGGTGGGCGCGGCCACCGAGGAAGAGCTGGCCGGCGTCGAGCTCGCCGGCAAGGTCGCACTGGTCGAGCGCCACCGCTTCTACCACCGCTCGACGCAGTACCGGAACGTGGCGCGTGCCGGCGCGCTGGCCATGATCGACATCTCGGGCGCGCCCGACAACCTGCGTCAGGTCGGCTCGGTGCGGCGCGGCTTCGAGTCGATGGGCCCCATCCCTGCGCTCACCCTCGGCGCCGACGACGGCGAGCGTCTGCTCGCGCTGGTGCGCGCGGGCAAGCCGATGCACGCCATCATCGAGCTGCACGCCGCCACCACCGCCGCGACCGGTGCCAACGTGGTCGCGCGCGTGCCCGGACGCGAGCCACACCTGGGCACCATCGTCGTCGGGGCGCACTACGACACCTGGTTCCAGGGCGCGACCGACAACGGCGGCGGCGTGGCCGCGCTGCTGGCCCTGGCCGAGCTGCGCGCGGCGCGCGAGATGCCGCGCTACCCCATCGTGTTCGTCGCCTGGGACGGCGAGGAAGTCGCGCTCTATGGCGGTTACGACTGGCTACGCAAGCACTCCATCCTGGCCGGCGAGCATGTGCTGGCGGTGCTCAACTTCGAGACCCCGTCGGCGCTGGGCGGGCTGTTCAACGGCCTGGCCCACTCCGGCTGCCCGTGCCTCGACGGCGCGCTGCGCGCGGGCGGCCTGGATCGTCTGTATCCCGGTTATCTGCCCATGAGCGACGTGCCCAAGATCTTCGGCGGCATCATCCCGACCGACATCCAGGGCGCGCACCGCATGGGCATCCCGGTGGCCTCGACGGCGTGCGACTCGCCCTACTACCACACCTCGGCCGACACGCCCGAGAAGCTCGACGCCGACCAGCTGGCGCGCGCGGTCCTCGGCTTCGATCGCACCATCGATGCCCTGCTGGCGTCCGAGCCGCGCCGGCCGCGCGAGCCGCACCACGACCTGGATCTCTGGTACGCGCACGTGACCCGCGCCGCCCAGGCGCCCGCGCGCATCCTCATCACCGACGCGCACGGCGTTCCCCAGGCCAACGTGCCGGTCGAGGCCGTCCTGCTCGTCGACGATTTCTTCCTGTCTGCCGAGCACCAGCTGGTCACCGACGGGTCGGGTTCCGCCTGGCTCGACCTGCCACCCTCGCCCGGCTGGCTGCACGTCGGCGCCGGTCCGTCGTACCCGCTGTGCGAGGCCATCGTCCCGCTGTAGCGTCCCGCGCCCGCGCTGCGGGGCGCACTGGGTCGATTCCGCTCGCTCCGTCGACGGCGCGGGCAACGGATCTACGCGCGATCACTGGCGCGCGCCGCTACGCGTCATTGGCATACGTCCTGCTTCGCTCCGTTGGTATGGCGACCGCCGACGAGAAAGAATCGAAGACGCTCGAGGCCGTCGAGCCGGAGCACGGCCGTGTCAGCCAGCTGATCGAGCGCATCACCGATGACCTCAAGGCGATCGGACGCGACGAGCTCGAGCTCGCCCGCGCCGAGCTGACCAAGAAGGTCAAGCTGGCCGGCATCGACGCCGCGGTGATCATCCTGTCGGGTGTCATCCTGCTCATCGGCATCGGCTTCCTGAGCGTGGCTGCCGTCGACGCGCTGGCGCCGGTGATCCCGCCGCTGTGGGGCCGACTGGTCCTCATGGGAGTGGTCTACGTCGCCATCTGCGCCGCGTTGCTGTTCAGCTATGCCGGCCGGCTCAAGCGCGACGTCGCGCCCGAAATGCCTGCGACCATGGCCGAGGCCAAGCGCACGGTCGAGGCGGTGAAAGAGGAGCTGCGCCATGCCTGACAGCGACACCAACGACAAGCCGTCGCCGCAGAAGTTGCAGAAGCTGCAGACCTCCATCCGCGATCACCGGCGCGACCTGGTCGCCAGCGTGGGCGAGCTGGAACGCATCGTCCGCGCCAAGCTCGACGTCAAGGCGCGCCTGCGCCACGCCGCCCAGCGCGGCGCCGCCCGCATCGAGGCCCTGTTCGAGCGCACCCTGGAGCGCGTGCGCGCGCGGCCCGTGCCGTACCTCGTCATCGGCGGCGCCTTGCTGGTGATGCTGTTCCGGCGCCGCCCGCGCAGGGAATACACGCTGAAGTTCTAGCCGGCTACTCGGTCACCACCGACACGATGTACGCCCGGTGCTCGGGCACGAGCACGCTGCCCAGGTCGGTCGCGTGGTCACCGGTGTCGCCCGCGACGACCAGGCGGTGGCCGGCCGTGGCAGCGACGCTGCGGATGAGCGAGCCCGCCGCCGCAAGTCCCCAGGCGTGCGAGCCGTCGGCGCGCTGGGCGACGATCACGCTGCCGAAGCTCGCGCAGGTGAGCTGGGGCTGCACCTCGACGACGCCCTCGCAGGTGCCGGCGAGGTAGGCCGCTCCGTCGGGGCCCGCGGCCAGCGCCTCCGCGAACGTGCTGGTGCGGCCGCGCATCGGCGTGGCGGCCACCGCGGCACCGTTCGCATCGAGGTGCAGGAGGTACAGGTCGCCCAGGCCGAGCGGGTCGCCGTCGTTGGCGATGCTGACCTGCTCGTCGAAGTGCACGGCGCTGCCGTTCGTGTCACTGCCGACGTAGACATCGCCCGCCGCGGTGACGGTCAGCAGGCGGTTGGCGGAGGGAACCGCGTCGTTGTGGATCTTGCGCGCGTAGCGCACGTGGCCATTCACATCGAAGGCGGCCACCACGGCCTCGAGCCCGGGCGCCGAGACGACCTGACCCTCGCCGAGGTCGAGCTGGGCGAAGAAGTTGCCGGTGATGATCGGGCCGCGCGCGGGATCGAGCACCATCGAACCGATGTACGAGGGGGACAGGCCGGGCAGCCGCCGCGACCACACGGGCGTCCACGACGCGTCGTAGCGGGTCAGCAGCGCGCCCGCGGGCCCGCCCTCCAGGCTGTGGTCGGCACCCACGCGGCCGTAGACGTAGACGCCTTCGGGATCGGCGAGGCCGCCCGACGCGACCGCCAGGACCGTGTCGAGCTCCGGGGTGCCCGAGGTATGGAAGCCACCGATGGCTCCGCTCTGGCCATCGAGGCGAGCGACGAACAGGTCCGTGCTGCCCCGGTCGGAGGGCAGCGGGCCCAGGTCGAAGATACCGGTGTACTCGCCGCCGAGCAGGACGTCGCCGCGCGGCGTGAGCGCCAGGCTGGTCACGAACACGTTGCCGCTGCAGGCGAAGGACTTCATCCACACCGGCTCGAGCGAGGGCGTGAGCTTCATCACCAGGATGGCGTCGTTGCCGAGCATGTCGGCGTGCAGGTTGCCCAGGGTGACCGGGGCTCGCTGCTTGACCGCCGCCACGATGCTGCCGTCGGGTGCCACCGCCATGGCCTGCGCCATCGGCACGCCGTCGGGGAAGACGAGGGCCCGGTCCACCTGCCCGGGCGGCGGCCCGGGCGGCATCGCGTCCGGTGCGCGGCCAGCGTCGCTGGCGGCATCCGCGGCGCTGCCTGCGTCCACGTCGCCCGCGAGGCCGTCGTCGCCGCACGCAACCAGCGCCAGCGTCAGCGTCGACGCCAGCGCCAGTACCAGCGCGTGTTCCGCGGAACAGCGGAACATCCGACGGCGATGTTCCACAGGAATGATTTCAGCAAGTTCTGACTCGTTGTTGCGCATGCGTCTGACGAAGAGCACCGGACGTGCCAAGAAGCGCCCGGAGCGACTGGTAACATGGACGCGCCTTGGAGCATTCGTCATGACCCTGGCCGGTGTCGACCCCGCCGCATTCGCGGGAACCAGCCGCTTCCAGGTCGTGCGCCTGCTCGGCAAGGGCGGCGTGGGCGTGGTCTACCAGGCGCTCGACCGCGAGCAGAATGCGCACGTCGCGCTGAAGACCATGCGCGTGGTCAGCCCCGAGGCGCTGCTGCGCTTCAAGCAGGAGTTTCGCGCGCTGCAGGACCTGGATCACCCCAACCTGGTGCGCCTGGGCGAGCTCATCGAGGAGGCGGGCACCTGGTTCTTCACCATGGAGCTGGTGGGCGGAACCGATCTGCTCTCCTTCATCCGCCTGGCCTCGACGCAGCACGCGGATGCGGGCGGCGCGCCCACGCAGGGCATGTCACCCACGCCCAATCCTGCCTTTCCCACCTTCATGGCGCCCACGCCCACGACGCCGCCGTTCGTGATGTCGCCGTCGCCGCTCGAGTCGCCCTCGAAGGCGCCGCCCGCCCACGTGCGCGGCCCCGCCGATCACCACACCGCGGAGACGATGTCGAGCGGTCCCGAGTCGACGCCCAACCCCGAGCTGCCGGCGCGGCCCGGGCCGCGCCTGTTCTCCGAGACGCGCCTGCGCCATGCCTTCGCGCAGCTGGCCGAGGGCCTCGATGCGCTGCACCGCGCGCAGCTGGTCCACCGCGACGTCAAGCCGTCCAATGTGCTGGTCGAGCCCGACGGTCGCGTGGTCATCCTCGATTTCGGCCTGGCCGCCCAGGTCGCCGACGTCACCGACGCGGGCGTGGTGGGCATGGGCACGCTGGCCTTCATGGCGCCCGAGCAGTGGCAGGGCGCCGCGCCGCAGCCGGCGAGCGACTGGTACGCGGTGGGCGTGGCGCTCTACCTGGCGCTGACCGGTTCGCTGCCACTGGGTGGCAAGACGCGCGCCGAGCTGGCCTGGAAGAAGCTGCACACCAGCCCGCCCCGCCCGAGCGTGCTGTGCGCCGACGTGCCCGCCGACCTCGAAGAGCTGTGCCTGGCGCTGCTGCGGCGCGAGCCAGGCGAGCGGCCGAGCGGCGCCGAGATCGTGCAGCGTCTGAGCGCGACGCCCGCGCGCGCGCGCTCGTCGACGCGGCGCGAGCGCACGGCCGCGACCTTCGTCGGCCGCGAGGCCGAGCTGCACACGCTGGCGAGCGCCTTCGCCGACAGCCGCAGCGGCGCGACCGTGGCCGTGCTGGTCACCGGCGACTCGGGCATCGGCAAGAGCGCGCTGGTGCGCCGCTTCCGCGACGCGACCGTGGCCAGGCAGCCCGACACGCTGGTGCTGGCCGGCCGCTGTCACGAGCGCGAGTCGGTGCCCTACAAGGCGGTGGACGGCGTGGTCGACGCGCTCAGCCGGCGCCTGCGCCGCCTGCCCAGCGAGGAGGTCATCGGGCTCCTGCCCGAGTGGACCGGCGCGCTCAGCCAGGTCTTCCCGGTGCTCAGGCAGGTCGAGGCCATCAAGGGCATGGACAGCGCCGAGCCGCGCGCCGAGCGCAGCGAGCTGCACCGGCGCGTCTTCGGCGCGCTGCGCGAGCTGCTGGTGCGCGTGGGCGAGCGCTGGCCGCTCTTGCTGCTCATCGATGATCTGCAGTGGGCCGACAGCGACAGCCTGGCCCTGCTCGAGGAGATGCTGCGGGCGCCGGGCCCGCGCCTGCTGCTGGTGGCCACGCAGCGCGGCCCGGCCGCGAGCGCGGTCAGCCTGGGCGAGCTCGAGCTGCGCCGCATCCACGTCGCGCCCCTGCCGGCCGCCGAGGCGCAGCAGCTGGCCCTGCGCTGCCTGGGCGAGGCGGGTGCGGCGCGCAGCGAGCTGGCCGCGACCCTGGCGCGCGAGGGCGCCGGGCATCCCCTGTTCATCGCCGAGCTGGCCCAGCATCTCGCCGACGGAGAGGAGAGCGGCGCGGCCAGCGACGCCGACCAGGCCGCGCCGGCGCAGCTGCGCCTCGACGACGTGCTCAGGCGGCGCATCGCGCGCCTGGACGAGCCCACGCGGCGCGTGCTCGAGCTGGTGGCGGTCGCGGGCGTGCCGCTGCCGCAGGCCTTCCTCGCCGAGGTCGCCGGGCTGGCGTTCGCCGACTTCGCGCACCACGTCGCGACGCTGCGCGCGGGCCGTCTCCTGCGCACCAGCGGCGCGCGCCCGGCCAGCCGCGCCGAGCCCTACCACGACCGCATCAGCGAATCGCTGCGCGCGCGCATGCCCGCCGCGGTCACGCGCGACTGGCACGGCCGCCTGGCGCGCGCGCTCGAGCCCTTGCCCGACTCGGCGCCCGAGCTGCTCTCGGCCCACTGGGCCGGCGCCGGTGACCTGCGCCGCGCCGCCGACCACGCCGTGCGCGCCGCCGAGGAGGCCAGCAAGGCACTCGCCTTCGAGCGCTCCGCGCGTCTGTACCGGCGCGCGCTCGAGCTGCTCGCGGCGCTGGGCGGCGTCGTCGACGCGGCCGAGACGCACCGTCTCGAGATCACGCTCGCCGGTGCGCTGGTGGCCGCGGGCCGCTCGCGCGAGGCGGCCGAGGTCTACGTGCGCGCCGCCCGACGCGCCCCCGCGGCCGAAGCGCTCGACCTGCGCCGCCGCGCCGCCGAGGCCTACCTGGTCAGCGGCCAGGTCGACGAGGGCTCGGCCCTGATCGCCGCGGTGCTCGAGGAGGTGGGCATGCCACTGCCGACCAGCCGGGCGCGCACGCTGCTGTCGATCGGCCTGGCGCGCGTGCACTTCAAGCTGCGCGGCCTGGGCACGACCATCGTCGAGGAAGCCGACGTCGCGCCCGAGCAGCTGCTCAAGATGGACATCGCCTGGACCGCGGGCATGGGTCTGGCGTACGTCGACATCATCCAGTCGACCTGGTTCCAGCAGCGCTTCCTGCTGCTGTCCCTGCGCACGGGCGAGCGCCGGCGCCTCATCCGCGGCCTGGTCTGCGAGACCATCCTGATCGCCGCGGGTGGCTCGCGCACGCGCGCGCGCACGGCGGCGCTGCTGGCCCGGCTGGCCGAGCTCGGCGCCACCGTCGATCGACCCTACGAGCGCGGCTGGATCGCCTGCACCGGCGCGCTGGCCGCCTACCTGGAGGGCCGCTTCGCGCGCACGCTCGAGCTGGCCGAGATCGCGCTGCCCGAGCTCACGCGCGCCGCGCTGCTGTCGAGCTGGGAGCTCGACACCATGCGCCAGATGCTGGTCACGTGCCTGTTCCTGACCGGGCGCACGCGCGAGATGGTGGCGCGCTCCGACGAGTACATCCGTGCTGCCCGCGACCGCGGCGACCACTACGAGGGCACCTTCCTGCGCACCGGCATTCCCAACCATGTCTGGCTGGTGCTGGGCGACGTGCGCAGCGCGCGCCGGCGCGCCGAGGAGGCCATCGCCGGCTGGTCCAGGCGCGGCACCATCGTCCACTCGCTGCTCGATGTGAGCGCACAGGTGGCCATCGATCTGTACGAGCATCCCGACGGCGACGCGGCGTGGCGGCGCACCAACGAGCGCTGGGGCGCGCTGCGCAAGGCGTACATCCTCGACTACCAGATCGGTCGCGTCGAGTGCCTCGACCTGCGCGCACGCGCCGCGGTGGCTGCGGCAAGGTCCGCCGCGCCGTCGCAGGCCAAGTCGCTGTGGCGCGCCGCCGAGAAGGACGCCGCCGCCATCGCGCGCGAGGGCTCGGCACCGGCCGCGGCCTTCGCCGCGACCATCCAGGCCGCCGTCCAGCAGCAGCGCGGCGACCGCGTCGGCGCCGTGGGCTGGCTGCGCGAGGCCGCCGCCGGCTTCGCGCGCGTGAGCATGGCGCTGCACGCGCAGGCGGTGCGTCGCCGCCTGGGCCAGCTGCTCGGCGGCGACGAGGGCCGCGCGCTGGTGCAGGCCGCCGACGCCTTCATCACCGCGCAGGCCATCGTCGAGCCGGCGCGCATGGCGGCGATGCTCGCGCCCGGGTTCGGGGATTAGTCGCTACGGAAGCAGCGCGAGCCCCTCGAACAGCAGGTGCGCGCCCAGGTGGCAGGTCAGGTCAGCATGGTCGAGCGCGGGCGCGATCTCGACCAGGTCCATGCCCACCACGTTCAGCCCGCGCAGGCCGCGCAGCAGCGCGAACGCCTCGCGCGAGGACAGTCCTCCCGGCACGGGCGTGCCCGTGCCCGGCGCGAAGGCCGGATCGATGCCGTCGACGTCGAAGGTGATCCACACCGGGCGGTCGCCGATGGCCGCCTTCACGTCCGCGGCCACGCCGAGCGCGCCGCGCTGCTCGAAGGTCTCCATGGCGTACAGCCGCGCGCCGTGCGAGCGCGAGAACTCGCCCTCCTCGGCGTGACCCCAGGTGGCGCGGATGCCCAGCTGGTGCAGCTGGCCGGGCGCCACCAGGCCCTCCTGCAGCGCGTGGCGCAGGGGCGTGCCGTGGTGATGCAGCTCGCCCCACACTTCCGGACCGCTGGTGTCGAGGTGCGCGTCGACGTGCACGAAGGCGAGCGGGCCGTGCTTCCTGGCCGCCGCGCGCCAGGCCGGCAGGGCCACGCCGTGGTCGCCGCCGACCACGAAGGGCGCGGCACCGGCCGCGAGCACCGAGGCGATCTCGCCCTCCACGGCCTCGCGCATGGCGGGTGCCGAGAAGGGCGGGAAGACCACGTTGCCGCCGTCGATGATGCGCTTGCGCGCGAACACGTCGAGGCCGTGGGTGCGGTGCCACGTCTGCACCAGCGCGCTGACCCGACGCAGGTGGAAGGGCGCCAGGCGCGCGCCCGGCTGGTAGGTCGTACCGCCGTCGTGGGGCACGCCCAGGATCACCGCGTCGGCGCCCGCGTAGGCACCCGGACCGGGCGTGCGCACGTCGGCGAGCGGCAGGCGGAAGAAGGGCGTCTGGCCGTGACGCAGGTACTCGAAGGCGGACTGCTGGGCCATCAGTTGGACTCCTCGAGCATGCCGGCGATGCACGCGCGTGCGGCCGCGGCCACCAGCTCGGCGCGCATGCCCGCGGGCGCGTCGAGCGGCTGGCCGTACTGCACGCGTACGATGGTGCGCGGGCGCGCCGCGGTGCGCAGGTAATGGGGCAGGAACAGCGCGTCGCCCACCCAGTGCAGCGACGAGGCCTCGAAGCGGATGGCCACGGGCACCACCGGCACCCTGGCGATCTGCGCCAGGCCGAACACGCCGCGCTGGAACGGCAACAGCCGATCACCGTCGGTGGTCGTGCCCTCGGGGAAGTTGAGCACGGGCACACCCGCGCGCAGCACGCGCAGGGCGCGGCGCAGCACGATGGCGCCCGCGTGGGCGTTGCCGCGGTCGATGAACAGCACGCCGTGGGTGCGGCCGACATCGCCGACCATGGGCCACTTCTCGACCTCGAGCTTGCCGATGAGCGAGAGCGGCCGGTGGCAGGCGATCATGATGGGATCGAGGTAGCTCAGGTGGTTGGCCACCATCACCGACGGCCCGTCGGGGGCGGCGCCCTCGCTGTGCACCTCGAAGGAGTGCGCGCGACAGACCTCGGCGCACAGCTGGTGCAGCGCGAAGGCGCGCTCGGCGGGAGTGCGGCGGAGCTCGGCCCGGCCGATGGCCTGGAAGCAGGAGAACACCAGGCTGGCCGCCCGCTGCGCGACGCGCACGCTGCCTGCGCCGGGCAGGTCGCCCAGCCAGCGCGGCGTCGCCTCGGCGAAGCTACGTCCCGACAGCATGGTCAGGCGGCACCCACGGCCGGAGTCGGCGTGGCCTCGACCAGACCGATGCGCTCGTAACGCGCGCGCAGACGCTCGAAGGCGTCGCGGTCGATGACCGAGACCAGACGATCGTCGCCCGGGCCGTAGAAGTCCGACCGCTTGCCGGCAGGCTTGGCGCCCAGCGACGCGTGCAGCGAGCGCGCGGCCAGGTTGTCTTCCTTGACCGTGAACCAGCACGAGTCCACGCGCGGCAGGAGCGACGCGACCAGCGCGCGCAGGAGCTTGTGCACGATGCGCGTGCCCTGGTACTGCGGCATGATGCCGAGCGTGGTGCAGTAGGCCTCACGCTCCTTGACGAAGCACAGCAGGTAGCCCACCGGCTTGCCGTCGTCGGTGGCGAGAAAGCACGAATCGCCGTAGAAATCGCAGCACAGACGAACGTAGTAGGCGCCCAGCGTCGACTCGCCGAGCGTACCGAAGATGTCGTCCTCGAGCTGCATGAGTGCGGCGAAATCGTCACGCGAGAGCGGTCGAACCTCGTATCTGCCCATGGCGTCCTCCGTCCTCCTGATTGACGCGAGGATGATCTGCGCGTGTGTCGGAGTCGTGGCTCCGAGGTCAACAGATCGCGACAACGGTCGTCACAATGGGCGCTCGGCCCGCGGTTACCAGGACTTGCCGGCGGATGCCGCTGGTTGACGGCGACCACGGCGTCGACGGAGGATGCGAGCGCCATGACAACCACCGCTCGGCACCTGCCGGCAAGCTCCGACCCGGGCGTGCTCGTGCTCGTCGGTACGACCAAGGGTGCGTTTCTGCTCCGCTCCGACCGCAAGCGCAAGCGCTGGGACGTGGGTGGGCCGTACTTCCCCGGCCACTCGATCTATGCGCTGGCGTACGACGGGCGCGCCGGACGACGGCGCATCTGGGCCGCCGCCAGCAGCATGCATTTCGGCGCCACGCTGCATTCGAGTGACGACTTCGGACGCAAGTGGACGGATCCGGAAACCGCGTCGGTGAAGTTTCCTCAGAGCACCGACAAGGCGCTCGCGCAGGTGTGGCAGCTGACTCCCGGTCGCGACAGCGAGCCCGACACACTCTATTGCGGCGTCGAGCCGGCGGCGCTGTTCGTGTCGCGCGACGCGGGCGACACCTGGGAGCTCGAGCGCGGGCTGTGGGATCACCCGCACCGTCCGCAGTGGCAACCGGGCGGCGGCGGCCTCGGGCTGCACACGATCTCGTTGCATCCGACCGACCCGCACAAGCTGCTGGTGGCCATCTCCACCGGCGGCGTCTATGCCAGCGACGACGCGGGTACGTCGTGGCGCGCGTCCACCCGGGGCGTGCGCGCCGACTTCCTGCCCGCCAAGCAGCCCGAGTTCGGCCAGTGCGTGCACAAGATCGCGCGCTCGCCCGCCGACCCCGAGCGTCTCTACCTGCAGAACCACTGGGGCCTCTACCGCAGCGACGATGGCGGCGCGAGCTGGACCGACATCGCCAACGGCGTGCCGTCCGATTTCGGCTTCCCGGTCGCGGCCCACCCGCGCGATCGCGACACCGCCTGGATCGTCCCGCTCGAGTCGGACGGGTTCCGCGTCACGCCCGGCGGCAAGCTGCGCGTGTACCGCACCACCAACGGGGGCAAGATGTGGAAGCCGATGAGCAAGGGTCTGCCCCAGGACGGCGCCTACGAGACCGTGCTGCGCGACGGCCTGGCGGTCGACGCGCTCGATCCCGTGGGCGTGTACTTCGGCACCCGCCGCGGCGAGGTGTGGGCGTCGTCGGACGAGGGCGAATCGTGGAAGCTGGCGCTCGGCGGCCTGCCGCCCGTGGTGTGCGTGAAGGCGGTCGGGCTCGGCGGCAAGCTGGCGGCGAAGCCGAAGAAGGCCGCCAAGAAGGCCGCCAGGGCCGACAAGAAGGCCGCCAAGAGCGACAAGAAGGCCGCCAAGAGCGACAAGAAGGCCAAGAAGAAGAACAAGAAGTGAACCTCGTCTTCCACATTCCGCCCGTCCTGCGCACCTTCTCCGCCGGGCAGGCGAGCGTCACCCTGGCCGCGACGCCGGCCACGGTGCGCGACGCGCTCGCCGCGCTGTTCGCGCAGCATCCCGGCCTGCGCGATCGCGTCGTCGACGAACGCGGCCAGGTGCGGCAGCATGTGAACGTGTTCGTGGGCGTGGAGAGCATCCGCTTCACCGGGGGGCTGGCCACCGGGCTGGCCGGCGCCGGGGTCGAGATCTCCATCGTGCCCGCGGTCTCTGGCGGCCTCGGCAGCCAGGAGCCCGCATGGGCGTAGCGATGTACCTGCTGGCGCGCACGCCGGCGGTCGCGCCCGACGAGCTGTTCGAGCGCGCGCGGCGCTGGTTCGCCGAGTCGGGCGCCGACGCGCTCGAGCGGGCGCAAGTGATCGAGAGCGGCGACGGCCTGCCCCTGCTCACGGTCAAGCTGCACCCGTGCGCCGAGGACGTCGAGCTCTCGGTCGCGGGCGAGCGCCAGATCGCGGTCGCGGCCAAGACCAGCTCGGTCGGACCCGGCTACCACATCTACATCTGCCAGGCGCTGCGCCGGCTGGGCGAGAAGCTCGAGCTGGAGTGGGAGCCGCGTGACGAGGCCGGCGCGGTCGGCGATCGCACCGGCTACTTCCACGACTGCCTGGCCGAGGGCGGTGGCGAGGTGCGCCGCCAGGCGCTCGACCGCGCCATGCTGGCCTGGATCGGCGACGTGGCCGCACGCGTGCTGCACATGCCCCAGGGCAGCCGCGTGGCCCTGTCCATGCCCGCCGACCATGTCTTCGAGGCCGACGGGCAGGTGCTCACGCCGCTGGGCCCGCGCGACCACGCCTGGCTCGAGCGCACCGTCGCCGACCCGAGCAGCGCGCGCGATTTCTTCCCCTGGTGGGAGGACGGCGTCGGACCCGAGTACCAGCTGGGCCGCGCGCTGTGCCTTATGTGGAGCGACGTGCGCTGGCGCAAGCCGGTCGACGAGGCCGAGACCCGCCGCCTGCGCACCATCACGCGCCTGCTCGAGGAAGCCCACCGCATGGACGCATCGCTCGACTACCCGTGGCGCGAGTGGCGCGAGCTGCTCGGCTTCCTCGACGACAAGGTCACGCCGCTCACCGACGTTATCGCGCGCCGCGGCGCCCGCGTCGTGCCGGGCACGCCGCTCATCGGTTACCGCCGGCGCGCCGTCACCGTCAACCTGGCGGGCGGCTGGCGCATCGCCGTGCCGGGCAGCTTCACCGAGTCGTGGGACGCCGAGGGCACCTACTGCGCGGGCGAGCCGCCGCGCACGCTGTGGGTGACCACGTTCAACTACCGCGACACCGACGGCTCGCTCATGGCCGCCGAGAAGCTGCTGACGCCGCCCGAGCCCGACGCGGGTGAGCCCATCGAGCTGGGCACGAGCAACGGCAAGCAGATCGGCCGCGCCTTCCTCAGCAAGCTGGTCGAAGCCGGCAAGACCCACTGGGAGCTGGCCGGCGAGTCGGCCACGCCCGGCAGCCTGGCCACCTGCACCGTCGCCTTCGACGACGAGCGCGATCGCGAGTGGGCCATCTCGACATGGCGCGGCCTGACCTATGGCCCGCCCGGAGGCATCTGAATGGGCGCCGAGCTGCCGTGTCGTGCCACCGTGGGTGACCGCTCGGGTCAGGGCAAGGCCCTGCTCGAGACCAGCGAGCTGGTCTTCCGCGGCGACAAGAAGGACTTCCGCTTCCGCATCCCCTTCGAGAGCATCAAGAAGGTGGTCGCGCTGGGCGACCGCCTGGTCATCGACGGGCCCAAGGTGCACGTGGTGCTCGAGCTGGGCGACCCCAAGTACGCGGCGCGCTGGGCGGAGAAGATCAAGAACCCGCCCGGACGCCTGGACAAGCTGGGCGTGACACCCGAGTCGAAGATCTGCGTGCTGGGCGTCGACGACGCCAAGTTCCGCAGCGAGCTGGAGGCGCGCGTGCCCACGGCCACTTTCGGCAAGCTGGTCGAAGGCGCCGATCTCATCTTCTTCGCCGCCAACCGCACCTCCGAGCTGCCCCGGCTGGCCAAGCTCAAGGAGAGCCTGGCGCCCACGGGCGGCATCTGGGTGGTCCGGCCCAAGGGCGTCGACACCATCAGCGAGAAGGACGTGCTCGCCGCGGGCAAGGCCGCCGGCCTGGTCGACGTCAAGGTATGCGCCTTCTCGCCCACGCACACCGCGGAGAAGCTGGTCATCCCCGTGGCCAAGCGAGGCTGAGTCGCCATGGATGGCAGCGACCACCTCCTGCGTGCGACGCGCATCCTGCTGGAGAGCACGGCGCGCTCGAGCGGCGAGGCCTTCTTCCGCGGCCTGGCCAGCGGCATCGCCGCCTCGCTGGGCATGAAGTACGGCATGGTCGGCGTGCTCCAGCCCGGCGGCACGCTCATGCGCTCGCTGGCGCTGTGGGCAGGCGGCAAGTGGCTGGACAACTTCGAGTACGACCTGGCCGGCACGCCCTGCGCCAACGTGATGTCACGCGAGACCTGCTTCCACCGGCGCGACGCGCGCGCCCTGTTCCCGCGCGACAAGCTGCTGGTCGACCTGGGCATCGAGAGCTACTTCGGCATCCCCATTCCGGGCGCCGAGGGTGCGCCCGTGGGCATCGTGCTGGCCATGGACGACACGCCCAGCGAGGACCAGGTCGACGAGCAGCTGCAGCCCATCTTCGAGCTGTTCGCGCAGCGCGCCGCCATGGAGCTGGAGCGCCTCGACGCCGACGCGCGCGTGCGCGCCAGCGAGGCGCGCTTTCGCCAGATCGTCACCGCCTGCCTGGAGGGCGTGTGGGTCATCGACGCCGAGGCACGCACCACCTTCGTGAACGAGCGCATGGCCAGCATGTTCGGCTACAGCGCCGACGAGATGCTCGGCCGCACCATGTACGACTTCATGAGCCCCGACCTGCGCGGCGTCGCCGAGGCCAACATGGCGCGCCGCCAGCGCGGCGTGGCCGAGCAGCACGAGTTCCGCTTCCGCCACAAGGACGGCTCGGACGTGTGGACCATCCTGTCGACCAGCCCGCTGCGCGACGCCGCGGGCCACGTCCACGGCGCGCTGGCCATGGCCACCGACGTGACCGAGAAGCGCGCGCTCGAGCACAAGATCCAGCACACGCAGAAGCTGGAGAGCCTGGGCGTGCTCGCCAGCGGCATCGCGCACGACTTCAACAACCTCCTGGTCGGCATCCTGGCCAACTCGGGCTACGTGCTCAAGCACCTGCCCACGGGCACGCCGCTGCGCCCGGCCATGGAGGACGTGCAGACCGCGGCCGCGCGCGCCGCCGAGCTGACCCGGCAGCTGCTCGAGTACTCGGGCAAGGGTCGCTTCTTCACCGAGCCGCTCGACCTCAACCGCGTGGTGCGGGAGATCTCCAACCTGCTGGCCAGCGTCATCTCCAAGCGCGCGACCCTGCAGTTCACGCTCGCCGAGAGCATGCCCGCGATCTCCGCCGACTCGGCGCAGCTGCGCCAGGTGGTCATGAACCTCATCACCAATGCCTCCGACGCTCTGGGCGGACGTGACGGGGTCATCTCGCTCACCACCAGCGTCGTCGACGCCACGCGCACGTATCTGCAGACGACCTACCTGGACGAGCACCTGCCCGAGGGCCGCTACGTCGCGCTCGAGGTGGCCGACAGCGGCTGCGGCATGGACGAGTCGACGCGCAACAAGATCTTCGATCCCTTCTTCACCACCAAGCTCACCGGGCGCGGCCTGGGGCTGGCGGCGGTGCTGGGCATCCTGCGCGGCCACCGCGGCGCGGTGAAGGTGGACAGCACGCCGGGCAAGGGCACGACCTTCACCATCCTCCTGCCTTGCCTCGAGCAGCCGGCGCCGGTGGCGGTGGTGGGCGAGGGCTCGCGGCCCATGGAGACCTGGCGTGGCACCGGCACGGTGCTGGTCGCCGACGACGAGGACCTGGTGCGCCGGGTGGCCACGCGGGTGCTCGACATGGCCGGCTTCGCCGTCGTGGGCGCGCGCGACGGCGCCGAGGCGATCGAGCAGTTCGGCAAGCATCGCGAGCGCGTCGTCGCGGTGGTGCTGGACATGACCATGCCCGGCATGAGCGGCGCCGAGGTGATGCGTGGTATCCGTGCGCTCAAGCCTGACGTCTACGTGCTGCTGTCGAGCGGCTACGAGCCCGAGTCGCTCGACCAGCTGCTCGGTGAGGACCGCGTGTCGTTCCTGCGCAAGCCGTGGTCGCCCGCCGAGCTGGTCGCGGCCCTGCGCAGCGCCGGCATCGGCCGGGTGGCGCGCCCGTGACGCGCACGGCGTGCGCACGCGTGCTACTCCTCTTGCTCGCGGCGTGCACCGGTCGCGCCACCACGCCCGCCGCGAGCGGCCCGCACCCGGTCTACTCGCTCGTGCAGGCCGACGAGGACATCGACGGCGTGCCGGCAGCCAGGTACTTCACCCCCGGCGAGCCGACCATCTTCGTGGTCTTCGCCTCGTGGTGCGTACACTGCCGGCGCGAGCTGGCCGTGCTCACGCAGCTGCGCGCGGCCCATCCGCGCGTGCACGTCATCGGCCTCAACGCCTACGAGGAGTGGGACCAGGCCTCCGACGAGACCCAGCTGCGCGCTTACCTGGCCCAGAACGCGCCCTGGCTGCCGGTCGTGCGCTCCGACGACGCCATGCTCTCGGGCCTGGGCGGCGTGCCCAAGATTCCTTCGCTGTTCGTCTTCGACGGCCGCGGCGCGCTGGTACAGACGTGGAAGCGCAACGAGCGCGCCGTGCCCACGCGCGAGGAGCTGGAAGCCACCCTCGCCCCGCTCCTCTAGTCGCCTTCTGGTCGCCCCTGCCACAGCGGTGACACAGCGCTGCGAGCGCCACTGACGATCGACACGGGAGTGACACGCGCCGCCGGCGCGTGTGGCCGATTTCTCGCCGTTCTTCGCTGGCGCGGCGGTTGCACAGCCCGGCGCCATGAACGCTCGCCTGCCCTTCTCCGCTGGTCTCGCGCTGGCGCTCGCGCTCTCGGGCGCCTGCGCCTCCGACCTCTCCGTTGCCGATGAGGAGGTCGCCGAGGCGCACCTCGAGGTCACGACCGTGCCGCCCGCGGTGCGTTGCCTCGTGCTCAAGGCGACCTCGACGTCGCGCTCGCGCCAGTGGGCGGAGCCGCTCGGCGGCATGGGCGTCTTCAGCCTCGATCTCGACGACGTGCCGGTCGGCTCGGTCACCTTCCGCGCCTCGGCGTTCGACGCGCCCTGCGTGGGCGACGGTGCCGATCCCGCGCTCGCGCCCAGCTGGCTCTCCGACCCGCTGCGCGTGCAGATGGTCGCGGGCGGCAAGAACACCATCTCGCTGGTGCTGCGACCCAACAGCTCGTCGGTGGACGGCTCGGTCGGCTTCGAGACGCCGGTGGTCCAGATCGCGCTGGGCGAGCAGTCCTCGTACGCCCTGCTCGCCGACGGGCGGGTCATGGCGTGGGGGCAGAACGATCACGCCCAGATGGGCAACGGTAACGTCGCGTCGCAGCTCCGGCCCGCGCTGGTCCAGGGCATGCCCGGGCCGGCCAGGTTCGTCGCCGCCGGCAGCACGCACGCCTGCGTGATCTTGCGCGACGACGACTCGGTGTGGTGCTGGGGCGCGAGCGCCGACGGCCGCCTGGGCGACCGCGTGGGCCACGACCAGGCCTACCCGAGCCACGTCGACCTGCCCGCGCCGGGCCGGGCGCGCGCGCTCGCGCTCGGCAGCTCGCACACGTGCGCGCTGCTCAGCAACGGCGCGCTCAGCTGCTGGGGCTCCAACGCCGAGGGCGAGCTCGGTCAGGGCCCGCTCGTCGACCAGCCGGGGCCGCTGCCCGGCATCATCGTCGGCAGCGCCGGCGGCTTCCCCACCCTGTCCGCGGGCACGGGCGTCACCTGCGTCACGCTCAACGTCGGCGCGGTGCGCTGCTCGGTGAAGACCACCATGGGCCCCACGCCGGTCGGCGGGCTGGACCTGGTCAACGGCTTGACCGGCGGCATCGTCCAGCTCGAGGCCGGCTCTAACGGCGTGCGCATGGGCCTGCGCGCCGACGGCCAGCTGTTCACCTGGATCTCCCAGAGCACCGCGACGCTCGTGCCTGGCATCTCCGACGTCGAGCAGTTCGCGACCACCGGCCTGCACACCTGCGCCGTATTCTCCGACGGCGAGCTGTCCTGCTGGGGCGCGGGCGGCAGCGGCCAGCTCGGCAACGGCTCGCCCGAGAGCACCACCGCCCCGCGCACCGTCCCCGGCCTGACCAACGTCGTGCAGGTCGCGACCGGCACCGCCCACACCTGCGCCGTGGTCGCCGACGGCTCGGCCTACTGCTGGGGCCGCAACATCAATGGCGCGCTCGGCACCGGGGACCAGTATTCGCGCTACTTGCCCACGCGCGTGACGTTCTAGCCGCGTCGCGGACCCGGTCACCGCGACAGACGTTGTATCTGTGCCGAGAAGCCGCCCATGTCGAAGCCGCAGATCGGCTCGACGCGCAGACCGGCCTTCTGCGCGGCTGCGGCGGTGCGCGCGGGCAGCGGCGAGGCCCACACGATGCGTCCGCCCGGCTGCAGCTGACGCGCGGCGTGGGCGATGAAGCGTTCGAGCAGCGGCCCGACGTCGCCGCGGTGCACGCGTCGACCCATGGGCGGGTTGGTGATGATGAGCGAGGGCGGGCGCGGTGGCGTCCACGCGCACGAGTCGACGTGGGCGAGCGTGGCGTTGGTGATGCCCGCGGCGACCAGGTTCTTCTGGGCCACGTCGAGCGCGTGCGGATCGATGTCGCTGCCGAAGAGCGCCGCGTAGGGCCCGAGCCGGGCGCGCTCGACCAGCTCGGCGCCCGAGCCGACGAACGGGTCCCACACGATGTCGTCGGGGCGTGCGCCCGCGACGCGGGCCAGCGCGGCGGCGATGGTCGGATGCGACGCCGCGGGTACGTCGCCCTGGCGGTAGGCGAAGCGCGGGTCGTCGAAGCGCTGCGGCACCAGCTCGACCGACATGGGCGTGGGCTCGTCGGCGTCGTCGGCAGGCACGCTGGCGCGCACTTCCCAGGGCGCCTGGCGCGGCGCGTTGACCAGCTCGGGCGCGCGCGCCGCGACCTCGGCGGCCACGCGCCAGGTCAGCGCGCGACGCGGCCCGCCGCCCACCCAGTCGAGCCGGAAGCGGAAGGCGCCGCGCGTCCAGGCGGCGAAGATGGCGCGCGTGGCCGGCGCGCACAGCACCTCGACGAGCGCGCGCGCCTGCGCGTCGGGCCCGTCGGCGGCGACGTCGGCGGCCAGCACGAAGCCGAAATCGTCCCACAGACGCGCCGCGAACAGCTCCGCAGGTGCCGCGTGCAGCATGGCCTCGACGCAGCCGGGTGAGCGCACGCGCACCGCGCGCAGCGCCTCCAGGCCGCGCAGCTCCTCGAGCAGCAGCTCGGCCAGGCCGGCACGACAGTGCAGCCAGATGCGCCGATCGCCGCCCAGCGGGCGCGAGAGATCCACGGCGGACTCGACCGCCGCCTCGGGCGCCGCCAGACTGCCGGCCGCGGGCACGCCGCGCGCGACCATGAGCCGCGCCTTGCCCAGCAGACGCGTCAGCTCGGCGTCGTCGCCGGGAACGATCTTCGCCAGCGCCGCGTCGGCGCGCGCGCCGCCCAGCTTGCCCAGCGCCTCGACCAGGGCGCGCCGCACGCTGGCGTCCTTCTCCTCGTCGAGGCGGGCCGCGAGCACGTCGGTGGCGTCGCCGCCGTCGCCCATCTTGCCCACCGCGACCGCGACCGCACGGCGCACGCGCAGCTCGGGGTCGTCGGCCTGCGCCAGCAGCGCCGCGCGCGCCTCGTCGCCGCCCACGCGCGCCAGCACGCGCGCCAGGCGCACGCGCAAGAGCACCGCAGCATGATCATCGGCCAGGCCCTGCTTGGCGGCGGTGAAGCCGCGCGTGCCCGCCTTGGCCAGCACGCGCTCGACCACGCCGGCGACCTCCTCGTCGTCGCCGCCCAGCAGGGTCAGCAGGCCGGGCACGTGACGTGCGCCGGGGGTGAACTCGGCGCGGCGAATGGCCTTGGCCAGCTCGGTCAGGTCGCTCACAGGAGATTCGTCCTGCGCATGGCGAAGATGAGCACCACGGCGATGAGTCCCACGGGCAGACCGAAGTAAAGGTAGAAGCCCCAGTCATGGTGCAGGCCGGGCAGATGATCGAAGTTCATGCCGAACACTCCTGAGAGGAAGGTGAGCGGCAGGAAGATCACCGTCCACACGGTCAGTCGGTTCATCACCCGGTTGGTCTTGTGCCCGACGATGGACATGTAAAGGTTGAGCGACTCGGAAAGAATATCGCGGTCGACCAGCAGGTCGCCCAGCACACGCTCGAGCGTGCCCACCATGTTGCCCAGGAATGGTTGCGTGGCCTCGCTGATGAAGATCGACTTGCGCGTCGACAGCTCGGTCAGCACCGCACGCGCGGGCAGGAGCACCTTGCGAAAATGCAAGAGGTCGGCGCCCAGCTCGGAGATGCGCGCGAACACCGCGTCGTCGACGTCGCGCATGAGCTGCTGCTGCAGCTCGCCCACGCGCTCCTCGAACTGCTTCTGCACCTCCAGGTAGTTCTCGATCAGGTGGTCCCACAGCTCGTAGAGCAGGAAGCTGGGGCTGCGCGCGAAGCGGTAGAAGTCCTGCTTGTACTGCTTCTTGATGACGTCGAGGAAGTGCGTGCCGCCCTTGTGCAGCGTGAGCATGAAATGCTCGCCCACCACCACATCGACGCGCTCGAGATCGAAGTGATGGCCCTGTAGCCGGCAGCCGGTGACCACCAGGTGCATGTAGTCGTCGTAGCGGCCCAGCTGCGTGGCCGGCTCGTGGGTCAGCGCGGCGTCGAGGATCTCCTCGGCGACCAGGCCGAGTGGACCGACGATGGTCCGCGCCTCGGCGATGTCGTTCACATCGACGTCGATCCAGCAGAAGCGGCCCTCGGCCATGGCGGCCCTGGCGCCGGAGAGCGGAATGCCGCGCTCGAGCTTCTTCTCGAAATCGAACTCGACGGTGAAGCTGCTGCAGCCAGCGTGCGCTTCGTTCACGCCCGCAGTTTACTCCCTCTTGCCCAGGAACAGGTTCATGCCGACACCGGCCAGGGTCACGCCCGCGCCCACATAAGTGAGCGGTGCGATCTTCTGCGCCTCCCAGATGGCGTCGACGACCAGGGCCACGATGGGCGGCAGCAGCACCAGCGTCGAGCTGGTCATGAGCCGCACCCGCTGCAGCAGGTAGAAGTACGAGGCAAACG
>OBEQ012542473.1_pt1 | contig 21242 bp, 25 predicted proteins | sample 1670901 | NCBI WGS metagenome assembly OBEQ01 (sample SAMEA104232315, study PRJEB22302) | groundwater metagenome | biome: forest; feature: aquifer; material: groundwater | place: USA | collected 2011-08-07 | depth 5.4 m
ATAAAGTCTTCATGGTGGAGGTACTATCAACAAGAGTCCAGTTAGTTAGGTCAATAGAATTTGCAGTTCCATTATAGAGTTCAATCCAGTCATTGCCGGAAGATGGGTGAACCATTAGTTCATTTAGTTGTAAAGAACTGGCGAATACCACAGGAGGAGTAAACAGAAGTACAATAATTGCCGAAATTATTGTTAGTATCACAAATCAATAATACCACTAAATTACATGAAGATAATAGGAAGAATAGCCGTCTCCGTGATCAACCCGCTTATAACGCAGGGTTCCTCCGCCACAGGCTATACCGCCATGAGAAAGGGAACCGTCATGAACTGACCGAACATCGCTTGAAGAAGCATAAAGATCAATCCCGGTATGAGGCCCGCCACCATACCAGCCATGCTGTGCCCACCAGGTCATACCATAACCCTGGGCTATAGAAACAGGATCTGAAACAGGCCAGAGATCCCAGGGTCCGCCAAATGAAAAAGTCCCGTCAGGTGAGTTATCCCAATTAATCGAATGGCTAGATAGTAAACCGGCAGGATTAACTATCTGGTTATTCTGGTGAACCTCAAAATGCAAATGTGATCCACTTGAACAAGCACTCCGGCCCAAAATATAATGGCCGATTACATCACCTTTATGAGCTTGACCATCTGATATTTCATTGGTAGCATTTCCGGTGATCGCCAAAATAGCCTGCTGTTCATCTAAGGCTGCCTGCAAGTTGGCTTGAAAAACTGCTTCATCATTTTTGGTTATCCTAAGCAAGGTGTCTTTAGCTTTTTTTTGATCATCCAGCTGTTTTTTGTAAACATCTAAATCTTTACTTAATTTTTCCGCTTCCTGTTGCCGGGAAAGTTTATCCTGTTTCTGGTCGTTATAGGTCAGCTTGGTGGCCTGAAGTTCATATAATTGTTTTTTATCAGAAGCCTGGGCTACCTGGATATATTTAAGTTTTTGTAAAAGATCAGTAATATTAGTGGAGGAAAATATCAGGTCAAAAGTGGAAACAGCATTTCCGTATTTATATGTTTGAACAATTCTTTTAAGTAAAACTTCGGAAAGGGAATCTAATGTACCGGAAATCCTATCAATCCGGGTTGACAAATCAGATATTTCTCTTTTTAGTTTGTCTATTTTTAAATTAGTTTCCTGAATTTTTAAACTGGTAACTCTGGTTTGGCCATCAATTAGATCAAGTTGAGATTTTAAAGTTTTTTCCTGTTTTTTGGCATTTTGAAGTTGCTGTTCGCATTTATTAGTTACTTCATTAAGACAGCTTAGCCTACTATCATCAGAGGGGCAGATCGACGGATCACAAGTAGTATCAGCGTAGACTGGAGCAGTGAAAAGTGCAAAGTTAAAAGTTAAAAGTGAAAAAAACAAAACAAATAACTTTTTTATCATCATGAAGTTCCATTAAATTTTTAAGTAGCGTTTAACTGCGCTAAATGATCCTAAACCTCCGATAATACAAGCAGCCAGCAATGCACTAAGAAGAATGGCCAGCATAAACAAGGGATTAACCGGAAGCAGCCTAACTTCTCCCAAATATCCTTGTAAAAAAGGACTAAAGTACCAAAGCAAAGTATAAACCACTACCCAGGCGAAAAAGGCACCTATTACTCCGTAAAAAATTCCCTCCAGTAAAAAGGGGTTTCGGATAAAGCTGGGGGAGGCGCCCAGAAGCCGCATAATTTCAATTTCATTTCTTTTCAGTCGAATCTTAAACCCGATGATCATCACAATTACTAAAGTTGCAAACACCATCAGAAAGCCCACAATGGCCGAACCAACAATCCGGATTACTCTGGTCACCGAGGTTAATGTAGCCACCACATCTTCCGGTACTATCACCTCAGATACTGCCGGTTCTTTTTTCAAAATTTCAGCCACCGGATTTAAATCCTGTGGATCTTTGGTGGAGATTTCCAAAGAAGCGGGTAGAATACTGGAGGTAACTAATTCCAATAAAGCCGGGTCACTTTTATTTTTCTCCTGATAAATTTTTAAAGCATCATCTTTGGAAACATATTTAGTACTAGTTACTCTTGGTTCCTGGGACAGGGCATTTTTGATGGCAGTGACATCGGCCGGTGTGGTGCCGTCTTTAAAAAAGGCAATCACCTGAGGTTTAGACTCAAAATACTTAAGAGAAGCTTGTGAACCGGCGGCTACCACAATAAAAACAATTAAGGCCAGGAAGGTTAGAAACATCACCATGGAGGCAGCAATAGCCTGCATTGGGGTTCGTCTGATATTTCGTTTGGCAAAATTAATAGATCTGTTCATATTTTAGTGCAAACTATATTTTCCCTCTTTAGAATCGCTCATAATTTTTCCTTTTTTTAATACTATCACCCGGCGTTTTAAAGTATTTACAATTTCCTGATTATGAGTGGCCATGACAATAGTGGTACCCCAGGAATTGATTTCGTTTAAAAGTTGAATTACTCCCCAGGCGGTTTTAGGATCCAAATCTCCGGTTGGTTCATCAGCCAAAAGGATATCCGGTTTTCCCACAATGGCTCTGGCAATCACCGTCCGCTGAGCTTCTCCTCCGGAAAGTTGTCGGGGAAATAAATTCCGCCGGTCCCAAATTTCCACCAGTTTAAGGATATGTTCCACTTGTTTGGCAATTTCTTCATCGTTTTTACCAAGTACCTCTAGAGTCAAAGCCACATTTTCAAAAACCGTCCGGTCATCAAGGAGCTTAAAGTCTTGAAAAACCACACCGATTTTTCTGCGAAGTGGTGGTATATCATGATCTTTTATTTTGGTGATGTCAGAGCCACCTACTTTTACCGTACCGGAACTGATGTTTGTTTCTCTGGTTAGAATTCTAAGCAGTGTGGATTTGCCGGCGCCGGAAGGACCAACTATAAAAACAAACTCGCCTTGTTTAATCTCTAAGTTGATATCATCAAGGGCAGTTGTGCTGGAACCGAATTTCTTTGAGACAGATTCGAAATTAATCATAGCTATCAGTCAACAGTCTGCAGTCGTCAGACAGTCTGATAGCTGAGGACTGTAAGCTGTCGACTATTTTATTTCCTCGACCTTACCTACATCCATTAACCAACCTTCGCTAAGGGCTTTTTGAGTTTCACCGTAAACTTTGACCTTTTTGCCTTCATACTTTGATAAATCCACCACTGAAGAAGTCAAAGCAACCGGCACCGCACCGTCACGTATCAAGGTATGAGTGCCTTCTGAGTAGTCAGAGGTTGTTCCGGAAGGATGTACTTTGGCTTTGATTACTCCCTGGGCAAAATCTTTAAAAGTGCCGGCATCTTGTTGGGCGGTTTTAGGAGCAACTCCGGGCATGGCAATAGGGGAAGAAGAGCCACTGCCACCTTTGGATGAAAGTATATAACCGCTGATTCCTCCCAGAACCAATGCGGCAATCACAGTTCCCAAAAGCAGTCGTTTTGGGTCAGAGGTTAACATAGGCCTGGTGATTTTTTCTTCAGAAACGGTTTGTGACTGTATCATTACTTCTTATAATAACCATAAACCGATTAGTTTGTCTACCCCTGAAGTTTGGTTTCTGCTTCAATAAACTCAGTCAAATCACCATCCAAAACCGCTTCTGTATCAGAAGTTTCTACATTGGTGCGTAAATCTTTGACCATATGATAAGGATGCAGGACATATGATCTGATTTGAGTTCCCCAGGAGGCTTGGGTATTGCTGCCTTTTAGCTCTGTTTGCTCTTTTTTATCCTGAGCTTGTTTTTGCGCCCACAGTTTGGCTTTTAACATTTTTAAGGCATTTTCCCGGTTTTGCAGCTGCGACCTTTCTGTTTGACAGGTAACAGTAATTCCGGTTGGTATGTGTTTTAATCTAACTGCAGTTGAGACTTTATTAACATTTTGCCCGCCGGCTCCACCAGACCTAAAGCTGTCAAATTCTATTTCATCATCTTTTAGTTCTATTTCCTGGTTATCTTCAATCACCGGTAACACTTCCACCAAGGCAAATGAGGTTTGACGAAGCTTATCCGCGTTAAAAGGGGATTGACGGACCAGACGATGGGTTCCGGCCTCGCCTTTTAAATTTCCATAAGCGTAGGATGCATGGACAATCATAGAAAAAGTTTTGTAACCGGCTTCTTCCCCGGGATTTTCATCAGTTATTTCAAACTTCCAGTCTTTTCTTTCAAAAAACCGCTGATACATCCGGGCTAACATCGCAGTCCAATCCATGGCTTCTACCCCCCCGGCTCCGGAATGAACAGAAACAATCGCTTCTGCTTTATCATATGGCCCGGACAAAAAGGTTTTTAGCTCAAAATCTTTTAAGAGTTTTTCGATTTCCCGGGCCTCGGTTACCAGTTCTTCCTGCATGGAATCATTGCCAGCTAACTCAACCGCCTCGTTAACCCTTTTTTCCATTTTTTCCAAAGCCTCCAGTTGTTTCTGCAGGTCTGCCAGCTGTTGACTGATAACTGTTGCCTGTTCCCGGTTATTCCAAAAACCCTCTTTCATAGTTTTCGCTTCTAGCTCGCGAATTTCCGTTCGCAGACCATCCCTGTCAATTGACAAAGATATTTTTCCAAACCTCTCTTTTAATTCATACAGCTTGGATCTAACTTCTTCCATAATATACACCTTTTGTACTGCCGAGTTTTCTAATCAAATTTCGATCCACAAGGTATTTTAAATCATACCTTAAAGTTCTCTCATTAACCAATAAAAACCTTCTTCTTAAGGTATCAAAATTAACCATGCTCTGGTCTTTGATGATATTTAAGATTTCCGCTCTTCTGGGAAGGAGAAAATCTTGGGGAGAAGTTTCTTTTTTATCCATGATTTGCTGCTTAACTAAAATAGCTGTATTAGCCATAGCTTCCAACATGAATTCAATATATGGAGTTACATCTTTTTCATTTGCTTCAAGCGAGGAGTAATATTCACCTCTATGATTATCCAAGTATTCTTCTAAAGGGAAAATGCCTTTCATACCGTATCCATCTCTGGTTAAAATAGACTGGAGTAAAAGTCTTCCCACCCTGCCGTTGCCATCTAAAAACGGATGGATTTTTTCAAAAGTGTAATGAGAGAGAGAGGCCTTAACCGGGATAAATTGTTCATCTTTTGAGTTGATAAAATCAACTAGTTTCTCTATCAAACTCAAAACCTGACCTGGTCTTGGTGGTAGGTAAACAACAATTCCTGCTGAATTAAAGATGGCACCTACCTCTGTTCTAAATTTACCTAAAGAGTTTTTCTCTATCAATTCCTCCATGACCATTTTATGAAGTTCAAAAATATCCTGTATTGTAAAATTGCCAATCTTTTTGGAGTTGATCCAATTTAGAGCATTTAGAATATTAAAAACTTCCAGTTTTTTTTGAGATTTTGAAGGTTCTTTTGTTAACTCTTCTAAATTAAGAGTATTTCCTTCAATTCTTGCTGAGAATAAAGAGCTTTTAAGAGTAGATTGTCTTCTGATATTGGCCTCAATTTCAGGTGGGATGTTAATTGAGTCAATAACTTCTTTAGCTGCTTCAATCTGTTGCAGAAATTGTGAGATTTGAGGAGTTAATCTGTATTTGGTTGGAATTAACATAACTTCCAGATATTACCAGATATTACCTAATACTTCCAGATATTGCCTAATACTATCCAACTTGTTTTCGTCTAATTATTAGCATTACGCTAAATAGTCCATTAGCAATAGCCCAGGTTGCGGGATATAACCAAGTGACAATACTATATTGTTGCAGGGCTAAGATGCTTAATCCGTGCCTAAAAGTGTTAAGTTCATACAGAAAAAGTGTTTCTGAATGAGGCTTATTCCAGGATTTGCGGATGGTGGGAATAAATCCGAGCATGTCAGTTAAAGAAACTAGAATAACTGATAATACCGGCTGCTTTGCTATTAACCAAAGAAATAATGCAATAAAGGAAAGGATTAAAAATAAGGTATCTAATTTAGTAATATCCTTTTTACCGCTTTGCAATCCCAGTAGAAATACAGAAAAGCAGGCAATGACAATAGATGCTGTAACCCAGGAACCAACTCCGGCTCCTGCCTGAACCTGAAGGCCAAAAGCAATGGCGGTTACCAGCGCCCAGATAAACCAGGTATATATATGTGGTGTTGTTTTTCCTTTTAAAGTATCACGGATATAAGGAAAATAACCGACAAAGGTCAGAATTACCGTAATAATGCTAATGGTGGTTTTTAGATCCGGCATATCTGCAGTATACCAAAAGTGGTAAAATTCCTTTATGAAATTGCATATAGATACCAAAGATCAAAAGAAGGTTACGGTTTCCTTGAAACAGGATGGAAAAGTTGTTAAAAGCTTAAGTAAGCAAAATGAATATGGATCGCAAGTTTTGCTGCCATTAATTTTAAAACTTCTAAGTGCTAAGAACTATGATTTAAGATCTATAAAAGCAATTGAAGTAGAAACTGGACCAGGTTCATTTACCGGCCTACGTGTAGGAGTGTCCGTAGCTAATGCTTTAGGTTATTCCTTAGGAATTCCGGTCAATGGAAAAAAGCTGGAAACAGATTTGGTATACTAATTGTATGCAGTGGCACAAGTGGTTCACTTCCGAAGGAAGGAATTTATTCATACCGCATAGGGATACTCATCAGAAAGCTCATCTTCTTTCCTGGCAGGCCATGCTGGTTTATGTGCTGCTGTTTATTCTGCTGCAGGTAAGTTTTTCTATTGTTTCCTATACTAAACCCGGAGTTTTGGGAATTTCTTCCAATTTAGATTTAAAACAGCTGATTGTGTTGACTAATCAGGAGAGAGCAAAAAAAGGATTGCCGCCGGTGGTGGAAAATGAAGCTCTGGATAAAGCAGCCGAGCTTAAAGCCCAAAATATGTTTGCGGAAAATTACTGGGCTCATTTTGCACCGAGCGGCAAAACCCCCTGGGACTTTATTTTAGGCGCCGGCTATAAATTTACTTTTGCCGGAGAAAATCTGGCGAAAAACTTTTATTCTCCACCGGAGGTAGTAGCAGCCTGGATGGCTTCCCCCACTCACCGGGAGAATTTGCTTAATGCTAACTACAAAGACATTGGTATGGCTGTGGTCGAGGGAACTTTAAACGGCCAAAAAACCACTCTGGTGGTACAGGAATTTGGTACTACTGAGTTTATTGCCCAAAAACCAACAGTCCAGGTGCAAGGAAAAAGTGTTACGGTTCCGGAACAGGATTTAACTGCCAACAAGCCGGCATTGGAGCTACCCACTGTAGCAGCAGCCACCAGCAAACCTTTATTTGATCCGTTTAAGCTATCAAAATATGCCGGATATACTGTCATTACCATGATTATGGTGTTACTTTTGGTTGACGTTTGGGTGTTAAGAAGAAGGGGAGTATTTCGGTTATCTTCACATCATCTGGCCCATATGGCCATATTGGGTTTGGCAGCGGGTTCTTTGTTTCTGGCAAGTCCGGGGGTGGTATTATGATGATTTTAAAGATCTTGGCTCTGGGAGTAACAGCGTATCTTTTGTTTGCAATGATCCATCATAGAAAAAATAAAAGTTTGACTTTAGATATTTTTATGGAGTATCTTTTAATCTCTGTCTTAGTGTTAGTCTTACTTATGGGAGTATTAATTTAATGAAAGGGATTATTCCAACAGGGGGGCGCGGTACCAGAATGCGGCCCTTAACTTTTTCCACCAATAAACATTTTATTCCGGTGGCCAACAAGCCCTTAATTTTTTATCCAATAGAAACAGTGGCCAATGCCGGTATTAAAGAACTTGGCATTACCTACAATCCAGGTTACCTGGAGGAAGTTAAATCAATGTTGGGTGATGGTTCTCGTTGGGGGCTAAATTTGACCTATGTTTTGCAGGAAGATCCTAAGGGTTTGGCCAACATCTTTCAGGTTTGTGAAAAATATTTAAACGGCGAGTCTTTTGTAATGCACCTGGGGGATAATATTTTTGTTGATGGGATAAAGGATTTAGTTTCCCTCTTTAACAAAGACAAACCAGATGGACTGGTGGCCATGGTGCATCATAAGGAAAATACCCGTTTGGGAGTACCATATTTTGATACTGATGGTCATTTAATAAAATATGTTGAAAAGCCGGAAAATCCGCCCCATGATTTTGCCATTCCCGGCATTTATTTTTTTAGTAGCGTAGTTTTTCGCTGTTTTAAAGGTGAAGATGCTATTAAACCTTCTCCCAGAGGTGAGTATGAAATCAGTGCTCCATTTCAGTGGTTAATTGATCATGATTTTAAAGTAGATGTGTTGGAGTATAAAGGTAAATGGTTGGATCCGGGGAAAGTAGATGACTGGCTGGAAGCAAATGAATATATTTTAAAAAAGAACTTAGGTGAAAAAGTAGAGCAGGGGAAAAATACCGAGATTAGGAATTCAAAAATTACCGGGCCGGTTGTAATTGGGGATGATGTTATAATAGAAAATTCGGAAATTGGACCGTTTACCTCAATTGGGGATGGTTGTGAAATTATCGGAAGTTATGTAAAAAGCAGTGTATTAATGAGTGGGGTTAGAATAAGCGGAGTTAAAGAGCATCCGGTGGAAGATAGTTTAATCGGAACTGATAGTGAAATAGTGGGAAGTAATGGAAGGGGAGCAAAAACCACGCTTTTTGTCGGAGAAAAGTGTAAGATCCAGTTGTAACTGGATCTTGCGCTTTGCCGTTGGCAAATCTTAAAATACAGCTATGAAACTTCTGGTAACTGGTGGAGCCGGTTTTATCGGCTCTAATTTCATCCACTATTGGATTAAAAATCACCCTGATGACCAAGTGGTAAATTTGGATGCTTTGACTTATGCAGGTCATTTAGAATCGCTTAAGGATGTTGAGAGCAACCCCAGATATAAATTTATCAAAGGAGATATCACAGATGAAGCAGTAGTAAAGGAGGCAATGCAGGGAGTTGATACTGTAGTTCATTTTGCCGCCGAATCTCATGTTGATCGGTCTGTGTTAGATCCTTTGGTGTTTGTTAAAACTAATGTATTAGGAACAGCAGTCTTATTAAATGTTGCTCTGGATGCAAAAGTAAAAAGATTTCACCATGTTTCAACCGATGAAGTCTATGGTGATTTAAATGAAAGTGATTCACCATTCACACCCGATACGCCTTATGATCCCCGGACACCTTATTCGGCTTCCAAAGCCGGTTCAGATCATTTAGTTAGAGCTTATTTTAAGACCTATGGTTTACCGGTTACTATCTCTAATTGTGCTAATAACTATGGACCATATCAGGATCCGGAAAAACTAATTCCCCGATTTATTACAGAGCTTATATCAGGTAAAAACGTTCCTTTAATGGGTAAAGGAGAAAATATTCGTGAATGGTTGCATGTTGAAGATCATTGTAAAGGCTTGGCTTTGGTCGTAGAAGAAGGCCAACTAGGTGAAACCTATCTTTTCCAGGGAGAAGAGAGAACCAATTTAGAAGTTACTCAAAAAATATTAGAAGCATTAGGGTTAGATCAATCAAGAATTGAATATGTAGAACATCGCTTAGGTCATGATTTCCGATACGCCAATGATGGTTCAAAAGTAATGGATTTGGGGTGGAGTAGAGACCATGATTTTGAGAGTGGAATTAAAGAAACAGTTAAATGGTATCAGGAAAATGAATCTTGGTGGAAACCATTAAGAGCTGGAAGACCAAACGTTGATGCTTCGGCCCAAAAATCATATGCAAAATAATTACTTTAAAACCACTTCCATTCCTGGACTGTTAATTATGGAAAGGCCGATTTTTAAAGATGAGCGGGGATTTTTCCGGGAGATTTTTCATCTGGATGAACTGGAAGAGGTATCAGGTATTAAATTTAATACCATACAGATGAACCATTCTCATTCAAATCCCGGAGTTTTAAGAGGGATTCATGCCGAGCAGTGGAATAAAATTGTCTATCCTTTAAACGGAAATGTTTTTCTGGCCATTGTTGATATTCGCCCTGACTCTCCTACTTTTGGTAAAGTAGAGACTTTTAATATTGATGATGAAAATAGAATCGGTCTGTTTATCCCTAATGGTTTAGCTAATTCGGTTTGTGTTACCGGAGATGCTGCTGTTGATTATATTTATCTGGTTGATGCCTATTATGATGGTAGTGATACCAGAGCCATTGCCTGGGATGATCCGGATTTAAATATCAACTGGCCAATTAAAAATCCGATTTTGTCCCAAAGGGATAAAACTAATCCAAGACTGAAGGATTTAGTTAAATAGTATTTGACTAAAGCAGTTTAAATTCGTTATAGTAACCAAAATGGCTAACAGTAAAAAAGCTTTTATTACCGGCATCTCCGGACAAGACGGTTCATACCTGTCGGAGTTCTTATTAGATAAAGGATACGAGGTCGGGGGACTGATGAGAAGAAATGCGGTAGGGGAACTGGGTAACATTGCCCACATCAAAGAAGACATTAAAATATATTACGGTGATTTGCAATCGGCTGAATCAATTGCTCTGGCCCTGCTTGATTTTAAACCGGATGAAGTTTATAATCTGGCTTCTTTATCCTCCCCCTTTGCTTCTTTTAGCGATAAATTTGCCTCCATTATGATTACCGGGGTGGGAGCTTTACATGTTTTTGAAAGAGCTAAGCAAATTGTACCGCAAGCAAAAATCTATCAAGCCTCAACATCGGAAATGTTTGGAGCCCCTAAACAGATACCACAAGATGAGAGTACTCCGTTTAATCCGGCCAATCCCTATGCAGCCTCCAAAGAGTTTGCTCATCGAATGGCAGTAATTGCCAGGAATGATAAAAAGCAGCCGCAGTTTATTTCCTGCGGGATTTTATTTAATCATGAAAGCCCCAGAAGAGGACTTAATTTTGTCACCAGAAAAATTACCGCCGCAGTGGCTTGTATTAAAAACAATAAAAAAGAGGATATTCCTTTAAATGAGCTGGGTGATCCAATTGTGGCAAATGGTAAAGTGAAATTAGGTGATTTAGGAGCTCAAAGGGATTGGGGATATTCTCCCGATTATGTTGAGGCAATGTGGATGATGTTGCAACAGGATAAAGCTGATGATTTTGTTATCGCTACAGGGGAAATTCATACAGTGGGTGAATTTGCCAAGGAGGCATTTGCGGTGGTAGGACTGGATTCTAAAGATTATGTAATGACAGATGCCAATTTTGTACCACCGGTACAAACCGGCCCTTTGCATGGGAATGCTGCCAAGGCCAAAAAAGTTCTGGGATGGGAACCAAAAACTAAATTTAACGAACTGGTTAAAATTATGGTTCATACTGATTTAGCTAAATTCTCCTGATGAAGAAAGTTTCGGTAATTCTTCCTACTTATAACGAAAAAGCCAATATTGCCTCAACTATAGAAAAGGTTTTTGCCCAGCAAAAAAATCTTCCTGGGTGGGAAATGTCAATTGTAATTGCCGATGATATTAGAACCACTGATGGAACAGATCAAATAGCCAAAAAACTGGCAGCTAAAAACAGCAAAATTTACTTTCTAAAAGTAGAACCAGGACTAGGAGTAGGACTGATTAAGGGGCATCAGCTGGCTATAGAAAAAATTCGTCCAGATGTGTTGGCTCAACTGGATGCTGATGGTCAGGTGGAACCGGATGTGCTGGTTAGGTTAGTTAAGGGAATAGAAGAGGGTTATGATTTTGTGATTGGATCCCGTTTAGTAGAAGGCGGTAAAAATAATCTTAGTTTATCCCGAAGAATTTTTACTTTGGGGTCTTCCCTGATTTGCCGTATAATCATGGGCCCACTTAATGTTAAAGAATTTACCAATTCAGCCAGGGCTTTTACCCCGGAAATTTTTGGCAAAATTAATCTGAATAGACTTCCCTGGAAAGAAACTACTTTTATTGTTCAGCCGGCTTTTTTAAATGAAATGGTACTGGCCGGAGCAAAATATAAAGAAGTGCCGCTGGTTTTTAGAAATCGCCTCGAAGGCTATTCTAAAAACAAAGTAATTAATTATACATATGATGTTATTACCTATTGTTTGGATGTCCGCTTGCATAAATGGGGTTTTAAGCTTCCGTTTTATAAGATTACTCACAGAGCCAAAACTTTTATTAAATTTGCTATGGTCGGGGTGGTAGGAACAATGGTTGATTTTATCTTTTATAAAATATTTATCCGGATTTTTGGTTTTCCGCCGGCTACTTCCAAAGGATTTTCAGCAGAAATTGCCATTGTCGGTAATTTCTTTTTAAATAATGCCTGGACTTTCCGACATAGAAAGACTAAAACAAATCGGTGGCAGAAGTTATTTATTTATAACCTGGTTGGATTGGGTGGATTAACCCTGGGAGTGGTAATAGTTAAATACTTGCATATTATTTATGGAGATGGTGCCATTAATATTTTCGGTCGGGCAATTGCCTATAATAACTTTTACTTTTTGGCCACCATTCCTCCGGTTATGACCTGGAACTTTTTAGTTAACCACTTTGTTACCTGGAGACATCACGAAGAATAAAGTGTTAAAAATTTAGTTAAATATTTCTAAGTTGGGGATGGGGGCGGTGTTGGCGAGGATAAAGTTTTGGGCGTAGAGATAGATGGCTACAGCGATAATGGGCAGAATAATTTTAAATTCTTTACTGGTTGAAACTTTTTCAAAAGCAATTAGAATAAACGGGGTAATCGGAAGCACATACCGGCTGATATCCCGGTGGGCAATAAAAGTGGCAGCGGTCATGTAGGTTAATACAAAAAAAGCCAAAGGGTAGAGTTTTTTCTTCCACAAAGTAACTCCACCTAAAAATCCTAAGATAAAAATATAGACAATATCTTCCAGCCAGATATCGCCTACCCAAAACTGCGCCTTATTAAACACCTGAAATGGGGGAAAGGTTAAATGAATATTATCTCCGCTTTTAAAATAGGCCCAAAAATCGCCATAGGTTTGACTGAATAAATAGAAAACTCCGAAGCATCCCAAGGGAATCAAAATCATTGGAAAATACTTTATATGATTAATCCAGGCTTGTTTAAAACCAATGGTTTTTTTCTGCATAAATAAATTCCAGTGAATATAAAGTGCCAAAGCAATGAAAAGAAGAATACCAGGTGGCCTGGTGATTTGGGCTAATAATCCGGCAAAAGAAGCATAGAGTATATTGACATATTTACCTGTTTGTTCATATTTCATCCAACAATAAATAGCCAGAATGGTAAACAAAATAAAGATAGGTTCTGAGGAGCCAACGCTGTGGACTATTAGCCAGCGTGCAGGTAGAAGTATGAATAATGAAGAAAGGAGTAGGGGGTTGGAAGATAATTTAAAATCTTTTACTAAAAAATAAAAAGCCCAGGCAGCCAGAATGGTGGAAGCAAGAGAAATAAACAGCATGGATTTAAGATAACCCAGCAATGGGGCAGACAAAGCAATTAAAATTGAATAGCCGGGGAAATGAGAGGCAAAGTAGCTGGCCGGCAAAGAAAGGGGGATAGAGGTAAAAGCAGCCGGGCTGTAAAACGTTTTGGCAATGGTGACATATTCTAAGCCGTCAAAGTTTCTATAAATAGTGGCAAAACCCTGGTCAAATTTAAGTCCCCAGAAGTTGGGTAAAGCCAAAAGATGAGGCAGCCAAATGACGAAAGTAACTACGATTACCGCCAGGGCCAGAATTAAGAGGTCTTTCGTTGTTTTGCGCATAATTTGATGTTAGCATATTATAATGACTATTTCTGCAAGAAAAAACTTGTTTATTAAAAACCTCTCGGTATTTTTTCCGGTATTTAATGAGGAAGGAAATATTGCTGTCACTGTTAATAAGGCCTTGCAGGCCTTGGAAAAATTAGAGTTGGATGATTATGAGGTAATCATTGTTAATGATGGTTCCACAGACGACACCGGTAAAGTTTCCGATGATTTGGCCAAAAAAAATCCCAGAGTTAGAGTGATTCATCATCCAAAAAATTTAGGTTACGGAGAAGCTTTAAAATCCGGTTTTTATAATGCCAAATATGAAGTGATTGTTTATACCGATGGTGACGGCCAGTTTGACTTTGCCGAGGTAACGAAATTCCTGGAAAAAATCGAAAATCACGATCTGGTAATTGGTTACCGCATCAAAAGACAGGATCCGTTATTTAGAATTTTATTTAAACAAGGTTGGATGTTATCGCTTCTTTTATTTTTTAGATTAACTTTAAAAGATGTCGATTGTGGTTTTAAAATGGTTAAAAGGAAAGTACTGGAAAAAATTCCTCATTTAGAATCCAGCAGGGGAGCGATGATTAATGCCGAACTGGCCATCAAGACCAAAAAAGCCCATTTTAAAACAGCTCAAGTAGGGGTTAATCATTTTGCCAGGCGCTCCGGTAAACCAACTGGAGCTAATATTAATGTAATTTTTAAATCATACTTGGATCTGTTGAAACTATGGTGGTTTCTTAAAACCGACAAGCTGATTTTTATTTTAATTATAACTGTTCTCCTTCTGGCTGCATTTTTACGGTTTTATAAACTGGATCAATACATGATTTTTCTGGGTGATGAAGGAAGAGATGCCATTATTGTTAAGGATATGGTTACCGGAGTGCACTTTCCCTTAATCGGTCCACCAACTTCTGTTGGTAATATTTACCTGGGTCCTCTTTATTACTACATGATGGCAGTACCAATGAGTATTTTTTACTTAAACCCGGTAGCAGCATCTGGGATGGTTGCATTAATCGGAGTATTAACCGTTGGCTTTATTTATTATCTTGGTAAAATCTGGTTTGGTAAAAAAGCCGGTTTAATTGCCGCTTTTTTGTATGCCATTTCTCCGGTTACCATAAATTACAGCCGGTTTTCCTGGAATCCCAATCCCCTCCCCTTTTTTTCTCTGGCAGTGATTCTGGGCCTTTATAAAATGCACCGGACCAGAAATTTTTTATGGCTAATATTAACAGCAGCGGCCTTAGCCGCTGCTGCCCAGATGCATTATTTAGCCTTGATTTTAATTCCAATTGCCGGAATATTATGGATCATTGAGCTTTTACAAAAGAGTGATAAAAGACCGGCCAAAAATATCATATCCGGAACTATTTTGGCAGTTTTAGTTTTCTTATTATTAATGTCTCCTTTGTTATTTTTTGATTTAAGACATAACTGGTTAAATCTTCGGGCTGTCAATCAATTGTTTACCCAAAGCCAAACCTTTCAGGGAAATTTGATCGGTAATATTGCCAAAATGCCGACTATTTATCTGGATAAACTAATTGGTCGGTATATGGCCGGAGAAAATTTCTATTTAACAATTATACTGTCTTTGCTGGTGATTGTAGCACTAGTTATTAACTGGGGATGGGTGGCAATGGCATTGGCCGTCTGGCTGTTTGTTGGTATTTTTATACTGTCTTTTTATCAGCAAAGTATTTACGATCATTATTTAGGTTTTTTAAATCCGGCCCCCTTTTTACTGTTAGGGTCCTTATCTGCTATCCGGATTCCTAAACTGAAAATGGAGAAGTGGATAATTAATTTGGGATTAGTTGTGCTGGTGATAATTTTAGCAGTGGTTAATCTGCAGGAAAATCCCCTGCGGAATCTTCCCAATAATCAGCTGCAGAAAACTCAAACTATCGCCAGATTTGTCATTGGTAAAACCAATGATCTGCCGTTTAACTTTGCTTTGCTTTCTAAAAACAATTATGATTCGGCCTATCAGTATTACCTGGATTTATACGGATACAAGCCTAAACCAGTCCCTGCAGAAAAAACCCGGCAGCTGTTTGTGGTTTGTGAAGATCTGGTTTGTGACCCTACCCATAGTCCAAAATATGAAGTGGCCGGATTTGGCTGGTCAAAAATTGACTGGCAGCAGGATCAGTGTGGAGTTAAAATATATCGGCTAGTGGCTAATCCCAGCGGCAAACCATGAACAAATTATCTATAGTAATACCTGCCTATAATGAAGCGGAAAACTTAAAAAAAGGAGTGCTGGATCAAGTGGTAAAGTATCTTGACCAAAGCGGGCTGGAATATGAAGTAATTGTGGTGGATGATGGCTCTGCTGATGCAACAGTTGACATTGTTAAGAAGTATCTTATAAAAGAGAAAAGGTTTAAGCTGATTCAAAATTCACATGGTGGTAAAGCCATGGCAGTAATGACCGGAATGGAAAAGGCGAAAGGGGAGATTGTTCTGTTTACCGACATGGATCAGGCCACCCCGATAAATCAACTGGAAAAATTCCTGCCAAAATTTGAAGAAGGCTATGATATCGTAATCGGTTCACGTAGTGGTAGAAAAGGAGCGCCGTTTATTAGAAAACTCTCGGCTTGGGGATTTTCTATTTTACGTCATTTAATTTTAGGCTTACCTTTTTCTGACACTCAGTGTGGCTTTAAAGCCTTTGACCAAAAAGCTATCCAAAAAATCATCCCCAGAATAAAAGGGGAGTGGGGAGTGTTACACACTCATACCGGAGCAGTAAATGCCGGCTTTGATGTGGAACTGTTATATCTGGCCAAAAAATATGGTTTTAAAATTGCTGAAGTAGGGGTGGAATGGAATTATGTGGATACGGAAAGGGTACAGGTGATCAAAGATGCGGCTGCTGCAATTTATGATATGTTCCGCATTAGAATTAATGATTTAAAAGGAAAATATTAATGCCCTATGCGGTTTTACTTCTTGTTCTTGTTTTAACCCCCTGGTTTTGGTTTATTGTTAAAGTTAATCCTTTAATTCTTCTGGTGTTAGTGATATTTAATTTTCTGTTGTTATTCTCCCTGATTAAGTTATCAGGTAGGATTATTAATGCAATAGTTGCAGCGTTGTTTGCGATACTTATTTTGTTTAATTTGCAGCAGGGTTTTGATAAAAGTATTTCTGCCCAAAGTATAGATCAAAATATTTCGCAAAATAAGAGGCATGGATATTATTCAGCCAGTTTGGGAAAACTGTATACCAATAAGATATCTATTTATTACTATACAAAGATTAGCCGGCCTTTCACGAAATTACAAAAGAATCTTTTTTCCACTTTAGACCTTAATTTATACTTTTTTGGCAGTTCCCCCAGGGAAAGAACAGATGTCAGCGAGTTTGAAAAATATTCATTTTTAATGATGCCGTTTTTCCTGGTGGGGATATATGCGGTAGTTAAAAAAAGAATGTTAAGTGTTAAGTTATATTTTATAGCAGCAATATTAGCAAGCTCTGTCATTAATGCCAACTATTTACTGGGCCCGGTATTGTTTTTTCCGTTAATTAATACAGTGATAACTTTAGGATTTTTAGCAGTAATCAGGAGAAAAATATTGTGATGAAATACTTATTAATTTTAATCACAGTGCTGGCAGTTTTTCTTAGATTCTACTTACTGGATCAAATACCCACTGGATTAAATGTGGATGAAGCTTATCAGGGCTATAATGCTTATTCTCTTCTTCAAACCGGCAAAGATCATTTTGGTAAGGATTTTCCTTTGTATTTTAGAGTGTTTGGCACTTTTCAATCACCTTTATATACATATCTAACTATTATTCCGGTTTATCTATTTAATCTGTCGATTTTTTCCACCCGGTTTATCTCTGCGATATCAGGAGTTTTAATTGTGATATTAACTTATTCAATTATTAGTAAAATACCTAGGAAAGACAGTAAGAAACTGGCTTTAATTGCTGCCGGAATGGTTACTATCAGTCCCTGGGCCATCTTTTTTAGCCGGAATGCCATTGAAGCCAATTTAGCTTTGTTAATTGTGCTGGCTGGTTTGCTGATGTTTGTGCTGTCTTTAAACCGACCTAAACTACTGATACCAGCCACTTTTCTATTTGGTTTATCCACCTATGCTTATCAAGCTCAAAGACTCAGCACGATTTTATTCATCGCTTTGTTTCTGATAATTTTTAGAAAATCATTCCGCAGTAAAAAAATTATCCTGATTGCTGTGGCAGTATTTGTTATCACACAAATTCCGCAACTATTATTAATAGGAACGGCTGCTTCCAGCCGCAGATTAGATCAGGTTGGTTACTGGGGTAATCTATCTGGTAATGCATTGCAGAATATTTACTTTTTAACCAGAAAATTTGCTGCACAATATACAGCATATTTATCACCAAAAAACCTCTTTTTTGACCCGGATCCGCAGGCAGTCCGTTCTATTCCGGATTTGAGTGTGTTTTATAGTTTTATGATTATCCCCTTTTTCTTCGGAATAAAGGAGTTGTTGAAAATTTTTAAGCAGCCGGTGATAAAAATTATCTTAATAAATGGTTTGGTTAGTATAATTCCGGCAGCTCTGACAACCGAGCCTTTTTATACCATGAGGGTATTACCTTTTCTTTGGCTGGTTACCATTATTATTGCCATGGGGATTTATTATCGGTTCCAAAATCTTAAACCCAACTTTCGGTGGATATTTATAGCAGTGATCCTAATTTTTTCTCTGGGTTTGTTTTATACCAAATACTTTATTCTTTTAAAATATGAAAGAAGTTTAAATTATGGTTACCCATATATAGAACTGGCCAAAAAAAGTGAGCAGTTTAAGGATCAACAATTTGTGCTGGACAGTGCCCGTGATACTTCCTATATTCTGCTGGCTTTTTATAAAAAAACTGACCCGCTACAGTTTCAAAAATCAAATGGGCTTAAAGATACTTCCAATTATTATAGTGATATAAATTTAAATCATAATTACAAAATTGGAAATATTGAAATGAGGGGGATTGTCTGGAAAGATGATACTTATATTAATGAATTTTTAGCCGGGGATAATCTGGCCATTTCCCCAATTGATCAAACAGAACACCGCTTAACCCTGGTAGAAGATATCAGAGGCCTGGACGGAAGTTTAGGTATTAAATTATTCACTACCAACCCAACTGCCAAAAGAAATCCCGGAAAATAGCTCCCAACCTCCCATATACTAAATTCCCTACTAATATGTTTTAATATGGGAAGAAAAAAAGGTATGCCACTAGTTATCTCAGCAGATGAAATTAAGAAAAAACTACCTGATTATTCCCCTGAAAAAGCGGAATTATTTCATCACGAATCTGCGAGATTAGCAGATAAGAACTTTGAAATCGCTTTAAAGGAGAGTACTTCTAAAGAGGTAATATTATTATGTGGAGGAACAGCATCCGGAAAAACCGAGTTTTTGGTGACACAGCTAAACCGCAGGCGATGCATAATTTTAGATGCAACTTTATCTACAGAAGAAGGCGCCGGAATAAAGTTGAAAAAGATTAGCAAAGCAAAAAAGAAACCTATTATTTATGCAGTAATACCTGATGATTTGAAACGAGCTTTTATTGCTTTTTTAAATAGAGATAGAAAGTTTAGAGATGCACATTTTTATGCAACACATGCCGGATCAAGAAGAACGCTGTTGTGGATAGCGAAAAAATTCCCTGTTGTTGAGATCAATATTGTGGAAAGTTCATATACCTCAGACGAAAAATTACAATTTACTCATATAGAATTTGTTAATAGACAAAAACTAATAGATTATTTATCTCGCAAACAGTTGACGGAAAGTGATATAATTTCCTATATAAGCTCCGCAAAGGAATAATTGTTATGAAAAAAATACCATATAAAACCAATCAGGATAATCCAACCATTATTGCGTATAAAGAAGCTGTTGAAAAAGGAAAGAAGGACCAGCATGTGCTTCCGCGAGAAAATGGGTGGATAGTAAAAAGTTTATTGTCAGAGAAAATAAGCCAATCATTTAATACACAACAAGAAGCTGCAAGGTATGCTGAATCGATTGCAAAAAACCTTGGGACAGCAGTATTCGTTCATGGTTCAGATGGAAGAATAATGGACAGAAAAGACTATCAGTAGCCGGATCTTAGGTTTATCCCGCTGTTGCTAGTAGAATCAGTTAAATTATCTCCACCAACCCCACCGCCAAAAGAATTCCCGGAAACTAGCTTCCTAACCTACATAACAGTACTCAAAAGAAAAAATATCTCCCAAAATTTTATTAAATTCTTCTAAGTTAGTCGCTGAATACCTTCAAACAAAATTAGGAAACAAGAAGGAAGAGCATTTTATGATTTTATACTTTGACACAAGAAATAAATTAATGAATGAAGAAATTTCTGTTGGAACTTTAAATGCAAGTTTGGTTCACCCCAGAGAGGTTTTTAAAAAGGCGATAAAAGATAATGTTGCACAAATTATTATTGCGCATAATCATCCATCAGGTGATTCTAAACCCTCAGAAGAAGATATATCTACAACGAAAAGACTTATTGAGGCAGGTAAATTAGTAGGTATATCTATAATTGATCATCTTATAATTACTTCAAGTGGATATTTCAGCTTCAAAGAAAATGGTATTGTTACAAATAATCTTTAAGAGAGTTTTATTTGAAAATATACAATTATGGAATTAAAACTAGAGTTAGCACTTTTTCTAAACAAAATTGATGGAGTAGATTATAAACTCTGCGGCCTCAAACCGGAAGAAATTGCAGTTGTAGAGGGAGAATATATTAGGAATTAAACTTTATAATATTTTCTTTTTGAAGCCTTCTGAGGATAACAGCATCAGAAACTTTAAAAATTTCCGGTAGGTCTTGAATAATTGGAGCCAATACTTCTGGTGATTCCATGGATGGAATTCTACCGAGCCTTTTTTTTAATTCGCCAAATAATAACTCTTTAGGCACTAAAATTAAACTGGCAAAAGTTTGGGCTTGTATCTCAATATACTTGTAAATTTGCCCATCCATTCGATCGTGAGAAGATAGATAATCTTCAAGATTTTTTGGGCCGTATTTCTCATACCACTCTTTATGTAAAATTAAATGGCCTATCTCATGGGCAATTGAAAATCTTGTCCTCTCAGGATACTTTATAAAACAATCTTCGTCAATAGTAAGTTGAGTAAAATCAGAACTTATAAATGCGTCTACTCCTATAAGGAACTTAATGCCAGGTATAACAAATAAAACCATTTCTATTTTTCGTTCAACTATATCTTCAATAGGAATAGGCAAGGAAAGGGAGGGATGGTAAATTTTCAGAAATTCATCGGCAGCATGGACTACATCTATAAGTTTTAAATTTGGACGTTGCATTATTTATTAACATCATTGAGGAGTTTGATTAATTGTTTAATCTTATCTTTGTCCAGTTTTTCTCCCCTGGCTGTTCTATAAAAAGCAGGCAATATGGAAAGCATATGCGGACTTTTAATGATATCCTCTGGAATTTTACCCTTGGCAGAATGAGCAAGGTCAAAAAATACGGTCCATTCCTCACTATCTCGGGGTATTTTTAAAGCAACAGC
>OBEQ010823285.1_pt1 | contig 21230 bp, 19 predicted proteins | sample 1670901 | NCBI WGS metagenome assembly OBEQ01 (sample SAMEA104232315, study PRJEB22302) | groundwater metagenome | biome: forest; feature: aquifer; material: groundwater | place: USA | collected 2011-08-07 | depth 5.4 m
AAGTGGTCCGATGGCCAGACGTACGGCGATCTCTATCAGAAAAATGAAGAAGAGTGTTCCCGCTACAATTTTGAAAAAAGCGACCCACAACTCCTCCTGGAACTGTTTAACCGATATGAAGCGGAAATGAAACGGCTGGTCGGTGAAGGGCTGCTCCCCTGTGCCTATGACTTTGTTCTCAAAATGTCCCACGCGTTTAATCAGCTCGACGCCCGGGGTGCGGTCAGCCAAGTGGAGCGGCCGACCTTCATTGGAAAGGTGAGGGGGGCGGCGAAGATTTGCGCCGAGCTTTATTTGGAAAGATGCGATGAAACAAAAAGTTAAAACAACAGAATGTATTTTTGAAATCGGGACGGAAGAAATTCCTTCTTCGTATCTTGACCTTTTGAGAGACCCCTTCCGCGGTCTCGATGCTCGCGCAAAAGGCCTTCTTAAAGAAATTTTATCTGTCAATTCAGTCGTCGAAAGTTTTCAAACCCCCCGGCGCATCGTCCTGTATCTGTCGGGTCTCGCCCCTTCCTATGAAAAAAATGAGGAATTTTTCGGTCCCAAAAAAGAGATTTGCTATCAGAACGACGGAAAACCGACGCGGGCTCTTGAAGGATTTCTGAAACGGTATCAGGCGACGATACGGGAAATAGGAGAAGAGGGGGGACGCGTTGTCATCCGCAGGAAGAAAGTTGTCCGGACCTCGGATGCCCTGAAGGAGGCTCTCCCTGAACTTGTTCGCCAACTCGCTTTTCCGAAAGTGATGCGCTGGAACGAAGGGGACCTCCGTTTCCCGAGGCCGATTCGATGGATTCTTTGTCTTTATAACGGAAAAATTCTCGGTTTCGGACTCGGCGGTTCTTTGAAGACGGGGGCAAAGACCTGGGGATTACGTGTCACCGGTAAACAGAAGGCGGTGAAAAGCTGGAAGGAGTACGAAGCTTTTTTAAAAAAAGAGGGGATCCTTCTTGAACGGTGCCTTCCGGAAGAAGGAGAAAGAAAACGGTCTCTCCGTTTACAGATTCAGAAACATTTGAAAAAACTCAGCGCGGGAGAAGAATTGAATGAAGCGCTTCTTTCGGAAGTGGCGAATCTCGTCGAAAAACCGGTCCTTTTTGTGGGGCATTTCGACCGGAGGTATCTTGTCCTCCCAAAGGAAATTCTTGTCGCGAGCCTCTCGAAATATCAGCGCGTCTTTTCCGTTGAAAACAAAAAGAGGGAACTCCTTCCCCATTTCGTGGCCTGCGCCAACGGCTCGCCGGTCGTCTCGAAAATCAGGGAAAATTATGAACATGTCCTGAATGCCCGCCTGGAAGACGCTATTTTTTTCTATGAGACCGACACCCGGGAAGCTTTTATGCAGAAACGGGGAAAGCTGAAACTGTTGGTCTACCATCAGAAGCTTGGAACGATGTATGACAAATCCGAAAGGATGACAAAACTGGCCAAACGTTTTGCCGTGCTTCTTCCTTGTGATGAGAAAATTCTGATAAGGGCGTGTGAGCTGTCCAAAAATGACCTCGTGACCGAAATGGTCAAAGAATTTCCATCTCTCCAGGGAGTTGTGGGGTATTACTACGCGAAGAAATCGGGAGAAAAAGAAGATGTTGCTCTTGCGATTCGGGAACAATACCTCACTGAAAGACTTCCCGAAACCTCTCTAGGTGCCATTCTCTCATTCATTGAGAAGTTAGACCATGTTGTCGGCTGTTTCTATGCCGGAGAATCTCCTACCGGAAGCAGTGATCCTTATGGGTTGAAACGTGCGGCCAATGCCATTTTCCATCTCATCCTTTCCAATCAATGGAAGTTTTCCCTGAACGACATGATCGATGCCAATTCAAATCTCCTTGACAAACTTCTTATCGAGCAAAAAGATCGCGGCGAGAAACTGAGGAGGTTTCTCACAGATCGGATTAAGGGGATTTTCAAAGAAGAGGGATATCGGGATGATCTTGTCGAAGCGGTGATGACAGACATCGACCATCCGGTCGAATCGCACCAGAAACTGGCTGCTCTCAAAGGGATGATGGAAAGGGATTCCGACGCGTTTCTTGATGCCTTCAAGGTGGTGGAAAGGACGCACAATATTCTGAAACCGCTGAAGCCTTCGGAGAGAGGGGAGCTGGGGGCGGTGGACGCGGCACTCTTCCAGACAGAGGTTGAAAAAAATCTCTGGAACATATACAATAGTGAAAGACAACCGATCCAGAAGTCGATTGAAGCCAATGACTGGACCGGTGCCTCAGCCCGATACGGAAGGGCCTTCGCGCAAACACTTCACCAATTCTTTGACAAGGTGATGGTGAATGCGCAAGATTCGGAGACCCGCCGCAATCGCCTGGCGATGATGAAAGAAATTAACGAGCTTTACACGCGATCCATCGCGGACTTATCAAAACTCCTCATCAATTTGGAAGTCAAATCATCATGAAAGGAAGATTGATGTCAAAGTACGTTTATTTTTTCGGGGGTGGAAAAGCCGAGGGAGATGCCTCCATGAGAGATCTTTTGGGAGGCAAGGGTGCTGGGCTTGCCGAGATGACGAATGCCGGCGTTCCGGTCCCTCCCGGTTTCACCATCACCACAGAGGTTTGCAAGCTTTTTTATAAAAACAAAAAGCGCCTTCCCGAGGCCGTCAAAAAGGAAATCGAAAAACATCTCCGCCGCCTGGAAGAGGTTATGGGGGCGCGGCTCGGCGATTCGGAAAATCCTCTCCTTGTTTCCGTCCGTTCCGGCGCGAAATTTTCGATGCCCGGCATGATGGACACGATTCTTAATCTCGGTTTAAACGACGCGACCGTCGAGGGCCTGATCCGAAAAACAAAAGACGAACGCTTCTCTCTCGATTGCTATCGGCGTTTCATCCAGATGTTCGGCAATGTCGTGCTGGACGTCGAAAAATCGGTTTTTGAACAGATTCTTCAGAAGAAGAAAAAAGAACGCGCCTTGAAACAGGATGTGGAGCTAACGCCCGCTGACTTGCGCTCTCTCATCGCCCAATTTAAGGAAGCTCTCCGTCATCACACAAAGACCGATCTCCCGCAGGAGGCGATGCGCCAGCTTGAAATGGCGCGGAATGCCGTCTTTCTTTCGTGGAACAATGACCGCGCGATCTTTTACCGGCGTCAATACAATATCCCGGATGATATCGGAACGGCGGTCAACGTGCAGACGATGGTTTTCGGGAACATGGGAAACACCTCGGGAACCGGCGTCGGATTTACACGGAATCCTTCCACAGGGGAAAAGGTTTTCTTCGGAGAGTATCTCACGAATGCGCAGGGAGAAGACGTCGTCGCAGGGGTACGGACCCCTCATCCAATTTCTCGCCTCAAAGAAGAGATGCCCTCCGTCTACCATGAATTGGTCAAGATTACCCAGCGCCTGGAGAAACATTACCGCGATATTCAAGATTTTGAGTTTACCATTCAGCAGGGAAAACTTTATATGCTCCAGACACGAAACGGCAAGCGGACCGGTGCCGCCGCCGTCAAGATTGCTGTTGAGATGGTTCGTGAAAAGCTGATCACTCCTCGTGAGGCGGTACTGCGTGTCGATCCGGACCAACTGAATCAACTCCTCCACCCCCGCATCGATCCCAAGGCGAATGTGAAAGTGATTGCGAAAGGGTTGAATGCCTCGCCCGGCGCCGCCGTCGGGAAGGCCGTTTTTAACGCGACGGATGCCGCCCTTGCGGGAAAACGGGGGGAACGGGTGGTCTTGGTGCGGCAGGAAACATGTCCCGATGACATTCACGGCATTGCCTCGGCCCAAGGTATTTTGACCGCGACGGGGGGTGCCACTTCTCACGCGGTGGTCGTTTCCCGCCAAATGGGGAAGCCGTGCGTGGCCGGATGTTCCGCAATCACTATTGACGAAGCAAAAGGGCAGTTTACCGTCAACGGCGTGACGGTTAAACGGGGGGATATGATTACGATCGACGGAACCACCGGCCGGGTCATGATAGGGGACGTCCCGACGATCAAACCCGACGTCGCAGAACTTGAGAAAGGGGAATACGGAAAATTGATGCGCTGGGCCGACCAGTTCCGCCGCCTCGGTGTCCGTGCCAACGCGGATATTCCGCGTGATGCGATTGCCGCCCGTCAAAATGGCGCGCAGGGGATCGGCTTGTGCCGTACCGAACATATGTTTTTTGAAAAGGACCGTCTTCCGATCATGCAGGAGATGATTCTTGCAGAAACGGCAGAAGAGCGCAAACACGCCCTCGACAAACTCGCCCCTATGCAGAAAGAAGATTTCAAGGGGCTTTTCCGGACGATGAAAGGGTTTCCGGTAACTATCCGGCTTTTGGACCCGCCCCTGCATGAATTTCTTCCGAAACGCGAAGAACTGATGCTTGAAGTCCAGGAACTTCGTCTCTCCGGAAAAAATCCGGAACTTTTGCGCAACAAACAGGCCCTGCTCCATCGGGTGGAGCAGCTCCATGATTTTAATCCGATGCTCGGTCTCCGGGGATGCCGGCTCGGGATTACCATGCCGGAGATTACACAAATGCAGGCCCGAGCAATTTTAGAAGCGGTTTGTGACCTGGCGAAGGAAAAAATTCGGATTCATCCGGAGATCATGGTTCCCCTCGTGGGGACCGTGGAAGAACTTCGGCACCAGAAGCAGATTATCCTTGAAGTGGCGGAAGAGGTCTTTAGGGAAAAAGGGATCCGCGTCCGTTTTTCCGTTGGCACGATGATCGAAATTCCGCGCGCGGCACTTCTGGCCAATGAAATTGCCAAAGAAGCGGATTTTTTCAGTTTCGGAACCAATGATTTAACTCAAATGACCTTCGGGTATTCTCGGGATGATACAGGGAAATTTCTTCCCAGTTATCTCGAGAAGGGAATTTTGACGAGCGATCCCTTCGTCTCGATTGATCAGGCAGGCGTGGGGCAGTTGATCCGTACCGGCACCGAAAAGGGGCGGGAGACCCGGGCAGATCTCAAAGTCGGAATTTGCGGCGAACATGGGGGCGACCCCTCAAGCGTCGAATTTTGCCACACCATCGGTTTAAATTATGTGAGCTGTTCTCCGTATCGTGTTCCGATCGCGCGTTTGGCAGCTGCCCAGGCCGCCTTAAAAGAAAGACTCAAGACTCAAGACCGAAGACCAAAGACGGGAGGACGAAAACCGAAGACAAAACGATCCAAAAGACGGAAGTCTTAAGTCTTGGGTCTTATGTCTTAGGTCTATCTCTAAAAATGGATCCGATCCGCATCTACCTGAAAGAAATAAAAAACATTCCGCTTCTCACGCCGGAGGAGGAAATCCGTCTGGCGCGTCTTATCAAAAAGGGAGATGACAACGCCCGCAAGAAAATGATTCAGTCGAACCTCCGGCTCGTCATTAATATCGCCAAACGCTACACCCATCTGGGCGTTCCGATTTTGGATCTGATTGAAGAGGGCAATATGGGGCTCATGAAGGCGGTTGAGAAATTTGATCCCAAAAAAGGGTTCCGCTTCTCGACCTATGGGGCCTGGTGGGTGAAACAGTATATCACCCGCGCAATCGCCAATCAGGGAAAAACGATCCGCGTCCCCGTCTACATGGTCGAGACCCTCAACCGTTTGAAAAAGGTCCAGGAGGAATTAACGCAAAAATTTGGCCGTAAACCCCACAATAACGAAGTGGCCAAGGCGATGCATCTGCCGATCAAAAAGGTGAAGGAAATCAGCCAGTTTGTTTCCCGCACCACTTCCCTTGACGCGCCCATCGGGGAGGATGATTCCGGGCAATTTATGGACCTTATTGAGGATGAGGCGAGCCTTTCTCCCGTGGATGAATTCGGAAAGGTCATCCGTCAGGAGCGGGTTAAAGATCTTCTTGAAAAAATGAACAAACGGGAGCAGGAAATTCTGACGCTTCGCTTCGGGTTACGGGATGGGATAACGCATACTCTCTCGGATACGGCGAAACGTTTTGGCATTACCCGCGAGCGGGTCCGCCAGATTGAGAATGCCGCCATGAAAAAGCTCAAATCTCTTTTGGCCACTGAAGAGATGATTTTAAAAGGGTTCGAATGAAAGATCTTCACGGACTCATTCGGGATATTCCTGATTTTCCGAAGAAGGGCATCCTTTTTAAAGATATTACGCCGCTTTTGCGAGACCCGAATTCCTTCGGAAAGGTTGTTGATGAGATCGTGAAAAGCATTTCGGATAAAAAGATCGATCTGGTCGCCTGCATGGAAGCCAGAGGGTTTCTTTTGGGAGGCGCCATTGCCTATAAACTGGGCGCGGGCCTTGTCCCGATTCGAAAAAAGGGAAAACTTCCGTATCGCACCAAACATGTGACCTACGCGCTGGAGTACGGTCAAGACACTCTGGAAGTTCATGAGGATGCGATTCATTCAGGAGAGAAAGTTCTGATTGTTGATGATCTTTTGGCTACGGGGGGAACGGCGTCGGCAGTGGTGGAGTTGGTCCGTTCATTAGGGGGCCAGGTGGCCGGTATTGTCTTTCTCATCGAACTGGCCTCCTTAAAGGGGAGGGAACGCTTGAAGGGATACAACGTGACCTCTCTCATAGAGTTTTAGCCACATTGGCCCCTGTAGCTCAGACATGGAAGAGCAGAGGTTTCCTAAACCTTGTGTCGGGAGTTCGAATCTCTCCAGGGGCACTTCCTTATCATAGCAGGGTGTACAAAAATGGCCAGTAATAATTTTTTGTAACCTATTTATAAGAAACAAGTTAAACCTAATTTTTTTGCTTATTAAAAAAATACTTGACAGATATTAGAAATCTATGTTAGGATACCTCAATCTCCTTAGATAAAAGGAGACTTTGACAAAAATTAGGTAGCTTCACTCAAGGCTAGGAAAGGGGGGAGGAACTAGAAAGCCGAAGTTATCGGACGATGCAGATAAAAACTGCAGGGTCCTGAAAGCAGTACGAAGAAAATGAAATTGAGGTTGACCCCCTTATAGAAAAAAAGGTCAAATTGTTAAGGAGGAATTGCATGAAAAAAGGTCTATTGTTTTGCGCTTTGGCGCTCTTGCTGGTCGTGGCACTCCCAGCATTCGCTGAAGTACAGAACGTGAAAGTCAGCGGTGACATCAGCACGTATTTTGCCTACCGCACTAACTTTGACTTGAAGAGCGATTCGACTCACGATGACGATCAAGATTGGTTCAACAGTGTCACGCGGGTCAAAGTCGATGCGGATTTAACGGACAATGTTTCAACGATTGTTCGTCTGCTCAATGAGCGGGATTGGGATCAGGAAACAACTGGGATTACCAGCACGGGAGACACAGGCGTTTCAATTGATCTTGCTTCTGTGACTCTCAAAGAGTTCCTTTACTCCCCGCTTTCGTTGACGATCGGTCGTCAGACTCTCCGTTACGGCAACGGATTGGTTGTGGGGGATCCGGATACCAATTCAAATTCCACGGCAACGGGGCTCGCTGCAAGAGAATTCAGCGCGCGGAAGTCCTTTGATGCGGTGCGGGCTGTCATGGATTTCGATCCGATCACGATCGATTCCTTCTGGGCGAAGTTAAATGAAACGCTTTCCACAAACCGTGATATCGATCTTTTCGGTGTGGACCTCGCCTATGCAGTGGGCAGCTACAACGCGAATCTGGGCCTCTACATGGTCGGTTATCTGGACTTCGGGGCACTGGAGACCCCAGTCGCAGCGCTCACTCCTCAACAAGGCGGAACATACCTGGGCGAGCACATCTACACCCTTGGCTTCCGCGGGAATGTTGAGCCGACGGAAAATCTGGTTCTTGGGACAGAAGTGGCTTTTCAAACAGGGGATTACACCGGACCGCGTAGTCAGAAAGCCATGGCGTTCCAGGCAAACGGAAAATATACTTTCAACACTTCCTTCAAGCCGTCTTTGAAACTCCAATATGCCTATTTCTCAGGTGAGGAGCTTGCGAACTTAGGCGACCAGGAAGGTTGGATTCCGGTTACAGAGGATCAGACCTGGGGTGTCATCGCAGACCGTATGAATCTCTCGACGATCAGCGGCGGAACAGCACAGAACTCCAACACCAACATGTACATCGTCGACCTGGGCGGAAGCATGGTTCCGTTGAAAGACTTGACGGTTTCAGCCGATTGGTACTATTTCACGTTGGCTGAGGAAAACGATAGCAGTCCGGCCGCAGGTGCAGGCTCAAGTTTTGTCTACACCGATAACACAGCGTATGGGAATGAATTCGACGTTACCGCAGCCTATGATTACACCGAGGACGTTTCATTCAATACGAGCATTGGCGTCTTTTCACCGGGCGATGCATGGGAGTCTGATGCAAGAGACTCAGCAATTCAAGTAATGGGAGGCGTTAAAGTAGCCTTCTAAGGGCTTAAGTGTATAACCCCCCGGGTCTTACGACCCGGGGGGTTTTTTTAATGAGGCCATGATTTACGTCGTTTTTGACGACGTAAATCATATGGCCGAATTAACCCAGCACTAATTTTTCTGTGGGGATTCTGAAAATTAGTGCTGGGTAAATTCGCACAGTAACTTATCTCACCCGCGGTTCGCTAAGTTACGTGCTCATTTATGCTATAATGAACTCCAACGATGGCTCACCCTCTCTATATCTGCTTTATCTGGCATATGCACCAACCGGAATACCGAGATCCTCTTCTCGGAGGGAAGCCGATCCTGCCGTGGGTCCGTCTTCACGGGATCAAAGATTACCTCGACATGGTTCTTCTCCTCTCGGAATTTCCGTCCATCCATCAGACGTTTAACCTGGTGCCCTGTTTGGTGGACCAACTGGAGGGTCTTTGCCGCGGGGAAAAGGACCTTTACTGGGAGCTTTCCGAAAAAAAAGCGGAGGCGCTTTCTCCAGAGGAAAAAGAGCTTATCCTTCGAAATTTCTTTACCGCTCACTGGGCAAACATGGTGGGAAGGTTTCCCCGATATCAGGAACTTTTGGAAAAGAGGGGGAGACAGGTTACCACAGACTCTCTGAAACGGGCCCGCTCTTATTTTACCTCCCAGGATTTTTTAGATCTTCAATGTTTTCTGAATCTCGTTTGGTTCGATCCCTCCTTTCAGGAAACCCTTCCCGATCTTTCCCCGCTAATTCAAAAGGGTCTCACGGGTCATTTTACCGAGGGGGATAAGGCAACCCTCTTGGCCTCACAAGAGAAGATTTTGCGCCAGATCCTGCCGGCTTACCGGATGTCCCAAGAGGAGGGAAAAATCGAGGTCTCGACGAGCCCTTACTTTCATCCGATCCTCCCTCTTTTGTGCGACACGCAAATTGCGCGCGTCTCGGTTCCAGACCTTCCTCTTCCGGAAGAGCGATTTCGCCATCCTGAGGATGCAAAGTGGCATCTGGAAAGCGCCGTCGCCCATTACAAGAAGCATTTTAAATGCCCTCCCCGGGGACTCTGGCCTTCCGAAGGGTCCGTGAGCGAAGAGGTCCTTGATCTCGCCGCTTTGGCGGGCTTTCATTGGGCGGCAACCGATGAGGAGATCCTGTTTAAGACGCTCAAAAAACCGAGAGACCCTTCGCTTCTTTATACGTTTCATCGTTATGAAAAAGGGGGAAGGGGAATTTCTCTCCTTTTCCGGGATAAAAACCTCTCCGATATGATCGGTTTTCGGTATGCGGCGTGGTCTGCCCGTGAAGCGGCAAAAGATTTTCTCGGCCATTTGCGTAAAGTAAGAGACCTTTACAAGAACGACAAAGCCCCTCATGTCGTCGGCGTCATTCTTGACGGAGAAAATGCCTGGGAACATTATGCCAATGATGGGAGAGATTTCTTGCGTTTTCTCTATGAGGGAATTTCACAGGAACCTTCTTTAAAAGCGGTGACAGTCAGTGAGGCGCTTGAACAATTTGAGACCCTTCCTTCCCTGGATACCATTTTTCCCGGTTCCTGGATTGCCGGGAACTTCCGGATATGGATCGGTCATCCTGAGAAAAATATGGCGTGGGAATGCCTCGAAAAGGCCCGCCAGGAAATCGTCCGTTTTTCAGAAAGTCATCCTGGTGCCGCTCCCTCAAAGGCCTGGCAGGCGCTCTATGCGGCGGAAGGGAGCGATTGGAACTGGTGGTACGGCGAAGACAACGCTTCCCTCTTCGATAAGGAGTTCGATCAGCTTTTCAGAAATCATGTCTCGCAGGTCTATTGTGCCATCGGTCTTGAAATCCCGCCCGTCCTGCAGCACCCGATTCACCGGGCCGCTCCTTCTTTGTCTGAACCGTTGCGGTGGACGACACCCGTTCTGGATGGTAAGGAGACAACCTATTTTGAATGGCGTGATGTCGGTGTTTTTGATTTTTCAAAGCAGGGGGGAGCAATGCACCGCGCGGAGGGCTTTCTCCGCCGATTCTATTACGGATTCAACAGAACAACGCTCTTTTTTCGGGTCGATTTTGATCAGGCGCTTTTGAAGAGAGAAAGTCCTCTCATCCTTCGGTTTAGTTTTAAAGAGGGAGGAGTTCTTTTTGAGCAGAAAGTGGAAAAAGGGCGTTACGAGCGTGACGGTCAGAGGTATGCCTGCGCCATTGATGACATTCTCGAGATGGGAATCGCATGGGAACTTCTGAAGGCGAAGGAAGGAGAGGAACTTCTTTTTTCTATTTCCCTCATTGAGAAAAATCTTGTCCTGGAAGAGTGGCCCCCCTATAGCCTTTTTCGTTTAAAACGTCCTACCCAAGATTTCGAATCGCGCCTCTGGTCTGCCTAAACTGTTACGAAAAGCGTCACAAGAATCACGGCAAACGCTGCTATCCGGTACATCCAACTTGAGCGCGGAAAATCCCAGAAGAGAGTTTTCCAGGGGAGGTTTCGATGGAGAAGCGTGTACCGTGTATAGAGGATTCGGTGGAGTGAGGTGAGGGTTGTCCCGATGGCCAAGATCCAGAGGGCTGTTGTCAGGTGATGGGTTAAAAGACCGAGGAGGAGAAGCAGCAGGCGCTCCGGTCTCTCCCAAAATCCGACGCGACAGTTCTTGATGAAGTTTTCCGCACGGGCTCTCGTATAGCTCACGACAAGGGATCCTGAAAGCCCTCCATACGCAACAAGAGCGGTCCGCCAATCCCCTCGGCGACTGTATAAAAAAATGATTCCCATAAAGAGAAAAAGCTCCACGATCCGGTCGACGGTTGAATCGAGGAAGGCGCCGAACTCCGTCGTCAACTTCATTTTTTTGGCGATCCGGCCGTCGAAGAAATCGCAGGCCGACAGAGCGAACAGAAAAAATGACGCGCAGCGGAGGTGGCCCCCGGCGAGGAGAAAACCGGCAAACACCCCGAAAGGGAGGCCAAGAAGGGTGAGACCATTAGGGGTTATCCGGAAGTTAGCGTTCAAGCTTGCCCAAGACGAAATGTTTCACCATTTCCTTGGCTTTGTCATCGCAGATCTGTTTGGGGGGATGTTTCATGCTGTAAGCAGAAATGGAAAGAAGCGGACCTCCGACGCCCCGGTCTCTCGCGATCCGGCAGCAACGAATCGCGTCGATGGCGACTCCCGCCGAATTGGGGGAATCCTCGACGGAGAGACGGAGTTCCAACTCCACGGGGATCCCTCCGAATCCGCGCCCTTCGATGCGGATGAAGCAGACCTTGTTGTCCTTCTGCCACGGGACATAGTCCGAGGGTCCGATGTGGATATTTTCAGGGGGAAGGGGAATATCCAGGGAGGCCTGTACCGCCTCCGTCTTTGAAATTTTTTTCGAACCGAGGCGTTTTTTATCGAGCATATTGAGGAAATCGGTATTTCCGCCGACATTTAACTGGTAGGTCCGGTCAATCTTAACGCCTCGATCGGTAAACAGTTTCGCCAGGGTCCTGTGGACGATGGTGGCGCCGATCTGCGACTTGATATCATCCCCGATGATCGGAATCTTTTTATCGCGAAATCGTTTAGCCCAATGAGGGTCGCTCGTAATGAAGACGGGAATGCAGTTGATGAGGCTCACGCCGGTTTCGAGGCAGCACTCCGCGTAAAAACGGGTCGCCTTTTCGGAGCCGACGGGAAGATAATTTAAAAGAATTTCCGCGCCGGTCTCTTTCAGGATTTTCTTCACGTCCGTCGGTCTGTTGGGGGCCAGGACAAAACGCCGCTCTTCCGGAAAGTCCTTCATATGGCCCGCTATTCCGTCCAACAACTCTCCCATCTGGACAGTCAGGCGAGAGTCCGTGAAATCGGTATAGATCTCTTTGGTGCAGTTGGGAAGGGCGAAGAGCGCTTCCTTGAGCGGCTTCCCGACTTTCCGCTTGTCGATGTCGAAGGCGCAGACCGGAACGATGTCCCCGGGGAGGTATCCGCCCAGGTCATAGTTCATCAGACCGAGCGTTTCTTTTTTTCCGTTATCCGCGTGCGCCCGGTAATATTCGATCCCTTGAATGAGGGAACTGGCGCAGTTTCCGACTCCTACAATTGCGATTCGGATCGCCTTTTTGGATTTAATCTCCTGCGGCATATGTGATGAATTACCGGACAGTGATGATGGAGTTTCGGGTTCCAAAAGGATTATCGGCTGAGGCGTTTGCCCGGGGATCCTCCTGCCATGTTCCATCGATGACGAATTTATATTGATAGTTTCCCGGTTTAAGCGAGATGCGCGTTGTCCAGGTTCCGCTTCGATCCTTTCTCATCGGATTTTCCGTTGCGCTCCAACGGTTAAAATTACCTGTAAGATAAACGGATCGCGCAGAAGAGGCCTCGAAAGTAAAGAGGATTTCCTGCTGTTTGGCTGTTTTTTCGCTTCTTTCACTGGTAAGTACACGGACCATTGTTGTTCTCCTTTCTGAATTTACCTATTATACTTCAATTGAAGGGAATGTCAAATACAAAGAATCAAAAAAGGGGCTCTTTCTCTGTATTTTTTGTAACCTGTTTAAAATAAATTAGTTATGGTTCATCTTCCGGGAGGGGAAAAGAATCGCTCAGGCCGCAACTTGGTTTAACAGTTCCAGGAAAGCCCCAACCGGGTTGGGATCAAATTGCGTGCCCGTGTGACGCTGTATTTCAAGGATCGCTTCCGGGACTGAGAGGGCTTTGCGATACGATCGATCGGTCGTCATGGCGTCAAAGGAGTCTGCCAAAGAAACGACGCGCGCGATGAGGGGAATCGATTCACCAACGAGGCCGTCGGGGTAGCCTCTCCCATCAAACCGTTCATGATGATTGCGGATCACGCAGAGTCCGTCATGAAGGAATTTGAGCGATTCCAGCATCTCCGCCCCGTGAGCCGGATGAAGCTCGATCTGTGCCCGTTCCGCGACCGTTAGTTTTCCCGGTTTGTCCAGAATGTAATCCGGGACGCCGATTTTTCCGACATCGTGGAGTTTCCCGGTGTATCGAATCGCGTCTAATTCCGTTTCGGAAAGGTTCATTTTCCGTCCGACCTCAAGGGCGTAGCGCGTGACCCTTTCTCCGTGACCCCGCGTGTAAGGATGGCGCGCCTCCATAGCCATCACGAGGGCATTGATGGTATCCAGATAACCCGCTTGGGCGGCTTCATAAAACCTTGCGTTTTTGATGGCGAGGGCCGCCTGGGAAGCGAAGGTGGCAAGGAATTTGATCTCATTTTCAGTGAAATTCCGGGGTATTTTTCCATAAACCGTTAGAGTCCCCAGTGCCTCATCACAAAAAAGAATCGGGACAGCGAGAATAGAGCGATAGCCCTGTTTGCTGACCTCCAGAGGGTACCGAACCCTTTCATCCTTCAAAACATCTTTGACAACGATGGGAAGACGTTCTTTGACCACAAGGCCCGAGATTCCCTCCCCCAAATGGAGGGGCGTTTTTTCAAGGTAGTCTCCTTGAAGACCGAAACTGGACCCCGGATAAAGGAGTTTTTTCTCAGAGTTATATAAACGAAGAGAACAGGCCTGTACTTTCATGACTTCCACAGTCAATCGGGCGACAAGTTCTAGTATCTCTTTTGAACTTGAAAAGGTGATCACACTGCTTGAGACCTGGAAAACGGTTTCCAGCTCCTGATTCAAATGTCGCAGGTAATCGGTTCGGGCGAGGACCTTCTTTTTGAAACTGGTTGCAAAGGTGCGTGTTTTTTGAAGGGCATTCTGAAGGGATACAATTTTTTTCTTGAGGTGCGCAGTTTCGTTATCTCCGCCTTTCTTTTGAGATAGTCCGTTCTTTCTTAGGAGGAGTTGCATCGTTTTGCTACCTCTGTGAAGAAGGAAAATTGTGAAAAAGCACCCCAATCTTTAAAAAGTATACCCCATGATTCCGGAAATGTCAAGGTTTCAGCCGGTTTTGAATGAGATAAGTCTCTTCATCTTTTGTAATGCCTTGCGAGACAATATAGTTCAATCTAAATAAAATGATTTTAAATGGCATCATTTTAGTTAAAAAGAGATCAACTTTTTGATATAATGTAATAAAGTTGGTTTGTAACGACGTATTCCATGAGGACCAAACGAAAAAGAGCGCTTTTCATTTCAGCGGGAGGGATGCTTTTAGCTTTCCTCTCTTTTTATACCTTTCAGGAGCTCTATTATTACCGCGATCAAAAGGAATGGGTTTCTCCTCTTCCTTCTGAAAAAGGGATTTTGATTCGACAAGATTCTTCCGGCGGCGGTGAATTCGGGGCGAAACGAAACGGGGGGAGACGCCATCAAGGAATCGACTTGTTGGCGGAAGTCGGAACACCGGTCTATGCGGTCCGCTCCGGATGGGTCCGCGTCGGAGAAGTCCCTCGCGGAATGGGAAAATTTGTGACTGTGACACACCGGAAGGGGCTGCGGACCCTTTACGGGCATCTCTCTGAGGTCTATGTCCGTGATCATCGCCGGGTCAGGCAAGGGGAGTTGATCGGGGCTGTCGGCAAAACCGGGAATGCTGCCGGAAGGTCGGTAAGCGCCCATCTTCACTTTGAGCTTCGGCAGAGAAGATCTGTTCTTGATCCGAATATCGTCCTGGATGACCTCTCCCCATCCGCTTCATAAAAACGTTGTATCCTTCGGGCCGTTCTGTTAAAATAGATTTGAACCTCTGAACATATATATAGAAGAGGGGGTGAGGGGTATGCTCAGCAAAAAGAGTTTGATCAAAACCAAAAAAAGTGCCAAGACGACGAATCCGCGTCTGACGCGCAATATCGATCGGGACAGAAGGCAGTCGTTTCGCGTCAAAATTAACCATCTTCGCCGCAGACTCCTGCAGTTGGAACGGCTTGCCGCGGGAAGGAAGAGCGAGAAAAAGGTCAACCGCGAAATTTTGCAGATTCAGAAGGAACTCTCGCAACTCGAAGTGAAGACCCCTTCTTTTCCGGCCCGCTCCTTTGGCGAAGAGCGCCCTTTTGCTTTTCCTTCGGGATACGGCGATCACAAGATTCTCCTTCTGGTTCGCGATCCCTGGTGGATTCATGCCTATTGGGAAATCAACCGGGAGATCGAAGAGAGGATACTGAAGACGATTCGTGAAAAGGGGCTGACGCCTCAAAAAACCGTCCTTCGCGTGCATGACGTGACCGATATCGAATTCAACGGGAAGAATGCCCACCGTTTTTTTGACATCGCCCTCTCCTCCCTTACGAACAATTGGTATATCGAAGTAGGACAGCCGAACCGATGCTATATCGTCGATATCGGAATTCTGGCCAGTGACGGCTCCTTTTACCTCCTCTGCCGCTCCAATCGCGTCACAATGCCGCGCTTCGGGATGTCGGATGTGATCGATGAGGAATGGATGACTTCCGAAGATGATTACTGGAAACTTTTCGCTCTTTCCGGCGGATATGGGATCGGAAAAAGTTCCCTGGAAATGAAGGAGATGCATCGGAGGCATCTCCTGCAGCAGGTTTCATCCGGCGGGGCGAGCGGCTTTGCGAGTTTTTTCAAGAAAAAGGAAAAAGAGCGGTCCTTCTGGCTGAAGGTTGACTGTGAACTGATCGTGTACGGAGCGACAGACCCAAAGGCCTCCGTCCGCGTCCAAGGCCATCCGATCCGTCTGAATCCCGACGGGACTTTCAGTTTACGGTATTATCTGCCCGATGGAAAACAGGAAATCGGCGTCGAGGCAACGAGTCCTGATGGGGTAGAAACGCGTCGCATCACCCCAACCGTGACGCGCGCGACTCTCTAAAGGGCTGATGGAAAAGGGGTATCTGGCACTCGTTCTTCACGCGCACCTTCCTTATATCCGTCATCCGGAACATGAATTTTTCCTCGAGGAAAATTGGTTTTTCGAGGCGCTTACCGAAACCTACCTCCCTCTGATAGACGTTTTTGATAAACTGATTGAAGACGGCGTCGATTTCCGGATTACGGTTTCCCTGTCACCCACCCTTCTTTCCATGTTTCTCGACCCTCTTCTCCAAAAGCGTTACCTCCGCCATCTGGACAGACTCATTGAATTAACGGGAAAGGAAATCGAAAGAACCAAGTGGCAGAGCGCGTTCCAAAAGCTCGCTTGGATGTATCATCACCGTTTTCAGAAGGCCCGCTCACTTTACGCGGAGCGTTATGGGTGTGATCTGGTCCGGGCTTTCAGACGGTATCTTGAGCTTGGCGTCGTCGAAGTCATTACCTGCGGCGCCACTCACGGATATCTTCCTCTCTCGGAAGTCTACCGGCCGGCGGCCCGGGCGCAGGTCGGCGTGGCCGCGGAACTTTTCCGGTCGCTTTTTGGGCAGTCTCCGAAAGGGTTCTGGCTTCCGGAATGCGGATACCACCCCGGCGACGACGAGATTCTGAAGGAATACGGCATCAAATATTTCTTTGTGGATACTCATGGAATTCTTTTCGGATCTCCCCGCCCGAAATTCGGCGTCTTCGCCCCGGTGTATTGCCGTTCGGGTGTGGCCTGTTTCGGGAGGGATATGGAATCTTCAAAATCGGTCTGGAGCGCGGTGGAAGGGTATCCCGGCGATTCCCATTACCGAGAGTTCTATCGGGATATCGGCTATGACCTTGAGTTCGACTATGTCCGTCCTTATATCAATCCCGACGGGCACCGGATGAATACGGGGATTAAATATTACAGGATTACCGGAGAGGCCGATTCCAAAGAGCCGTACGATCCGCACGCGGCACTTGAAAAAGCGGCTGAGCACGCGGGGAATTTTATGTTCAATCGTGAAAAGCAGGTTGAACATCTTTCCGGACTATTGGACCGCAAGCCGATTATTGTGGCGCCCTATGATGCCGAACTCTACGGGCATTGGTGGTTCGAGGGCCCTGATTGGCTTAATTTTTTGATCCGGAAAATCCATTATGATCAAAAAACCGTTAAACTGATCACCCCGAGCGAATATCTCAAAATTTATCCGCGGAATCAGGTCATGACGCCGTCTATGTCCAGCTGGGGATGGAAAGGGTATAGCGAGGTCTGGTTGGAGGGATCAAACGACTGGATCTACCGGCACCTGCACAAAATGACGGAAAGAATGATCGACCTCGCACGCCACTATGCCGATCCGGCCGATCTAGAACGCCGCCTGTTGAATCAGATGGCGCGGGAGTTGTTACTGGCCCAATCCAGCGACTGGGCCTTTATCCTGAAAACGGGAACGCATGTGACTTATGCCCAACAGCGTTTGAGAGATCACGCGGCTCGGTTTGATCGTCTTTATCATGACCTGAAAAATCACTCCATTGACGAAGCCGCCCTCTCGGATATCGAAGGAAAAGATAATCTTTTCCCTCATATCAACTACCGCATCTATGCCTAGCGATGACCTTCGAGCGAACCTCAGAGACCCTTATCTTCTGGATGAGGTCATCCTTCATGCCCCTTTTTGGACCTTCATGGACATCTGGCCCAAGCGGCATGTCTATTTTGTCCGGCATCTTCGGATTTGCGACCGAGCCAAGAAGGTTTTGGCCCGCCGAAAAATCCTACGCATCGGCCGGTATTTCGTGAAGACCGCACAAGTCGATTACCGGTCACCGATTCGGTGGCATGAAAAACTGAAGATTCGGATTTTTGTGGCCGGTCTTTTCAAAGAAGGAAAAGTCCCTCTTTTAAAGTATGAACTTCATTCACTCCGCCGAAAAGAGCTCCTTGCGGAGGCGCGCCTTCTCTATTTTCCCCCTCTTTCAGAACGCCGCAATCTCCACCGCCTCTTTTTTGATGAGGCATTAAAGGAAAGACTTCTCGCCTCTGTTATTTGACAGAAAAGATAGGGAGCGATAGAATAATAAAATGATTTACCTGACCAAAAAGGTCCGCTTTAGCGCAAGCCATACGCCAGCCGGTCGTTCGCCTCATGGACATAATTATGTTCTGGAGGTCACCCTGCGACGGGGGGAAGGGGCCGTCTCGGATTTTCGGCGTCTTGCAGAGGTTCTTGATGAAACAATTCTTAAAAAGGTTAACTACAAGCACCTTGATGAAACAGAAGAAAATCTTGTGGTGACGTTTTGGAAAGCGCTTGAACGGGAATTCCCGAAAGGGACCCTCTATGAAATCAAATTGCAGAGGGCCGAAAGTGAAACGGTAATCTACCGGGGGGAAAACGGGTGACATTGACAAAAGAGAAGGTGGCCATCGCCGAACTGGTACGGGAGTTGTTGCATCAGATCGGAGAGGATCCGGAGAGGGAAGGTCTCCTCAAGACGCCTGATCGCTTTGAAAAGGCGATCCGTTATCTCACCAGCGGCTATGATAAAGATCCCAAGGAGATCCTGAACGGCGCGGTCTACGAGGAGCCCTATGATGAAATGGTGGCGATCCGGGACATTGAGCTTTTCAGTCTGTGCGAACATCACCTTCTTCCGTTTTACGGAAAGTGTCATGTCGCCTATATTCCCGACGGGAAACTGATCGGCCTTTCAAAAATTCCCCGGCTGGTCGATGTTTTCGCCAGACGCCTCCAGGTTCAGGAACGGTTGACCAGCCAGATCGCCAACTGTCTGCAGGAGATTCTGAAGCCGCAGGGGGTTGCCGTTGTCATCGAGGCCTTCCATCTCTGCATGGCGATGCGCGGCGTCGAGAAGCAGCACGCTTTTGCGCTCACCAGTTCCATGCTCGGTGTCTTTCGAAAGGATTCCCGTTCCCGGTCAGAATTTATGAATCTGATCCGGAGCGAAAGACGCTAAATGAGAGGACAGCCGATCGCGTTTTCTCTTTTGCTCGTCCTTCTTACGGGATGCGGCACGCCCTCGGTCCTTGAGCGGCCCCGCCCTTATCGGGATCCCTTGTCCTATACCTTCGACCGGAAATCTTCCGGTTCCGAAAAAGACCCGATTCTGCAGATTTTTTCAAGCTTCGAAGATTCCGGCCGTCAGATTCAGGAGTGGGAGAAGAAGCATCTCTGGTAAACCTTTTCGGAGCTTCTTCGTCTAATAGGTCAGAAGCCTAAAACGAAGGAGGTTTTAAAATGGTGAAAATGACAAAACATCTCTTATTTATCCTGTTATTCATTGGAATGCAAGGAGTTGCATATTCCGCGGAGGATCAGGCGGTTTCGACCGAGGATGGAGTAGTTCCCGCGGAGGTGAGCGCACCCTCCGAAGGCGGCTTCCTACAAGGTAAACTCGCTGAGCTTCAGGCGTTGAAAGAAAAAGACCCGGAGGCGTATCAGCAGAGGATTGCCGAGAAAAAGGAGAAGCTTCGTGAGCGGTTGCAGAAACTCAAAGAGGATAATCCGGAGAAATTCAAGGAATTCATGGCGCAGCAGCGGGAGAAAAAGAAGGAGTATCTTTCCCGTTTAAAAGAAGAAAACCCCGAGAAGTTTAAAGAAATCATGCAGCGCCGGAAAGAAAATCTTGAGAACAAACTCCAAAACCTGAAACAGAACAATCCAGAGGCCTATGTGAAGATGATGGAGCGCCGGAAAGAGCGGATGGAAAATCTGCAGGACCGCAAAGAAAATTGGAAGGACAAACGAGAAGATGTGAAAGATCGCCGGGAAAATATCAAGGACCGCCGGGAAGATTGGAAAGATAAACGGGAGGATATTAAGGACAAACGGGAAAACGTTCGTGACTGGAAAAAGAATGGGAAGGATCCGCGTTATGGAGCAGGCAAACCGGGCCCGAACGGAGGATTTCGTTCTGGAGGAAAACCTGGCGGCGGACCGGGTGGCGGACCACACGGCGGAAAACCGGGTGGTGGAGGGCCTCGCGGTCGCGGACCGGGTGGTGGTTTTCACGGAGGTAGATCCGGTGGCATGGGTAAGATAGGCGGAGGGCCACGCGGTGGCGGCGGTCGTCGGTAAAGATCATTTGATTTATAAAAGGCCAGAAAGGGGAAATATCATGAAAAGCAAATGGAGTTTAGCGGTTATTCTCGGAGTCGTCTTTGGAGTCATGATTCCCGCGCCGCTCCGCGCGGAAGAGACTGCAGCACAACCCGCAGCACAGACAGAAACGAATGCCCAGGGAGGGGGCGTTGTGCGACAGGAAGCCAAAGAAGGTCAGGAGTACCTGGAGAGCCATCAAGGCGTGAAGAGTCAAATCGAACGAATTAAAGCCGGCGGGCAGATCACGCCAGAGAATCAGGAGTGGTTGACCGCCCATCCTGGAGCAGCCGCAGATATCCAGCAAGATGCGAAGTGGATCAAGAACCATCCTGAGGCCGCTCAGAAAGTTCAAGCCGCGCAACAGAAGTGGCAGGGCATGACGAAGGAGGAGAAAGGGAGGTTCCTCAAGAATCATCCGAAAGCGGGAAAAGAGTGGAAAGAACGTCATCCCGAAGCAAAACCCGGTGAGCGTCTGGAAAAACGCGGCGAGCGTCGCGAGAACCGAGGTGAACGGGTTGAGAATCGCGGAGAGCGGTTAGATAGCCGCGGCCAGCAGCTGGAAAATCGCGGCCAGTTGCTCGAGGAACATGGCCATGAGAAGGCGGGAGAGCGTCTTGAGAATCGAGGACAAAAGTTAGAAAACCGTGGAACGAAGTTAGAAAATCGTGGTGAACGGATGCAGCATCAGGGCAATCGTATGGAGCGCCGCGGTGAACGGACGCAGCATCGTGCAGGAGGCAGTGGAGGACATCGTGCAGCAGGCGGCGGCGGTCATCATGGCGGCGGTCGTCGATAATGCGACACAACACTTTGAGTGATGAGAGTAAAAAAGGAAAGGAGATTGAGAAAATGGAACGCTGGCCGAAGTGGGGCATGACGCTGGTGATGGGTATGAGTTTGTTGGTGGTCGGATCGCACACGGCCATGGCGGCTGAGGAAGACAAAAACGTGGTGCTGCCGGTCCAGCCAGGAACGAGTACCCTGCAAGGTATGGACAAGGAATTGGATTCTCAATACAAGGAGTTCTATGGTCGCGGGTGGTACGATGCGGCTGACGCCAACCACGATGGGGCGTTGTCGCTCAACGA
>OBEQ012608131.1_pt1 | contig 21225 bp, 17 predicted proteins | sample 1670901 | NCBI WGS metagenome assembly OBEQ01 (sample SAMEA104232315, study PRJEB22302) | groundwater metagenome | biome: forest; feature: aquifer; material: groundwater | place: USA | collected 2011-08-07 | depth 5.4 m
GCCGGCCGGCGGGGGACGGGCGCGAGCCCGGCGCGGGCCGCGCACCTGGCTGCGGCCCGCCGTGTCGGGCCGGCGCGGGTGGTGCGCCGGGTGGGCCAGCAAAGGACTGCCTCGGCCCGCCCGACGGGGGTACCGGGCCATCCGGCGCCGGACGGGACGGCCCACTGAATGCGGTGGGCTCCCCACGGCGATCGAATCGGGACTGGTCAGCTGCTGGCCGATCGACTTGGGGAGGCGCCTCGCTCGCCATGGGCGGCACGCGCTTCAGCCGCCAGCTGGTGTCGGCCATCGGCGGTGGGGCGGCGGCGGGAGTCCGGGGCGACTGTCTGGGCATCGGCGCAGCAGGCGGCATCGGCGGAGCGGCCCGTTCGGCTCGGGGTGCCTGCCGGGGGGCCGGGCGCTCGGGGGTCGGCTCGGCTCGGGGTGCCTGCCGGGGGGCCAGGCGCTCGGGGGTCGGCTCGGCTCGGGGTGCCTGCCGGGGGGCCGGGCGCTCGGGGGTCGGCTCGGCTCGGGGTGCCTGCCGGGGCTCGCCGCGGCGTCGCTCTGCCTTGCTCGGCCCGGCGCCACGGCGCGGCCCAGGGGCCAACTCCGGAGCGTCGTCCCGCGAGTCGCGAAGATCGGCAAGCCAGCCGAAGTCGTCGCCGCCGGGGTCATCGGTGGGCTTGCCACCCCGGCCCCGGCGCCGTCGTCCCTCGGCGTCCGGAGAGCCGCCGTCGGCCGATCTCACCGCTGGTGCTCCTCCTCGTGTGCCTCGGCCGTGACGCGTGCCAGTGGGGCAGCGTCAACGGCCTTGCCTCGGACGATACGCCGAAGTCGCGCAAGACGGTCAGCCACTGTCCGTTCTGCGCCATGAACGGTCGGATGGTAGTACTCGCGCCCAATCAGCTCGTCTGGCGGGTACTGCTGGGTCAATACCCCCCGCTGGTCGTCGTGCGGATAGCCGTACCCGGAGCCGTGGCCCAGGCTGCGCCCGCCCGAGGAGTGGGCGTCGCGCAGGTGCCGCGGTACCGCTCCGGCCAGCCCCGCGCGGACGTCAGCCATGGCCGCGTCGATCGCCACGATCACCGCGTTCGACTTCGGGGCGGTGGCGAGATGGACGGCGGCCTGCGCCAGGTTCAGCCGCGCCTCGGGCAGGCCCACGTACTCCACGGCGTGCGCCGCCGCGGTCGCGACGGTGAGCGCGGTCGGATCGGCCATCCCGACATCCTCGCTGGCAAAGACAACCATGCGCCGGGCGATGAACCGGGCATCCTCGCCAGCCACCAGCATCCGCGCCAGCCAGTGCAGCGACGCGTCGACGTCGGAGCCGCGCATGCTCTTGATGAAGGCGCTGACCACGTCGTAGTGCGAGTCGCCATCCCGGTCGTAGCGCAGCGCCGCCACATCGACCGCGCGCTCCACGGTCGGCAGGTCGATCACGGTCGTACCCGCCGCGGCACCTTCCGGCGCGACGCCGTCCGGCCCGGCAGCGGCTGCGGCGGCGGCGGCGGACTCCAGGGCGGTCAGTGCCTTGCGGACGTCCCCACCGGCCAGCCGGACCAGGTGCGCCTCCGCCTGCGCAGCGAGCGTCACGGCGCCGTCCAGCCCGCGCGGGTCGGCCACCGTACGGCGGACCAGCAGCCGTACCGCGTCGTCGGTCAGCGGCTGCAGGGTGAGCAGTACGCAGCGGGACAGCAGTGGCGAGATCACCGAGAAGTACGGATTCTCCGTGGTGGCGGCGAGCAGCGTGACGGTGCGGTCCTCCACCGCGGCCAGCAGCGAGTCCTGCTGGGTCTTGCTGAACCGGTGCACCTCGTCGATGAAGAGCACGGTTGGCGGGCCGCCGCCGCGGCGGGCCAGCCGGGCCGCGTCGATCACGGTCCGGACGTCCTTGACGCCGGCCGAGAGCGCCGACAGCGCCACGAACCGGCGATCGGTCGCGGCTGCGGCCAGATGCGCGATGGTGGTCTTGCCCGAGCCGGGCGGCCCCCACAGGATCACCGAGAGCGGAGCGGCCCCGGTCAGCAGCTGCCGCAGCGGCGCCCCGGGGGCGAGCAGGTGGTCCTGGCCGACGAGTTCGTCGACGGTACGCGGGCGCATCCGTACCGCCAGCGGCGCGTCTGCCGGGGCGGACCGGAACGGATCCCCCGCGGCTCGCGCGACCGTGGCGCTGGCGCCGTCCGGGGCCGCGCCCCGAGCGGTAGGTACACCGAGCTCGAACAGGCCGGCCTCCTCCACGCCGACGACCCTACCCGGACAGCGGCGCGGCGCCCGAGTGCCCCACAAGTCAATCGACGTTGGCCTATCTACTTGTGGCCCGTTCGCGTACCACCCGCGGATGGACCTCTGAGATCGGGCAGGAGCGAAGTTCAGAAGGGCGAAAAGACGGCGCACCGTCCTGCTGAGCTCTTCGGAAACGGGACCACAGATCGGATCGATGGCTCTCCGAGCAGCAGTGCGGCAAGCGAGTCGAGAGCAAGAGTAAAACCGGCGTGCGGCGGCGCGCCGTAGCCGAGCGCCTCGATGACTGCGGCGTTGGTGTTCTCCTGGCCGATGAGACGCAGGACCCGCCGGAGCAGGCCAGGCTGGTGAATACGCGACGAACCGCCGCCGATTTCCACGCCTCCGGCGAGGAGGGTGAAGTAGGTCGACGGGACGTCCGTCGGCGAATCCTCCAGGCTGTCGGCCCATCCGTCGGCTGGTGCATCGAACGGTTGATGGAATGTGTCCAGCCTCCCCTCATGCGTCACAAAGAGCGGCGGATTGACAACCCAGGCGAAGTTGATCGCCCCCCGCCCATCCCCCGCCACTGTGGGCTGCTGCGCGTAGGGGACACGGGGGAACGGCAACGTTACCTCGTGGTCAACCAGTTGGCGGCACGCTGCGGTGACCGCGACCTCAACCCAACTCATGATGTCGTCACGCGTGACGAAGGCGGCCTCCAGGTCGAGCACCGAGAACTCGAATTGGCGGTTGGCGCGCATCCACTCGTCCCGAAAATTGCGGGTGATCTGGTAGTAGCGCTCCACTCCGCCGACCATAAGCATCGTCCGGTAGACCTGACTTGACTGAGGGAGTACGTACCGCCGACCCGGATCGCCGGTGGAAACCACTTCGAACTCCCGCGCGCCACCGGAGCTCCGGTGGGCGAGGTATGGGGTCTCCAATTCGACGAAACCCTGCTCCTCCATCGACCGCGCGAGTGCCGAAGCCAGGTGCGCCCGGAGGAAGAGACAACGCCGGAGGTCACGTCGCCGCATGTCGAGGTAACGCCACCGCATCCGTGCTTCGCCGTCGACGTCCGGACCCTCGATCACGAAAGGAAGCGGTGCCGCCGGATTCAGCACTTCCACTCGGGCGGCCGCCACCTCGACAAGTCCGGCGGCACCATCGCTCCCCCGACCCGGACTGAGCCGGGACTGCACGACGCCAGAGACCGTGACGCAGGACTCACGCGTCAGGTCGACGGCCTGCTCAGGTGCACAAACCACCTGGACCGTTCCCGAGTGGTCGCGCACGCCGAGGAACGCCGCGCGCTTGTGTAGCCGCCTGAACGCGATCCACCCGGCGATCCGGACCACCGTTCCAATTTCGGCGTCACCGAGCTCGCCTGCCAGGTGCGTACGGAAGCGGTCTGTCGCCATGGTCGCCTCGTCTCCGCCGGCTGACGGCCCCGCTACGGGGTCAACCGGTTCGGTCCCCGGAACAGCAGCGTGGCCTCTCGGATGGATGGGAGGTCCAGGAGCTTCATCAAGAGCCGGCTCAGGCCGATGCCGAGTCCCCCGTGCGGTGGACAGCCGTACCGGAAGCAGTTCATATAGTCGCTGATCGAATCGGTCGCAATGCCCTTCTCCTCGGCTTGGGCGACGAGGACGTCGTAGCGGTGCTCGCGTTGCGCACCGGTGGTTACCTCCAGCCCGTTCCAGAGAAGGTCAAAGCTTCGGGTCAGTGTCGGGTCGTCCGTGGCGCGCATGTGGTAAAAAGGCCGCACCGCGATCGGATAGTCCGTGACAAAGACGAACTGGTGGCCGAACTTCTCGAGGACGAGCTTCGAGAGCATTCGTTCGCCTTCGCCATCCAGATCAACCTCAGTTCGTTCGCCGGGCTGCCACCCCGCCTGCAGGAGTTGCTCGCGTGCCTCACGCAGCGTCAGGCGGGGGAACGGCGTGGTCGGCACGACGATCTCCACGCCAAAGATCTCCTCGATCTCCGGGCCCAAGGCGTCGTGCACGGCGCCGATGGCATGGGCCAGCGTCTCCTCTTCCATGCGCATGACATCGTCAACCGAATCGATCCAGGCCATTTCAAGGTCGAGGCCGGTGAACTCGGTCGAATGGCGCGAGGTGAAGCTGGGTTCGGCACGGAACACCGGCCCGACTTCAAGTACCCGGTCAAAGCCGGCAGCGATCGCCATCTGCTTGTAAAACTGTGGCGACTGCGCGAGGTAGGCCGACGACCCGAAATAGTCGACACGGAAGACTTCAGCGCCGGACTCCGAAGCCGCTGCCATCAGCTTGGGCGTGTGCAACTCCGTGAATCCGCGACCGCGGAGAAAGGATCGCATGCTCTGCTCAAGGATGTCGCACACCTTGAACGTCAGGTGCTGCCGCGGATTCCTCAGGTCCAGAAACCGCCAGTCAAGCCGGAGATCGGGACTACTGTTCTCAGCGATCGGGAGAGGTTGCTCGGCCGTCGACACGAGGTCGATCGACTCCACGAGCACCTCAACGCCGCCGAGCTTGACCTGGGGGGCAGCCACAATCGTGCCGGTGAGGGCGACCGCGGACCCGACGGTCAGGGCGTCAATCTGTTCGTCGAGGCCAGGTGAGGCCTCCCGCGGGTTGGTGATCTGCACGGAGCCGGTCTCGTCGCGGAGCACCACGAACTGCATGCGGCGCTGGAGTCGGAGTGCCTGCACCCAGCCACACACACGTACCCGGTCACCGACCCGCGACCCAACGTCAGTGACAAGGACACGCTCGGCCTGCTGCTGATGACTGTCGTCCATCGATACTTCCTCGGGTTGAATGACATGGCCGCAACTCGGAGGACGGTTGTCTCTGAACAGGCTACGTCGCTGATGAGGCACAGCGAACAGATCAGCTGAGCAGGGAGGTCTTCCCGTCGTACGCCGCGTCGAGAATGTCGAGCGTAACGAAGCTCTTGACGTCGGGCATGGGTTGTACCCCGGCGCGCCGAAGCGCCTGGTACTGCGGCCCTCCGATGTCCTCGAGCGACATCTGGAACAGGCCCTTCTTGCCGGTGAGCGCCGACTCCATCAGCGGCATCTGGCGGCGGTTCTCTTCGGTCTGCTGCGCGAGGTCGAGCGCGTTGTCCTTACCGTAGAGGTCGAACGTCTTCTTGGCACCAGCCACCACGTCCTGCCTGTTGAGCTCCCAGCCCTTGATCACAGCACGTAGATACCGGACGAGAGCGTCCCTTTCCTTCTCGACGGTCTTCCGGCGGGCGATCAAGACATTCTCATACGAAGGAAAGCCCAGCTCGTCGAAGGTCACGGCGACGTTGGCCACGCCTCGCCGGTCGAGCGTGATCGGTTGAGAGGTGACGAAGACCGCCATCGCGTCAACCTGTCCGTCAACCAGCGGCTGAGGATCCCCCGAGACGTTGACGACCTTGTAGTCGTGTGGCAGGCCGGCGTTGTCCAGCGCGACGTCCAGCGTCGCCTGAGCACTGGGGTCGAGTCCGATCCGCTTTCCGATCACGTCGTGAATCGTGCGAACCGGATTTTTCGCCAGCGACAGCAGCCCTCCCGGAGACTTCTGGAACTGCGTACCGAACACCATGAGGTCGGCCCCCTGGTTGTTGGCCTCGATCACTTCACGGATAGCACCAAGACCAACATCGGCCTGCCCACCGGCCACCACGGCGCTGGTGGTTGGGACATTGGCGCCGTACGGAAGCAGGTTGGACGTGACGTTCTCGCTCTTGAGGTAGCCCGCCGTGTCGGCGAGGTACCAGCCAGCGAAGGTCACATCGAGGAGGTAGGTGAGCTGGGTCGTCAGGCGAGTCGTTCCGCCGGCGGAATCTGTGCCGCCTGCACAGGCAGCCAAGATCGGCGTGCCAGCCAGCGCAGCGAAGGTCGCTCCCGCCAAGATCTCGCGCCGAGTGAAGCGCCGGTTCATGATTCTCCCCAAACGATCATTACTCTTCGGTGACGTCGAACCGTTTGTGAGCCCAGCGCTCAAGCGCTCCAGCGCAGGAGTATAGAGCGATCGAAGCGGCAATGATGACCCACGCGATGGCCCACGAACGGCTCGTGCGGAGGAAGAACTGCGTGGTGGCGATGAGTCGACCGAGTCCGCCCGATCCGACCAGATACTCGGCCGTGACGGTGCCAAGGAACGCGAATGACGCCGTGAACCGGACAGCAACCGCCAGCCGCGGAACGCTCGTCGGCAGAGCGACGTGCAGAAAGTACCTGAGACGGGAGGCGCCGAAGACCTGGGCCAATTCACGGCGTGCCCGGGGCACCGAAGACAAGCCGCTGTCGACGAACACGAGGCTCGGAAAGAAGCCGACGATGCCACCGATCGCGATGACCGAAGGTGCGCCAAAGCCGAAGAGTCGACCCAGAATAGGGATGAACACCACGAGCGGGATGGTCTGCGCCAGCACCGCAGGTGGAATGATCATTGTGCGGGCTGAGGTGACCCACCAACATGCGACAGCAAGCGATGCCCCGACCCCCAGACCCAGGACGACCCCCACCATGGTCATCCACCAGGTCGACAGCAGCGGGCCCAGCAGCCAGCCCGGGTGCGAAAGCTCACGAACGACATCGAAGGGCGCGGGCGCGATGATCCGGGGGACGTCCGCGAACCAGATCCAACACTGCCAGGCGACCATGAGCGCCACCGGGAACCACCCGAGCGCGACGACGCGTCGGGCTCGCCTGACGATCGGCCGGTAGCTGGTCAGGTCAGCTCCCATCGGCAGAAGCGTTGTGCGGTGGCTACCGCGCCGTACGCAGCCAGGCTGATCAACGACGCGACGAGCGCAGACCCCAGCAACATCTGGGTGTCGCCGCTGCGCATCGTGTGCAGCATCACGACCCCCAGACCGCGAGTGGCCTGAAACCACTCGCCAACGATGGCTCCGACCATCGCTCCCGGAACGGCAAAGCGGAGGCCTTCGAGGAAGAGCGGGATGCTTGCCGGCACGTCCAGATGGCGCAGCCGCGCCAGGCGACTCGCGCCAAGGACCCGGAAGAGCTCACCGTAGAGCGAGGGCGCCCGGGAGAGGCCGGCGGCGATTGACACGAAGGAGGCGAAGAAGACACAGATCGCCGCGAGAGCACTCGGGATCGCGGCCCGGTCCATTGTGGTCAGGAGAAAAGGGGTGACGGCGATGATGGGCACGGCCTGGGCCAGGACGGCAATCTGGCCAAAGCCGACGCCCAACGCCGGAATGATGCGTGCAACAAGGGCCAGAGTGGAGCCGAGAACCAGTCCAGCGAACAGCCCGCGGGCCGCCTGCGGGAGCGTCGCTGCAGCGGCACGTAGAAGCACTTCACGCCCAGTCGGCTCCAACATGGTGCGCACGACCGCGGTCAACGGCGGCCAGACCGCACCGAAGGCGTGGGACCGACCGATCAACTCCCACAGAATGAGGGGCGCGGGCGCGCCGACGGCGAACGCCGCAACCCGGCGACCGCCGGAACCCAGGACCGGCCTCATCGGCCATCAGCCGCGAGCAAGCCGTCGATCTCGGCGGCCAGACCTTGCAGCGACGCTTCGTGCAGCACGCTCGCCTGGCGAGGCCGTGGAAGCGGGATCGGCCTGTCGGCGAGGACCCGGCCAGGCCTCGCCGACAGCACGATGACCCGATCAGCCAGAAACACCGCTTCTTCCACCGAGTGGGTAACCAGCACCGTCGTCACACGGTCGTTCAGCCAGACGTGTTGCAGTTCCACCGTCAGCCGTCGGCGGGGGACCGCGTCGAGCGAGCCCATGGGCTCGTCCAACAACAGCACGGTCGGCCGGAGTACGAGAGCACGAGCGATCGACGCCCGCTGCCGCATCCCACCCGAGAGCTGCGCCGGCCGGGCATCCGCGAACCCCTCCAGTCCGACCAGGCTGAGTAGTTCCTCGACCCGCGCATCGTCCGGTCGCCGCCCCGCCAAGCGAAATGGCAGGGCGATGTTGGCGCGGGTAGAGAGCCAAGGCAGCAAGGCGTGATCTTGGAATGCGATGCCGATTTGGTGGTGCCTGGACAGCTCACCGGGATCCGTTCCGGCGATCGAGACTTTGCCGCTCGTCGGCACGATGAGTCCGGCGAGGATACGGAGCAGTGTGGACTTGCCACACCCGGATGGCCCGAGCAGAGAAACGAGTTCGCCATCGCCAATCGACAGCGAAACGCTGTCGAGGGCCCGTACGGCCCGTCCCCGCCGGCCCGGGAAGTCGTGAGTGACCCCATCGATGACGGCCATGGCGCCTCGTGCCGCCTTTTCCAGCCGCAAGTCGCCGGGTGCGACTGCCTCCATCGGCCGATCATATCGGTGGCGGAGACCCACATGGATGGCCTGCGGACTGCGAGCGCCGGCCTGGCACCCGCTGAGGCTCCCATCTCAGCCAGGGCTCACGCCGAGGATCCGGGGGTGCAGGTCCTCGGCGGGCGGCTGCCAGTTCGCGGCGTCGGCCGGGCACTGCGCACCGGAGCGGATGTCCTTGACCTGGTCACCGCCGGCCGGAGCGCCGCCGCCGGCCGGAGCGCCGCCCGAACCGCCGGCCCCGCCGCCGGAGTCAGGCCCAGCGCCCGGGAACCAGACGTACGGGATACCGCGCCGCTCGGCGTACCGAATTTGCTTGCCGTACTTGGCCGCTGAGGGCGACACCTCGGTGGCGATGCCGCGCCGACGCAGCGCTGCCGCGATCCGGTCGCAACGGGCCCGGGAGTCCTCGTCCGGCAGCGCCACCAGTACGCAGCTGGGCACGCTGCGGCTCACCCCGAGCGCCCCGGCGCCGAAGAGCAGGCCGAGCAGGCGGGTCACGCCGATCGAGATGCCCACCCCGGGGTACCGCTCATCTCCGCTCGCGGCGAGGTTGTCGTCCCGGCCGCCGGAACAGATCGAGCCGAACCGCTCGTACCCGCGCAGCTGGGTCTCGTAGACGGTGCCGGTGTAGTAGTCCAGCCCGCGGGCGATCTTCAGGTCGGCCACCAGCAGTCCGGGGGCGTGCTCGGCTCCCGCCTGTACCACCCGGACCAGTTCGGCCAGGCCCTCGTCGAGCAGCGGATCGGTGACGCCCAGGGCCAGCACGGCGTCGGCGAACGACGCGTCGGAGGCCGAGATCCCGGCCAGCGCCAGACACGCCCTGGCCTGCGCCTCGGTCGTCCCGGCGGTGCTGACCAGCAGCTCGGCCACCTTCGCTGGGCCGATCTTGTCGAGCTTGTCGACGGCCCGCAGCGCCGCCTCGGCGTCGGTCACGCCCACGCCGCGGTAGAAGCCCTCGCAGACCTTGCGGTTGTTGACCTGGATCCGGATCGGCGGGATGGGCAGGCCGCCCAGCGCGTCGGCGACGACGAGCGGCAGCTCGGCCTCGTAGTGCGGGCCCAGCGTGTCGCGGTCGACGATGTCGATGTCGGCCTGGGCGAACTCGCGGTAGCGCCCCTCCTGTGGCCGTTCACCGCGCCAGACCTTCTGGATCTGGTACCGCCGGAACGGGAACTGCAGCTTTCCGGCGTTTTCAAGAACAAATCGCGCGAAGGGTACGGTCAAATCGAAGTGCAGCCCCAGGGCATCATCCGACGCATCGGCGGAGTCCTCCTGCAGGCGGCGCAGCACGTACACCTCCTTGGAGGTTTCGCCCTTGCGCAGCAACTGGTCCAACGGCTCCACCGCGCGGGTCTCCAACGGCGCGAAGCCGTGCAGTTCGAAGGTGGCCCGGATCCGGTCGAGGACGTACTGCTCGATCATCCGCTGTGGCGGCAGCCACTCGGGGAAGCCGCTGAGCGGCGTGGGTCGCGACATCGTGGCGGCTACCAGCCCCGGCCCGGGCCGGTCGGGTGGGCGCCGTCCAGCAGCTCCCGCAGGTACGGGTTGGTCCGCCGCTCCCGGCCGATCGTGGTTGCCGGCCCATGGCCGGGCAGCACGACCGTGGAGTCGTCCAGCGGCAGGATCTTGTCGCGCAGGCTGGTCGTCATCGCCGCCGAGGAGCCGCCCGGCAGGTCGGTGCGCCCGATCGAACCGGCGAAGAGGACGTCCCCGCTGAGGCAGAGCTCCGCTCCGTCGGTGGAGTCGTCCCCGGGTACCCGGAAAAGCACCGAACCCCGGGTGTGCCCGGGCGCATGGTCCACGGTGATCTCCAACCCGGCCAGGGTGATCGGCCCGCCGTCGGGCAGCAGGACCACGTCGGAGGGCTCGGCCCAGGTGAGCTTTCCACCGAAGAGTTCGCGGATGTCCATGGAGAGTCCCTTGGCCGGATCGGTGAGCATCTCCCGGTCGGCGGGGTGCACGTACGCGGGGATGTCGCGGGCCGCGCAGACCGGCGTCACCGAGAACGTGTGGTCCAGGTGCCCATGGGTGAGCAGCACCGCGACCGGGGAGAGCCGGTGCTCGGCGAGCAACCCGTCGAGCGAGTCCAGTACACCGATTCCGGGGTCGACCACGATGCACTGCTCCCCCGGCGCGGTCGCCACCAGGTAGCAGTTGGTCCCGAACGCCTCGGCGGGAAATCCGGTGACGAGCACCGTGCGGGTCCTCTCCTCGGGTGGGCGGGCACTCCCGGTCGTGCAGAGCCTATCGACTGCTCCGTCGTACACTCTTGCGGGCGTGTGCCGTGGTGTAGGCGCGCACCCGCCCATCATCGACCCAGCGTGGAAAGGCAGCACCGTGGCTACCGGCAAGAACCGGCAGCGTGCCCTGGCGCGCGCCAAGTTCGACCGCCAGATCGCCCGCCGTACCGCAGCCGCCCGCAAGCGCCGGCAGAGCCAGGCGGCCGTCGGGGTCGGACTGGTCATCGTGCTGGTCATCGCTGGCGTGATCACCTTTACCGACAGCTGGTCGACACTGCTGCACGGGAAGCCGAAGATCACGGCGCAGGACTGCACCTGGAACCAGTACAACACCGGCGCCAACGTCGACCTGACCGACGTCGGAACACCGCCGACCACCGGCATCCCCAGGTCCGGCATCGAGACGATGACGATCACCACCGACCAGGGCCCGATCGTGGCCCAACTCGACCTGACCAGGGCTCCCTGCGCCGCGGCGAACTTCAGGTACCTCGCCAGTAGGCAGTACTACCTGGGAGCGGACGGTGCCGGCACCGCGTGCCACCGGCTCAGCACCCAGGGCCTGTACATGCTCCAGTGCGGCGACCCCTCGGGCAGCGGTGCCGGCGGTCCGACGTACCGGTTCAACGACGAGTTCCGCCCGGTCCCCACGCCCGAGGCCCAGCCCAGCACTGCCGAGGCCTCCCCGTCGCCGACCACCGCACCGTCGCCGACTTCACCACCGACCACCGCGCTCTACCCCCGGGGCACCCTCGCGATGGCGAACTCCGGACCGAACACCAACGGCAGCCAGTTCTTCATCGTGTACAAGGACAGCCGGCTACTGCCGAACTACACCATTGTCGGCACGGTGACCAGCGGGCTGGAGGTCGTCGAGAGGGTCGCCGCGGCCGGCGTGCAGGACAACGCCGGCGCACCGGCCACGGACGGCAAACCCAAGAGTCCGATCAAAATTACGGCGCTGACGGTCAACAGCCCGCCCGCAGCGCCGGCCTCGCCGTCGACCGGGCCGTCCTCGACCCCGCCGTCGGAACCGGCCACCTCGGCAGCCCCGACCTCCTGACCCACGCAGCGCCGTCACAACCGCTAGGGAGAGACCGTGACATCCAACCGGGACCGGCAACGCGCCGCGGCACGGGCGAAGCTGGAGCGCGTGATGACCGAGCGGGTCGCGGCTGCCCAGCACCGCCGGCGGCTGCTGATGATGATCGGCGCCGGCCTGCTCGCGCTGGTCCTCGTCGGCACCGGATGGGTGGTCATCGCCAACGTCAGCAAGAAGAAGGTCGCGGCCAACGCCAGCCCGTCGGCGTCGGCGTCGGCGTCGTCCTCGGTCGACCCGAACGTCTGCCACTGGAATCCCAAGGTGGCGCCGAGCGACTCTCCCGCCGTCTCACCGTCGCCCGGGGCCTCCGCCGCGCCGTCCGCGCCGCCGGTCAAGGGCGTCGTCGACGTGGGTACCCCGCCGGCCACCGGTGAGCCGCGAATCGGCATCCAGACGATGACGATCACCACGAACCTCGGCCCGCTCACCGTGCGGATCGACGACGCGAAGGTGCCCTGTACCGCGGCGAGCTTCACATACCTGGCGAGCAAGAAGTTCTTCGACAACACCTCGTGCCACCGGCTGACCACGTCCGGCATCTACGTCCTGCAGTGCGGCGACCCGGGCGGCGCGGGTACCGGCGGCCCCACGTACGAGTACGGCGAGGAGAACCTGCCGAAGGGCCAGCGCCCGGTGTACCCCGAGGGCACCATCGCGCTCGCCAACGCCGGCCCGGGCACCAACGGCAGCCAGTTCTTCATCGTCTACAAGGACATCGACGTCAGCTCGCTCGGGCCGGACTACACGGTCCTCGGCAAGGTGACCAACGGGATGGACATCATCAAGAAGGTGGCCGAGGGCGGAGTGGACCCGGCGGGCGAAAACCCGTCCGACGGCAAGCCCAAGACCCCGCTCACCATCCAGTCGCTGACCATGAGCCCGCCGGTCCAGCCGTAGCCCGGAACGCGCCTGACCCTGCGCCTGTTCTCCGACGGGGTCAGGCGCGGGAGAACCCGCCCCGGCGCTGGCCCCGCCTCGGACCGGGTCAGGCGCCCGAGGTCACCCGGTACGCGTCGTAGACGCCGTCGATCCGGCGGACGGCGGCCAGCAGGTGGCCCAGGTGCTTCGGGTCAGCCATCTCGAAGCTGAACCGGCTCACCGCGGTGCGGTCGCGGGTGGTGGTGACCGTCGCGGACAGGATGTTGACCTTCTCGTCGGAGAGCGCCCGGGTGATGTCGGCGAGCAACTTGTGCCGGTCCAGCGCCTCCACCTGGATCGCCACCAGGAAGGTCGAGCCGGAGGTCGCCTTCCAGGTCACGTCGAGGACCCGCTCCGGCTGGTCCTTGAGGTCGGCCGCGTTCTCGCAGGTCTCCCGGTGCACGCTCACCGCACCGGCCCGGGTCACGAAACCGAAGACCGCGTCGCCGGGGACCGGGGTGCAGCAGCGGGCCAGCTTGATCCACATGTCGTCCAGGCCCTGGACCTGTACGCCCGGGTCACCGCCGTCACGGCGGCGCGACGGCCGGGTCGGCAGGGCCGTCTCGGCGATGTCCTCGACCGCGCCCTCTTCGCCGCCGTACCCGGCGACCAGCCGCTGGACGATCGACTGCGCGGAGACCTGGGTCTCGCCCACGGCGGCGTACAGCCCGGCAACATCGGGCAGATGCAGGTCGCGGGCGATCGTCAGCAACGCATCCGAGGTGAGCAGCCGTTGCAGCGGCAGGCCCTGCTTGCGCATGGCCTTGACGATCGCCTCCTTGCCGGCCTCGATCGCCTCCTCGCGGCGCTCCTTGTTGAAGTACTGACGGATCTTCGTGCGGGCCCGCGGGCTCTTGACGAAGCCCAGCCAGTCCTGGGTCGGCCCGGCGGTGTCCGACTTCGAGGTGAAGATCTCGATGACGTCGCCGTTGGAGAGCGGCGACTCCAGCGCCACCAGCTTGCCGTTCACCCGTCCGCCGATGCACTTGTGCCCGACTTCGGTGTGCACCGCGTACGCGAAGTCGACCGGCGTGGAGTTGGTGGGCAACGCGATGACGTCCCCCTTGGGGGTGAAGACGTACACCTCCTGGCTGGACAGGTCGAAGCGCAGCGCGTCGAGGAACTCGCTCGGGTCGCTGGCCTCGCGCTGCCAGTCGAGCAGCTGGCGCAGCCAGGTCATCTCGTCGATATGCGCCGGCGGGCCGGCGATGGTCGCGCCCTTGGTCTCCTTGTACCGCCAGTGCGCCGCGATGCCGTACTCCGCGGTGCGGTGCATCGCGTAGGTGCGGATCTGCATCTCCACGGGTTTGCCGGTGGGGCCGATCACCGTGGTGTGCAGCGACTGGTACATGTTGAACTTCGGCATCGCGATGTAGTCCTTGAACCGGCCCGGCACGGGCTGCCAGTTCGCATGGATCACGCCGAGGGCCGCATAGCAGTCGCGCACCGTGTCGACCAGGATCCGCAGACCCACCAGGTCGTAGATGTCCGCGAACTCCCGACCGCGCACGATCATCTTCTGGTACACCGAGTACAGGTGCTTGGGTCGGCCCTTCACATCGGCCTTCACCTTGGCCGCCTTGAGGTCGAAGACGACCTTCTGGGTGACCTGGCGCAGTAACGCCTCGCGCTGCGGAGCGTGTTCGCTGATCAGCCGGTGGATCTCGTCGAAGCGCTTCGGGAAGAGCGTCTTGAACGCCAGATCCTCCAGCTCCCATTTGATCGTGTTCATCCCGAGCCGGTGCGCCAGCGGGGACAGGATCTCCAACGTCTCCTTGGCCTTCTGCTCCTGCTTGGCCGGCGGCAGGAAGTTGAGGGTACGCATGTTGTGCAGCCGGTCGGCGAGCTTGATGACCAGCACCCGGGGGTCCTTGGCCATCGCCACGACCATCTTGCGGATCGTCTCGGCCTTGGCCGCATCGCCCAACTTGACCCGGTCGAGCTTGGTCACCCCGTCGACGAGCAGCGCCACCTCGCCGCCGAAGTCGGAGCGCATCGTCTCCAGCGTGTAGTCGGTGTCCTCGATCGTGTCGTGCAGCACCGCGGCGACCAGCGTGGTGGTGTCCATGCCCAGCTCGGCCAGGATGTTCGCCACCGCCAGCGGATGGGTGATGTACGGGTCGCCGGACTTGCGGTACTGGCCGGCGTGCCACCGCGCCGCCGTGTCGTACGCCCGCTGCAGCAGCCGGACGTCAGCCTTGGGGTGACTGGTCCGGTGCGTCCCAATCAGCGGCTCCAGAACCTCGCTGACCTGGGGCGTCTGCCAGGGTGCGTTGAACCGTGCCAGCCGGGCACGCACCCGCCGACCGGTCGGAGCACCGGAGAGCGCACCGGTGATACCGAACCCGGAGCCGGAGGAGGCGGAGGACGCCGACGCGGAGGACGCCGTGGAGGCGCCGCCGGTGCCGGGAATCTCGCCGGCTCCGCGGAACAGCGGCAGCACCACGGCACCGTTCCCGCCCGGGTCGCCCGGGTCGCCCAGCGGCACGCTGTGGCTCGGCGGCACGCTGTGGCTCGGCGGCATTGTGGTGTCCGGCGGCATCGCGTGGCCCGGCTCCATCGCGTGGCCCGGCGGCATTGTGGCGTCCGGCGGCGGTGCGGTGGGTTCGGGGTCGGCCTGCCAGGTGCGCTCGACCGTCGGGGACCCGCCGTCGGGCGTGCCGCCGCGAGGTGCGTGCCGTGGTCCATCCGGCTCAGCGCTCATCGGACTGACCGTACCTCTCACTGGAGGGACGACGTCACCGGACACCGGCCGCTCCTCTGTGCCAACTGCGGAATTGCCGACGGCGGAGACGCAATCCTACCTGGCTGCGCCACAAGGCCCGCCCGGCTCTGCTGCAAGCCAGCCGGTGCTGCTGCAAGCCCAGCCGGCTGTGCCGCAACGCCGACCTTAGCCGCCAGCGCGGGCCTGCGGGCAGCTAAACCGTCAACAGCGCGTGCACCGGGTACCCGGACAGCCGCTGCCGCCCGTCGAGGAACGTCAACTCCAGCAGCACGCTCAGGCCGACGATCCGGCCGCCCGCACGTTCGACCAGCGTCAGTGCGGCAGCGGCGGTACCCCCTGTGGCGAGTACATCGTCGATCACCAGTACCCGCTGGCCCGCCACGAACGCGTCGGCGTGCACCTCCAGGGCCGCCTCGCCGTACTCCAGGGCATAGGTCAGGGAGAACGCCTCGCGGGGCAGCTTGCCGGCCTTGCGGACCGGTACGAAGCCGACCCCGGCGGCGTAGGCGACGGCGGCTCCGATCATGAAGCCACGCGCCTCGATCCCGGCCACCACATCGAAGGAGTCCGGACCGTACCGGGCCACGATCGCGTCGATTGTCCGGGCGAACGCTGCGGCGTCGGCGAAGAGCGGCGTGAGGTCCTTGAACACGATGCCCGCAACAGGGAAGTCGGGCACATCGACGATACGGTCGGCGATCAGCCCCGCCACCGCGCGCTCCGCGGTTACCGGACGCTCCGCGGTCACCGGGCGCTCGGCGGTCACCGGGCGCTCCGTGGTTGCCGGGCGCTCCGTGGTTGCCGGGTGCTCCGCGGTCACCGGGTGCTCCGCGGTCACCGGCGCTTGCCGCCCGGCCGGGCCCCACCACCCGGACGCCTGCGCTGCGCCGGCTTGGCGCCCACCCGCGGGGTCGACGACGCGGCCAGGGCGTCGGCGCGGTTCGGGGACTCCTGCGAATCGTCCTGCACCACCTCATCCGCATCGCCCCCGCCGGACGTCGGGGCGGCCGCCTTGCCGCCGATCCGGCTGCCGGCCGTGCCCACGGCTACCCGGGCCTGTTCGGCCGCGGCCCGCTTGGCCAGCACCCGTTGGGTGTGCTGCTTGTACCGGGGGTCGAGCAGTTTCAGGTCCACCAGCCACGGGGTGGCCAGGAAGAGCGAGGAGTACGCACCGGTGAGCAGCCCGATGAAGAGCACCAGCGCCAGATCCTTGAGGGTACCGACGCCCAGCAGCCCGGCACCGACGAAGAGCAGCCCGGCGACCGGGAGCAGGCCGATCAGCGACGTGTTGATCGACCGCATCAGGGTCTGGTTGACGGCCTGGTTGGCCGCCTCGGCATAGGTGTACCGGTGGCTGCCGAGCAGGCCCCGGGTGTTCTCCTCGACCTTGTCGAAGACCACGACGGTGTCGTACAGCGAGTACCCGAGGATCGTCAGTAGGCCAATGACCGTACCGGGAGTGACCTCGAAACCCACCAGCGAGTACACCCCGGCAGTGAGCAGCAGGTCGTGCGCCAGCGCGGCGAGCGCGGCGAGCGCCATCTGCTTTTCGAAGCGGACCCAGATGAACCCGCCGACGAGGAACAGGAACACGACGAGGCCGAGCAGTGCCTTGTCCGTGATGGCCCGGCCCCACGACGAGCTCACCGACGTGGTGTTCACGAGGTCGACCTGGACAACCTCGCGGATCGCCGCCTTGGCTGCCTCGCTCTGCTCGTCGGTGATCCGGCCGGTACGGATCACGTACTTGTTGTCCGCACCCTGCCCGCGCACCTGGGCGGAGGAGACCGGGACGCCCCGCGCCTCGATGGCGTGGCGCACCTGCTCCACCGTGGTGCCCGACCTGGTGTCGACCAGGAACTCGTTCCCGCCGGAGAACTCGATGCCGAAGGTGAAGCCGCGGAACACCATGCTCAGCAGGCAGATGAACACCACCACGCCCGAGGCGATGTACCACGACCGGCGGCGACCGATGAGGTCGAACCTGGTTTCACCGCGGTAGAGCTGACCAAGGGTGGACATGCTCAGGCCTCCCTTTTGCGCACGCCACCGAGACGCGATGGCGCCTGCCGCGACGCGGTCGTCTTGTCGGAGCGGACGTTACCGAGCCCGGAGATCCGGGGCGAGGTGAACGTGTTCCACCGCGCAACAAAAGCAACCAACGGATGGGTGAACAGGAATACGACGATCAGGTCGATCGCGGTGGAGAGACCGAGCGTGAACGCGAAACCCTTCACCGCACCGATCGCGAGGGCATAGAGCACCGTGGCGGCCAGCAGGGAGACGGCGTCAGCCGACAGGATCGTCCGCCTGGCCCGGACCCAGGCCCGCGGCACGGCACTGCGGATCGTCCGGCCGTCCTTCACCTCGTCCTTGAGGCGTTCGAAGAAGACCACGAACGAGTCCGCGGTGATACCGATCGCCACGATGAAGCCGGCGATCCCGGAGAGGCTCAGCGAGAAACCGATCTGGCGTCCCAGGATCACCAGCGAGGCGAAGACCAGGGCACCCGAGACGCCCAGACTCGCGATCACCACGAGCCCGAGAGCCCGGTAGTAGAAGAGGCAGTACACGATCACAAGAGCCAGTCCGATCCCGCCGGCGAGCAGGCCCATGTACATCTGCTGCCTGCCCAGGGTCGGGCTCACGCTGTACACCGACTGCACCGTGAAGGCCAACGGCAGTGAACCGAACCGCAGCTCGCGGGCCAGGGTTGCGGCCTCATCCTGCGAGAACGACCCGGTGATCTGCGCCTTGTCACTGATCACGCTCTGGATCACCGGGGCCGAGACGACGGCGTTGTCCAGCACGATGGCGACCGCGCAGTGGCCGGTCTCATCGAGCGCGGCGCACGCCTTGTCCTTGTTGTCGAGCGCCTCTTTGGTCAGGTCGGTCCAGTGGTTCTGGCTGTCGCCGCCCTTGAAGACGATCTCGACGGACCAGCCCTTCTGCACGTCGTTGTTGGCATTGGCGTCACTGACGTCCTCGCCGACGACCTTGGCGACATCGAGGTAGTGCTTCGTCCGCTTGGCCCCGGACTTGTCGCAGGCGACGGCCTTGCGGGACACCTCCGATACCGAGCCCGGCGGCCGCTTGTCGAGCAAAGCGCAGGTGATCTGCGGCAGGTTGTACAGCAGCTCCGGCGGCAGCAGAGCCAGCGTCTCCGGTGAGCTGCGCGCCAACTCCTGGAAGGGCTCCGGCGGCACGTTGGCGAACGAGGAAGCCGTCTGCTGGTCCAGCTGCGACGGATCCGTGCTGACCTTGGTCAGGAACGCCTCGGCGCTCGTACGCGCGTCGGTCGCCGACAGCTCCGGGCTCAGCTTCTGGATCTCCTGGGCAATGATCCCGGCCACCTTGTCATGCGCATCCTTGCGGCGCCGCTCACCCGGGTCGATCGCGGCAGCCGGCGAGCCGCTCGCCGAAACCGACGGGCTCGGACTTGGGCTCGGACTTGGACTTGGACTTGGGCTCGGGCTCTGGCTCTGGCTGGGCTTGGCCGCCGAGGCTCCGCTCAGGTCGGAACAGGTCGGCTTGCCGGCGCTGGCGGCATTCGGCGCGGTGGACGGCGGACCACTCGGGCGCGCCGTGGCACTCGCCGAGGTCGATGCGCTGGCGGGGTTTGCCGCCGGGGTCGACGCGCTCGGGGCGGGGCCTGTCGACGAGGTGGCCCCACTGGCGCTGGGACTCGCCGACGGTGGGCTCGACGAGTCAGCGGACGTCGGGGGGTCGTCCGCAGAGTTGGGCTTGTCGGGGGTCGTGGCGAGCACCTTACGGAACCGCAGTACCGCCGGGGCGACCAGCTTGCGTAGCTGCCCTTCATCGGTACAGCCGGCCACGTTCACCACGATCGTGTCGCTGCCCTCGATCAACACCTCGGGCTCAGCGACACCGGTGAGGTCGACCCGGTTCGCGATGATCTGGCGGGCCTGCTCCATCTGATCATTGAATCTGGTGGGATCAGCCGCCGCCTTGTCCAAAGTGGAGACCTGGAGCGTGAGGCTGGTGCCGCCCTCCAGATCGAGCCCCAGCTTGGGGTGGGCCCGGCGATCGTCGGTGAAGTACACCAGTGAATAGAGCACGGCGAGGAGCAACGCGAGGGCAATAAAGTATCGCGACGCCTTCATCTGTCCGGACGGTGCGGCCACAGCTGCCGATCTCCTAGGTTCTCGGTTGGGGGGCGGAGATCCGCCAGCTCAGTTCGACTCGTCTTTGGCCGCCGAGTTGACCATCTTGCTCACCGCGGCCCGGATGTACCGGTTGGTCACCCCGGGCGCCACCTCGAGGGTCACGTACTCGTCTTCGATCTCCGTCACCGTGCCGTACAGCCCGCCGATCGTCAGGATCTCGTCACCGACGCCGATCGAGGACTGCATCTCGGCGACCTCCCGCCGGCGCTTCTGCTGCGGACGGATCATGACGAAGTACATGCCCACGATCAGCAGCAGAATCAGCAGGACCTGACTGTAGTCGCCCGCGGCCGCCTGGACGGTATCTGCAAGATTACGCACGGTGTCGCCCTCCGGTGGGCTCGCGACCGGTGCCGGGCAGGGCAGGTCGGCGAGCTGGTGATAGGTCCATGGACCGCGGCGAGTCTAGTCGGTGGGCTCGCTCCTCGCGTTCACGGTACCCGGGGGGAGCGCCAGTCCCAGGTGATGCCACGCGGCCGCGGTGGCCACCCGACCCCGGGGAGTACGCGCCAGCAGCCCCTCGCGCAGCAGAAACGGCTCGCAGACCTCCTCAACGGTGTCCGGCTCCTCCCCCACCGCCACAGCGAGCGTGGAGAGCCCGACCGGTCCGCCCCCGAACGACTCGACCAGGGCCCGCAGCACCGCCCGGTCCAGCCGGTCCAGACCGCGGGCGTCCACGTCGTAGACCCGCAGCGCCGCCTGGGCAGCATCCTCGCTGACCACCCCGTCCGCGCGCACCTCGGCGTAGTCGCGGACCCGCCGCAGCAGCCGGTTGGCGATGCGCGGGGTACCCCGGGAGCGTCCCGCGATCTCGACGGCCCCGGCGTCGTGGATCGGCACCCCGAGAATGCGGGCCGAGCGGTGCAGCACCCGCTGCAGGTCGACGGGGTCGTAGAAGTCCAGGTGTCCGACGAAGCCGAAACGATCGCGCATCGGACCGGTCAGCAGTCCGGACCGGGTGGTCGCCCCGACCAGCGTGAACGGCTCCACGTCGAGCGGGATCGCGGTGGCACCGGGCCCCTTGCCCACCACCACATCCACCCGGAAGTCCTCCATGGCGCTGTACAGCAGCTCCTCGGCCGGGCGCGCGATGCGGTGGATCTCGTCGATGAACAGCACGTCACCAGTGGACAAGCTGGTCAGCACCGCGGCCAGGTCGCCGGCGCGCTCGATGGCCGGACCGCTGGTGATCCGCAACCCGACGCCGAGCTCGGCTGCGACGATCATGGCGAGCGTGGTCTTGCCCAGGCCGGGTGGGCCGGAGAGCAGGATGTGGTCCGGCGGCGCCCCCCGCAGCATCGCGCTACGCAGCAGCAGGTCGAGCTGCTCGCGGACCCGGTGCTGGCCGACGAACTCGCTGAGCCGCCGCGGCCGGAGGCTGGCCTCGGCGTCGCGCTCCTCGGCCAAGGCGTACGCCGACACCAGCGAGTCGCCGCCCGACTCACTCATGGCGACACCTCGCTCCGCTCGCCGACGCCATGAGGCACAAAACGCTGAGCCATCTGATTCGCTCGCTGCCGCTCACTCATGGCGACACCTCGCTCCGCTCGCCGACGCCA
>OBEQ010856372.1_pt1 | contig 21223 bp, 21 predicted proteins | sample 1670901 | NCBI WGS metagenome assembly OBEQ01 (sample SAMEA104232315, study PRJEB22302) | groundwater metagenome | biome: forest; feature: aquifer; material: groundwater | place: USA | collected 2011-08-07 | depth 5.4 m
ACGCCTCGGCAACGGCCTGTCGAGCCATGGCCGAGGCGTGCCTCTTGCACGGAAGCACGTCTGCTTCGACGACCTCGGTAGCGCCGCTCTGGATGGCGCGCTGACGCGCGAACTCGAACAAGTCGTGCTCCATACGGAGAAGCGGCGGGGCCGGGTCCGTCGGTGAGGTGGTGTTGGACGGCACTGAGAACGGTCTGGTGGGCGTGTTGGCCATCGGCGTGGTCTCCTTTCGTCACCTATGGCCTAGCGGTTTCTGAGCGGTCCCCCAAAGCAGTTGTCGGTCAGCGCGTCTGCGTCGTTCTGGTCAGCAGGGCTGACGCCTGCACGGGGCCTTCGACGTCAACATCGAGTGCCCACAGCCCACGCCCTTCCGTACGGAGTGAGACTTCCGGAAGGACATGCCTCAACTCCCCGATGGCCGTCTTCAAGGGCGAGCTGCTCAAGTCTCCCTGGTGATGTCCGAGTCCGCGAAACTCGCGGTACTCGTCGTCGGTGACTTGGTGGTCGGGCGAATCGAGGACGAGCGTGAGAACGTCCCAGAGCGCGGGTGTGATTCCAAGGATGCGTGTGCCCGCACGACAGGCTGTTCGCCTTCGTGGATTCAATACTACTGCGCCAATTCGGTAGCACGTGGCCGCCTCTCGGGCCGCCTCGACGAGTGCGGGGGAAATGACCTGTTTGACCGCCGCAACAAGGACTGCCCTGGCAACGGGATCCCGCATTTGTACGCCGGCGATCGCCCCAAACAGTCTGGCGACAGCGGCAGTTATCTCTGCATCAGGACCGGTCGCGCGTTTGACAGAGCCCAGCCCTCTGTGGGAAGATGGGGTCTTAGGACGCTCCCTCCCGTTTACGCGGCTGGCCACGGCCACCACGGTGGCCGCGAATCAGGCACGCAATCGGGAGGGGGTTGACCCCTCGCACCCGGTGCGAGGGACCAGCCAGCCGCCCGCGAGCGTGTACTCGCGGATGGAAGGTGTTGGTCGGTCCCTGCCAGGGGATCAACCAACGGGTTCGTTCGTGCCGCCCCGAGCACCGCAAGGTCGCTCGGGGTTTCTTCATACTCGTCGACAGCGACGCCCCTGAGAGCCGTAGGACGAAGGGCTTGAACATCGAGCGCACTACACCGCGCCTTGGGACCGTCGAGGGTAGGAGCGCTACCGCAGGTATCATCAGGGCGACAAGCGAATGCAGGGATCCATTTCATGACTGCCATCGAAAGCAGTCGCGCCCGAAATCAGAATGCACGCCCTCCCGTTGATGAGCAATGAGCTTGGGCGCTTCGCACCCAAGGGCCGGGCGTCCAAGAGTCCCGGGGAATCCCCGAAGTGGCTGACATTAGAGGGGGAACGTCGGCGCGGGCAGGCGCGCCCCTGGTCGCAGTTTATCAGAGCCTTAGACCAGCGCGGGGAGGTCGGCCGATTCGTCGGTGAGCAGCATCGATGGGAGCACCCGGTCGATCCCCTCCCATCGATGGTTGTATCGAAACGAAAATTCGTCGAGGTATCCTTGGAGACGGCGAGCGCTAACCCCGTGATGAGTACCGCGGATCCAATCGTCGCAGTCCGTGAGGATGCCTAGGAGACGAGCGCTCGAAGGGCTCGACGACGCCCGGATGCGATATCCCTCTCTGCCGAGCCATCTTCTGACCTCAGATTCTCCTGTCGTCACCGTCGTGCCCCGTTGAATCCTGTCACGCATGAACCGGGTAATCGCTGAGCCCCCGTACTCGTGCACAACTCCAAGGCGAAGGCGTTCCCTACGGAAGGAATCTCCGCGTCGGGGAAAGCGCGCATCAGTCTCGACAGCTCCAATAAGCATAGGCCTGTTGTTCGTCCTTCTATCTGTCGTCTCTCCATCATTTCGCAAGGTCCCAACTTCGACAACCATGTCGCCCCCGATCGGAGCTCGCTCAAGCCGCGCCATGCCGGCCCGAATCTTGTTGAACATCGTGGTCGTCGTCTGGTAACGGCGGAGTCGTGACGAGGCGTGGAACCGTAGCGCCGACACCGGCGTGGCTCCGTGCAGTTCCTCGCCGATCAAGTGCCAGATCGCTCCGAACCACACGAGCAGTGGAACTCTGCTTCCGTGCATGAACGTACCCGCCGTTAGCGACGTGTCGCCACCGCACTGAATGCATCGGAGCACCAACGGGCGACGCGCGAATCGATACGGCTTTGCCATCACCCCGCAGCGGGGGCAGACGAACCCACGTGGCCATCGGATCTCATACAGGAACCCTGCGCAGTCCGCGTTAGTGCGGAGCGCCCTTTCGGCGCTGCTGAAACGGTAGACCCGGATCACTTCCGAAGCCGGAACGCTACATTGATTCGCCCGCGCCGTCGTCTGGTCACCAGCACCCACATGAAGGCACCACTCGCCAGAATCAGCACTAGGTCAGGCGGTAGCGCGAACGACGCGGCGCTCACCTGCACACGGCGTTCGGCTTCGAGCCGTTCGACACGCTCGCGAAGCATGCGCATCTCGTCGGCCGAGACTGCGTCACCCGTCGGCGCCGGCTGTAAATGTACGAACGCGATCACGGCCCCTCGCGCATCGCGCGCACCATTAAAGCCGGTCATGGCCGTGCCAAGCACGCCGCCGCGTCCCGGATCAGCCGCGCGCATCGCGCACCCGGGAACGCCAGCGGCGACCAGGAAGTCGCCTGGCTTCACCGGCCCCACGACCTTGACCTGTGCCCGCCCCACAAGCGCCACCGGCACTCCACCTCCCTTGACGCCGATCCGGAAGGTCGGCTGCTCAGACACGATCCCGACCACCTTGGAATCGTACGCTTCGCCAGATCGGCGAAGCTTCCCAGGGTGTTGGGGATCGATCACGAGTACGTCACCGGCCTCGGCGCGTTCTCCCTCGGCAAGCGGGAACTCCTCGGCCAGGTCGCCGATGTGGAGCGTGGAGTGCGCGATAATGTGGCCAGTCGCGACGAGGTTGCCAGGCATGCCGCCCGCTGCGTTCACGTAGAGGTTGCCCTGGACCTGCGTGCCGGAGGACGTGGTGACACGCAAGGCTTCCGCACCAGCCGGCGCGATCACGAGATCGGTTGCCGGAGATGTAGCTCCGGTCTGGATGCGTGCGGCAGCGCCAGAGCCGGTACTCGGAACAAGCGCTGCATACGCCGTGGGTGCATCACCCTGGCCACCGGCTTCGATCGCGCCGTTGACCACAAGCCGCGCGCCTGTGTTCGATGCGACCACGCCGTTCGTGCCGATGCCCATGTAGCCATTGTCACTGACGACAACGTTTGTCACATTGCCCACCGTGTTGTGTACCTGGAACTCGCCAAAGGAGTGGTTCACGCCGTTGGTAAGACTCCAAGCAAGCCCGGATCCATCCGGACGCCAGAATTGGCCGCGGCCCGATCCGTCGTCGACGAGTATGCCGTCGCCGACAACCTGAAGCCGGTGACCTGGGCTTGTGGTTCCAATGCCCACGTTGCCGCCGGTGATGTAACTTGGGCCGAGCGGGTCAAGCCGAACCGCGTCCTCTCCGGCGATGATCGCGCCTCGCACGTCTATCGAGACTTGCTCGGTTCCACTGCCGAAGTTTGGGGCAATGATCACCTCGCCTGAAAACAGATTTGTCGAGGTGCTTGTTGCCACGAACTCGTTGCTCCCATTTTTCTCGATCCTAATGGTACGGCCGTGAATGTTCCGTGTGGGGAACTGATCCGTGAACTCCATCCATCCGGCGTACGGACCGGCACCGCCCCCGTGATAGTCGTCGGCCCAGCTGCCTTGGAGCAGTATCTTCCAGCGGTCATGGGTTGTTGAGAAGGTGCCCGGCGGTAGGATCGGCGTTCCCGACGAGCGCGCTTGAAACTGCGTGGTGCCGACATAGGTGGGAGGATTCACGTTGACGCCATCCACGTTGACACCAAGATTCCGGTACTGGAGTTGGAGGCCCACCGTTGGCGTCGCTGTGCCGATGCCGACATTGCCGGAGCTAGTAATTCTGAGTCGCTCAGCGGTACCAACTGCATCTCTAGTTGTTATCGCGAAATACCCAAGAGCGTTGTTATCGGCGCTGTTCTCCTTTTTCCCATGAATACTTGCAAAAGCAATCTGGTTACCTCCAGTGTTGTACTTTCCTCCTAGACCAAGAGAGCCGCCCAAGTCTACTCCAAAGGTATCAGATGTAAGTACTGCAAGACTTGGAGTAGCATTTGTGAGCGCTTTATTACTATCCTGAATCTCTAGTTGAGATCCAGGTGTCGTGGTCCCAATACCCACCGCGCCCATGACGTTGAGTTGCGTGCTCCACTGCCAGCCGCCAGTCGTGTTGACAAGTTGAGCCCCATCTCCCAAGACATTCCCGAGACCGAGAGAGGCGAACCCGTTGTTGGCGCCAAACGCAGCGCGCGCACCGATTCCTGGCCCTGCATCCACCACCGCAACAAAGGCAGGTATCCCGCCGGAATGCACGTCAAGTCCGGCCGTGGGTGCGGCGGTCCCGATCCCCACGCTACCTCCGCCATCGATCACCAGCCGCGGAGCACCGCTGCCGTAGATGCCGAACAGGTTGGCAACGTCATCGGCGCTCACGACCCAAGGGCCACCGGCGCCTTCGAGCACGAGTGCAGCCTCGCCGCCGAGTCCGTTACCGGTGAGAGTTGCCACCGCAGGCACGCCGGCCGCGGGAGCGATCGCAAGTCCGCCTGAGAGCGCACCGCCCTCCAGCGAGAGGAATCGATCGTCGAACGCAGATCCATCGACCACGTCGACCGGCAGCGCGGCCGATCCGCACTCCCACGCCGTACCCTCCCAAAGAAACGTCTGTCCTGCGGCGCAGCCGTTGCCGGCCACGTCCGCGAGCGTGATGCTTCCATCCGCGATCTGGCCAGAGTCGACGCAGCCTTCGCAGGCGAGCGTTGCCGCCTCGTTGCACTCCTCGACGGCAGACACGACGTCCCAGCCTTCGTGGGTGTGCGAGGTCGTGGCGAAGGAGGACGGAGCCTGCCCGCCCACGGTCATTGCGTCCGTCGCGCTCGATGCGCGCCACGCCCACGGAACCGAAAGAAGCCGCTGGCGCGGCTCCATCTCCACGTCGTCGTTGACTTGGAGCGAGAGGAACAGGTCGCCGGAATCAAGAGCCGAGGCGAACGCTTCATCCGCAAGGTCCAGGCCAGCAACGGAGCCGAGCCGTAGCTCGAAGAATCCGCCCGAGACCGCAACGTCCTCGTGCGTTTCGATCCAGAGCGGATCCGTGGCGTCCACGGTCTCGTGCAGCCGCGCGGTGACTTGAACAGTCGTGTTCACCGGAACGCCGCCGGCGTCGGTGAGAAAGCCCTGGTACGGAAGAAGGGCCGGAGGCTGGGCACTCGCCCTGCCGGCGAACGCGAGCAAGGAGAGCAACCCGACACGGATCATGCGCATGGATATTTCCCCTTCAAGCTATGGACTTGTCGCGGCCGTTGCCGCGCCTGCGAAGCCACCACGGATGCGGTAGCGGTCGGATCGAAGCTCGCCTGCGCCCACGCCAACCTGGCCGGTCGAAGAAATTGCATCGTGTCTTTTTCCGACGGTGAGACCGCCCGAGGTCGGACTTCCGGCGAGGTGGTAGTTCGCGATCGTGGGTTGCGTGTCGCACGCATCTCCCAAGTGATCGCCGTCTTGATCGGCTTGATCCGCGTTCGCGATCTCGGGGCAGTTGTCGCAGTCCGCGCTCGACAGCCCGGATGCGCAGGAGGTCACCGGAAGATTGGGAACACCGTCGGCGTCAGGATCGGGCAGGCACGTGCCGCAGCCGTTGGCGTTCAACGCGAGGCATCGGTCGCCCTGCTGCACGCAATCGTGCGCCTGGCGGCACGGCTGCATGGTGGCAGAGCCGGCCTCGGGTAGGACACAGGCACTCGACGCGTCAGCCGCCGGAGAAAAGGCTCTGGTTTGCTCCGTGGTGCAGGCCCCGGCCATCCAGGCATGGGCACCCAGTACCAATCCCAGGACCACCCTCCGCCTGCGAGGCGCCAGCGAAACCCAACCACGACCGATCACGGAAGCACGTATCCGTAGACCGGAGAGGGAGAGCCACTCCACAGCGACGATTCGTCGGACCCCACGCTCAAGCCCCCTACCGAGCCACACTCCCAGTTGAGGTTCGTCAGAAAGCGTTCAACAACCGAGCCAGTGTTCCACTGACACATGTAGATGGGCGCGGTAGCCGAGCCCGCCGAGTTGGTAGCGAGCCAGCCAACAGTCGGCGGATCGCCGTAGGAACTGCAGCCCGCGGTCGAGTACCAGTTCCCGCCGCTCACGAAACAGTGAGAGAGCTGCCGGAAGCTTCCGTAGCCAGGCTGGGACGCATAGAACCGAAGCGACCCCTCGCGACGCCAGCACGTAGTGGCCCCGCAACCGCTGTTCACGATAGAGGAACCACACCCGCTGCATCCGAACGTCGCCCCCGAGGACGAGGGATAGCACGACTGCGCACTTTCCCAATGGGCGCTGGAGCAAAGGTTCACAAACCGGTAGGCGGTCGTGGTGGGCGTCGTATCCGTGCCGCAGGTGTTCGACGAGTTCAAGCAGACCAGACCCCCCGAACACGACGGCGAGCCAGGACAACATGCTTGCCCACTGCCGCCGCAGCAGGCATTGTTGTTGCACCCGCTAGAGCAGAACTGCGACACGGACCAACCGCACCCGTTGGCACTGCACGTCTCCGCATTGCCATTGTTGCACCTTCTATCGCCTCCGCTGCAAATGGCGCCTGTGCAATTTCCGTTGCCCGAGCACGAACAGGTGCAACTCTGCGCGAAGTCCCATCCGCACCCGTTGGCCCGGCACACTTCCGCGTTCCCGTTGTTGCAGCGGCGCTGTCCGGCAGTGCACGCGCTGGAACACGATCCGCCGCTGCACCCGCACGGGCAGCTCGGCGTGGTGGTGATCCACCCGCATCCATCGGCTATGCACGTGTCCACGCCCCCACCTGCACTGCACCGATTACTCCCGCCGGTACAAATCCGTCCGACGCAGCTTCGGCCACTGCACCCGCAGTCACAGGCTTGCGGCGCAGTCCACCCACATCCATCAGCAGTGCATGTCTCCAGGCCTGATCCGTTGCAACGAGTCTCTCCCAACCCGCAGGTCAGCGGAACGCACTGTCCGTCTGCACAACCGCAAGAGCAAGTCTGCGTAGTGGTCCAGCCGCAACCGTCCGGCGTGCAGGTCTGAACGCCCGCACCGCCGCATCGTGTCACCCCGGCCGAGCAGCGCTCGACCCCTGCTCGGAGAGGATGCTGGCACGACCCTCCAACACAGACATCGTCGGTACACGGATCCGTGTCGGTGTCGAGCACGCAGCCTTGTCCGTCTGAAGCAACGGGATAGGTGCAGTTGCCCGAGGACGGGTCGCAGGTCGCCCCTGCAAGGGTGCGGCAGTCTTGTGTAGGAGGCTGACACTGCAATGGGACGCCCGGCCTGCAGACGCCCGTGCCGCACACCTCGTCGCCGTTGCACGGGTTACGGTCGTTGCAGGCGCTACTGCCGTCTACAGGGGCCGAGTTGCATTCTCCGCCTTGACACACGGCGCAGGGACCGCAGTCAAGACCGCGGCAGGCCAAGTCACACTGGCCCTGGGAGTTGCATCCGGTGTCAGAAGGACAGGCGGTCACGCCCGGTTGGCACGTGTCGCAGCCGGAAGGGGACGTGCCGCATACCCGATTGCCGCAGTCGATGGGAAGGCGCGGGTACAGGCAGCGGCCGGATGAAGGATCGCAGGTCGCGCCGGCGCTGGCCTGGCAGGCCGGGGGCGAGGTGCAGAGGATCGGCACTCCGGATGCGCACGAGCCTGCTTGGCAGGTTTCAAGCCCGTTGCAGGCATTGCCGTCGGAGCACGGCGTCCCGTTTGTCACGGCTGGATGCTGGCACGCGCCGGCAAGGCAGATGTCAGATGTACATGCGGAGCCGTCCGTAGTGCAGGAGGTTCCATCAGAGACCGGTACGCAATTTCCCACCTCGCAGCGATTGCATCCGCCGCAACTCATGCTGGCGCACAGATCCACGCAGCGGCTTGCGCCGTTGCACTCGTACCCAGGAGGACATGTGCCGCCCGTGCCGCCGCAGGGATTCCCGCACTCGTCCTGCCCGCATGTCCTCCACGTGCAACTGCCGACACACTGGCACTGGCCGCCGATGCAACTCGTGGAGGCCGGGCAACTCTGGCATGTGATCATGCCTCCGCAACCGTCCGGCACGCGGCCACAGGGATTGTCCAACTCCTCGCAGGTGCGTGGTTGGCAACAATGGCCGTCAGCCTCGCAGACACGGTCGGCCGGGCACGGGCCACACGACACATCTGGCCTCCCGCATCCTGCGGGCCAAGTGCTGCACTCCTTGCCGAGAGAGGAGCAGGTGGCCGCCGTACAACCGTTGCAGACGCCGCCGGCGCACCCGTTGAAGCATGGCTCGGTGGAGGTCACCGCGTACGTGCAGTCTCCCGCCGAGCAACTGCCGACCGTGGCGTGGTGTTGGACGTTGCCCTCGGGGGAGCAGTCATCGGGAGGACGACTCGTGCAGTACCCGCAGGAGTTCCCGCAGGCATCGTATCCGCACTGCGCACTGCCGCAGCCGCCCGCACAACCGCACGCGCCAGTTAGCTCATCGCACGTCGAGCCTGCGGGGCACGGACTGCTTGTTGGCGTGTAGCTGCACCGACCCGCCGAGGTGCAGGTGCCGGCCGGCGGGTATCGCGCCGAGGTCGTGAAGTCGACGCAGAAGTTGGACGGTGGCGCGGTGCAGGATCCGAAGTCGACCGTCCTGCAGTTGTTCCAGCACGTTCCGCACTCGCGCGAGTCGCAAGCGGCGTTGGGCACGCAGGCCGCCAGTGATACTCCGACACTCGTCCAGTTCGACCAGATCCGCGAGGCCGGCGGAAGCCTCTCGTCGCGGCAGCGAACCGTCACCGAGGGAGCCCAGGCAGCAGGAACGCCAGGATGCGTCCACGAGGCATTCCCGGACGAGTTCGCGGTCGCCGAGCCGCTGCCGACGGTGCTTGCGCCTTGCGTAACGAAAAAGGCCGCGGTGTGACCCGCGGCAGCAGAGCCGAGATTGCAGGTGAAGGTGGCGGGACTGCCAGCCGTGACCGAGGCGGGCCCGGAGAGGGACGGCACGACGGGCGTGACTGTGAGCGTTTGCGTCGCCCATGCGCCGCCGGTCGAAGCGTCCTGGCAGCGGACTTCTACGCTCGGCACCCAGATCACTGGGGCCGTGAAGGTCCACGTAGCAGTTCCGAACGAGTCGGCCCTGCGCGGGAAGCCGGTCGGTGCCTGCGCCGCCACCACCTCAAAGTTGGTCCAATGGTCAGCGCCGACCGCACCCAGGCTACAGGTCGCGGCGACCGTCGTGCCAGCGGAGACGGACGTGCGGTCGAGCGAGAGGTTGGCCGTTGTACGGTTCCAAGTGCAGGAGTTGTCCTGGCAACTCTGGCCGGACGGACACGAGTCGCACGTTCGAGTCGGATCGTCTGGAGGGACAGAAGGCTCCACGGGAGGCACCCACCACAGTCTTGCCGCATCGTTGCAGTCAATTTGCTCGAGAAAATTGCAGCCGAATCCGAACACCACATCCAACGCGTCGACGCCATTCAATCGGCGCGCAAGCCACATCACCATCCGCGACCGCCAGGGCTGAGACTCGGCTTCACATCCAAGTATCGTCGCAAGTTCATCCATGCGCCGAGTATCCCGGCCAAATTGCTGATCACACGCGTCGGCCACCCCTGTCCACACGCATTCCAAAGACACAGACGGCTGGCATTGTGAGTAGCAGCGGTCGTGCGCAAAGCAAATTCTGTTTAGACAATCGTTAACATCATTGGCACATCCGAGCCTGTCCGATCCAGCGCAACCGACTCCCGGGCCACAGTACAGGTTGGCAGTCGAATAAAGCCCAAGTTCGGCCGGAATCCCCAGCCGTCGGCCGCTCTCTGGTGGCAAGGGCTCCAGGCAGTCACAAGTCTCACCAACCGCTTCCATGAACTGAACGAAACGCTCAGGGTCACTCCACAGCCTATTGTCGAATGGAATTCCCTCCTTTTCAAGCCGTTCTACGGCCGCTATTCCGACGGCCTCAACTTCCTGTTCAGAAATCTGCGCTGGCCCATCGCTCGCGTCAGGGCTCGGTTGCGACTTCGTCGCACATCCAGACGATACAATCAATATCAGAAATCTCTGCCTCACAGTGCTACACTGCCAGTTGTCAAGAGTTGGCAAGCAACATCGTTCCGATAATTGCCATGCCTATTATTGTTAGGAGCTCCGCCACCAGGCCAGCGAGTAGGCCTCGCCTTCGACCGACCGCGTGGCCAACGCCCAACGCGGCCGCGATCGGCAACGCTAAGGCAAGGAGGCCGACGAGCCACCCCAACACTGGGAACCGATCCACAATTGGCATAAGGTATGCTGATTAAGAGTGAGTAATGAAAATGGCGCTGGTGTGCCAGCAGTGCGTCGTGCTGGCATGAGCCACCACCAACGGTTGCTTCAACTCCCTCCATCATACACCCACCGTCGCCCACGCGTCCATGCAGCCTCGTCAAGGCTGTCAAGGCCAGGTGGCCGTGTCCTCCCATGCCCGGCACCGTAGTCCTGCACGAAAGGGCAGTCAAGGCCGGCTCTTCGTCGGGAAGTTGCCCGTCTTCCGTGGGGACACCACGCTCATCTTCTCCCTCGGGGCATGGATGGATATCCACAGGTAGCAGGCTCTAAACACCCTGTCAACAGGGTGTGCGTAGCCTCGACCTGCGCCCGCCTGCCGGTGATGCTGGCCCAGCATGCCAGCCCCGGCAGACATCAAGGCTCGCTTCGCCCGAGTACTCCGTACCCGACGAGAAAGCCTCCATCTCACGCAGGAGGAAGCGGCACATCGCTGCCGGCTGAACGTCCGCTACTTCCGCGCGCTCGAGGCAGGCAAGTCCGTCCCTGGTCTGGACACCCTCGATCGCATCCTTGGCGGCATGGATTGGTCCTGGCACGACCTTGCCGACCAGCTCGCCCCGAAGGTCTCCGGCGCAGGCGCTTCCGGCGCATTGCATCGTCTGCTCGACGCAGGCTTTGCGTCTGGTAGTGCGCGCGACCGCGATACCCTCGCCGCCATCCTCGACGTGTACGGGAAGAAGCGGAAGCGGTAGCCCAACGCGCGGCCGGTACGGGCTGGACAACTTCAAGCCGTTCGTGCGAGAAGAAATCGTCGAGCACGGCCGTTCGCGGAAGCCTCTGCCCCCGGCGTTCGAGGGCGGCCGTGTTTCGACGCTACTTCTTGCCCGCGGCCTTGAGGTTCTCGGCCTTGTACTTCTTCGCGGCTCGGAGCCCGGCTGCGATGCCGTCGGCCTTGGCGATGGCCTTGGCGTCCAACCTCTGGTCGGTGGTCAGCGAGCGGAGCGTCCCGATGTATTGACCCTGGAGCTTGCGGGCGGCACGAGCCTTCGGCGTCATCGTGAACGCGCGCTTCGACTTGGCCGTGCCGTTCTTGGCTGGGCGACCAGGAGCACGGGCGGTGCCGTTGCCTCGGAGCGCGGCGAGCTGGCGCTCGATCTCGGCGATGCGGCCGGCGTTGCCCGCGGCGTGGCGGACTTCCTGCGCGGTGATCTGCTTGCGGGCGACGAGGTCGTGCACGGCGTGAAGCAGATCGTCGTGCGAGAGATTGGAGAGATTCGCCGTGCGGGGCATGGCGCGTTGGTACACGCCTGCTTCCCGACGGTCAAGCGGCAACGGTGGGGTTCCTCGATGGCACGCCGACGAGGAAGGAGTCGCTTGTGCCTCACGTGCTCGACGTGTGTGCCCGTGGTCGACGACGAGCGAGCCGTTGGTCGATATGATACCCTCCGCCAAGAATTGCCATGCCCCCAAAGCAGCCCAGCAAGCACGACATTCTTCCGGTAGCTGTTACAGCCCTCTCCGCCGAGATCGGAGAACACGCCGAGGTTCGCGAACTTCTGCGCCGCAGCCTGTTGTCCATCCGCGAAGAAGCGCGCGACAGCGTCTACATTCAGGAAGCGCTCCGCGTGCTGCAAGTTCGCGGCTACCGAAGTGCTATCGTTTCGTACTGGAATGCTGTCGTCGACGACCTCCGCCAGAAGGTGATGCACCGGAGCCTTTCCTTGTTCAACAAGGAGGTCAAGCCAAAGCGGGAGATTAAGACCTACGAGGACATGCAGGATGTTCTGACCGACGCTGACCTGATCGAGGGCTCTTACAAGATCGGCGTGATCGGGTGGGAGGCGCGCCAACTTCTCCACCAAGCCCGGCAAGTGCGCAACATCTTCGGCGGTCACCCCAAGAGTAGCGAGCCGTCTGCCTTCAAGGTGCTCGCCATGATGGACGACTGCAACAAGTACGTGCTCGCGGAAGAGCCACAACCGCCGATCGTCGACATCGATCAGTACATCACGACTATGGACAGCTCCTCCTACGACCGAAATCCCGCTGCTGTCGAGGCGGCCCTCGCCGAGCTACCCGAGATCTATACTGTCGAGCTCATCAACCGTTTCTATACCGTGTACGTCCATCCGGATTCGAGTACCAACCTGCGTTCCAACATTGAATTCTGCGCGCCGGTTCTCTGGCAGGTCCTGCCCAAGGCTACGAAGCTCCAGATTGCTCGCAGGCTCGACAAGGAGGTCCAAGCTGGCGACGCGGATTCGACAGCGCGAGGCTTTGCTTTCGTGCAGAAGGTCGGCGGAATGCGCTACGCTACGGTCGTCGCCCGTCGGTACGTGTTCCGACCTCTCATCGAGAGTCTTGAGGCAAACGCTGACGACTGGAAGGAGGAGAACGAGATTGTAACGAAGCTCTCGCAGCTCGGAACGAGCATCCCTTCTGATCTCCTGCGCCGGTACATTGCTACCTTGACCAAGACTTATGTCGGATATCGGGGCTCTAGCCTCTACTTCGCCCGCACCGATTTTTACGCTGACGGAGCCGCCCCGCAGATTCTGTCGCTGTTTGAATCGTTTGATGACCAAGCCGTTGAGTCCTTTGTCGACGTAGTCAAGAAGGACGCGACCCTGCGCGACCGCATTCGGATGCCGGGCCAGCTCGCGCGCCTGCGGAACCTGGCGAAGGTTCTGCTTGCACGCCCGAACGCGCGGGAAGACCTCGCTGCATATTTGGAGGTTCTCTCCAACGAGGCCAAGACCGCTGCGTTTTTCAAAACACTCGCAACCTGACCATTCTTTCACTGTCGCATACCTTTAACCAACGCCGATGACGCTCGCTGATCTAACGCGCGGAAATCGGATTCTCCTCTTCACCCGTTCCCACCGCGCCGGCAATAGCGCTGGCCACGGGGCACGGGCAATTGGATATCTTGAGACCTATGGCGCGACCTTCCTGGCGGTTGACGTTGACCCGGACCGCGATCTCCGAGCTGACGTTGAGTCCAACTCAGGGTGGCGAACCTACCCACAACTATTTGTCGACGGAGAGTTCATTGGTGGATCATTCATCATTCCCGAGTTTCTTCGTTCAGGCGAGCTCCACCGAATCCTTACACGCGATGACATGCATCGCGGCCCGTGGCCGCACGCGGACCATGGCCCATTCCCACAAGCGAGTGGCGAGCATCGCGGCCCGATTTGGGCATTGTGTTTTTCGCGCGATGTGCTGATCTCGGCGTCGGCAGACCACACGATCCAGCTTCGCGACCGTACATCGGCCACCTTGCTTCGGACGCTTCACGGCCATTCTGGATGGGTCAATTGCCTCGCCGCAGCGCCCGGACATGACCTTATCGCCTCCGGTTCGTCCGACACCACGGTACGGGTCTGGGATACTAACGGATGCGTCCTCCATGTTCTTCAGGGCCACAGGCGATGGGTGAATAGCGTTCTCCTAACTCCTGACGGGGCATATGTGATTTCCGGTTCCGCAGACGGCACAATCCGTGTCTGGAGGTCTGACACGGGCACCCCGCATCTCACCATCAACACAGGACTGTCGCCGATATGGTCGCTCGTCCTCGTCGACGATCTCTCACAGATAGCGGCCGCTCACGCTGACGGAACGGTGTCGATCTGGAGCATGTCAACGGCAGCCAACGTGTTGCGGTTCCGCGCCCATGGCTCCACAATCACTAGTATGGCACACATACGCCGCCCCGACTCTTCGGCGCTCATGACCGCGTCCTATGATGCCCATATGATCGAGTGGACGGATGCTGGACACCACGTTCGGTCTTTCACCGAGCATCGAGAGAGAATATGGGGAATCGCCTCCTCGCCTGACGGCGCCGTTATTGCATCGATCGGCGCTGATAGACGTGCGATTGTGCGTCGATCCGACGAGGGAGAGGTTAGAGAGTTTCTCTTCTCTTCCTCACCTACGAGTTGTGCCTTGGCCGCCGACGGCAGGGTCCTTGCGGTAGGCCTGCACACGGGGAGTATCCTATGGCTGCCAGTGCGTTAATAGACACGCCCTCGTATTCCGCGCGTCTCCGCGAGAAGTTGCTACAACGAGAGGGATGCCGTGTGCTGCTTGCCCGGATTGCGGGCTCCAAGGAGGCAACGGATTCGTATGCCGAAGTTAACTGCAACGGCTTTGGACGAGTCCGCACGTTTGAGCGATACTTGATGCACCTTCGTACGATCGCACACCCATCGGCGTCGGCCAAGCCTCTATTACGCGGCCACCCGCAGGTCAACCAGCTCAGGACTCAGGTGTTTCAACTTGCGGGCTGCAACTGGCGATGCTGGTACTGCTTCGTGGACGATGAGCTGCTTTCCGGCTCCGGTGCACAGGCCGAATACTTGTCAGCGGCAGAAATGGTAGATCTGTATCTATCGCAAGAAGCTCCGCCGAGGGTAATTGACCTTTCCGGAGGGCAGCCTGATCTCGTGCCAGAATGGTGTCTGTGGACAATGCGCGCGCTTGAGGAGCGTGGTCTTAGAGGCTCCAACTACGTTTGGATTGACGACAACTTGAGCACGCGTTACATGTGGGAGCATTTGTCACCGGAGGAGATTCGATATATGGCTGCGTTTCCGGGTCATTCCCGGGTGGGATGCTTCAAGGGGTTTGATGAGGACTCTTTCAGCAGTAACACACAGGCACATCCTGCCGGATATCGAGAACAGTTTACCATCTTCCGAGATCTTGTGGCCGCAGGGTTTGATATGTATGCCTATGCAACCTTTACGGTGAGCGACGACCGCGACTTGCCGGAGAGAATGGGTCGGTTTCTCGATCAGCTCCAGTCGGTGAGCCGGACTCTTCCGTTGCGGACAATTCCGCTAAAGATCGTGCCCTTTGCGGCATTGCGCGGTCGCAGGCCGGTGGCCCTTCGCACACGGCTTGATTCCCAGCATGCTGCGTTCGCGTGCTGGGAGGCGGAATTGTCTCGTCGGTTTTCGGCGGATGAGATAGCGTTGCCCTACGAAGCGGTTGCACTCTAGAGCGTCACCGACCGGCTCGGCTCTGGAGACATTGGTTCTTGTGGTGTATGATACAGGCAAGGCGAGGTCCATAATGCGACACTTAACTCGAATGTGTGAAACAATTTGTTTACAAGTTCACGGATGGTCCGTTTGTGACGAAAGAAGACCTTGACGGGGAGTGGAGCACGGGCAACTGTCGTAGGGCCGTGCAATTGTATTTCCGTGCTGAGCATGGCTTGTTCTTGGGGCCGGACGATGTACTGGCTCCTCGGGGATATTACAATACTGGCCACTTCGTTGCCGTTGGATCCGGCGGCGATGCCTTCAAGGAGCTTCGATGTGGCGACGTGATCTACGCCGAAAAGGTGCGCGACAGCAGCGGTAATGAGGTACGCAGAGGCCCGCAGGCGTTTGACAGTGTGGATACATATCTCATATCTCTTCATACTGCCATATTCACTGGAACGCGCGGCTGGGAAATATGGCATGCGACGGCAATTGCCGGCGGAAGTTGTGACTGGTCCGTGTCGAAGTTCCTCCGATACTATCGTCCAATTGCGGCGAAGCGGATCGTGTCGTGAAGGGGGGCTTGGTGAGTGCATTCGTGCGGGTGTTGCTCAGCGCCGGTCCCGGCGCGAAGAGAACTGCCGTTCCCGTTCCCATTGAGTGAAGCGGCCAGTCCGCAGCCGGTGTAGGTGCTCGCCATCTCTCGTCAGGCACTACCATCCCGCGGAAGCATCCTGCCACGAACGTGAAGAAGCCGGGCACCGCAGAAAGCGATACCCGGCTGGGGAAGGAACGTAGGGGTCACGCCGCGATTGCAGCCGTGACGAAGGAACCGGCGAGCGTCTCCAGCGCGAGGCGATCCTCGGCGCCGACCTCCTGCGCCGCGCGCGTGATCGCCTGGACAAGTCCGAACCTCGTGGACTCCGGCTCCTTGCGGTAGGCGGCGAGCACGGCCTCGGTGTGCGGACGGGCGTCCGGATCGCCGGCGAGGATGCTTCGGAGCGTCTGCTCCGGTTCCTCGACCAGGTGGTGCCGGGCCGCGCGCATGGCGTCGGCCGAGGCGGACCACCGCTCCGGCAGGAGTGCAATCGCGTAGGCCAGATCGCGGTCGATGGACTCGTCCTCGGTCCTGCGGTGGACCCGGTAGAACAGCCGGCGGCTTTTCTCGACGATGGCCAGGCCATTGGAGCAAATCAAGCGGTACAGGTATTCCACGATGCCGAGCGCCCGGGCTCCGACCTCGGAGTTCACGATGGCGAAGCCGTGGCGGTGCAGGTCCGGGTGGCCGTTGCCGGACAGGTCGATGTCGTCCGGGGACACGGCGACGTAGACGCTCGTGCGGTCGGTCAGGGTCTCGCGGACGAAGGAGAAGCTGTCGGTGCGCGGGCCGAGGACGCGAGCCAAGCGCGCGAACACGCGGACGTCGTCGATGGGCGTGTAGCCCGGTCCGACGAAGGCGCGCAGGATGCCGTCTCCCACGCCGACCTCGCCGGAGGCGTACCGGCGGGCGCGGATCTTCACTTCGGCCGGGTGGCGCGAGAGGCGGCGGTTGATTTCCTCCGCCTGCTCGGCCGGAGCGCAGAGCGCGGGATCGAACCAGCGGGCCCAGCGGAGCCCGAGGAGTCGCCCGATTTGCGACCGGCTCCATTCCGAGAGCGCGAGAGCGCCGACGCCGGGCACTTCGATCGTTCCGGCGTCCGTGGCGCGGAGCCGTGCGAGCGGGAGCACTTGGTCGGGGTACGCCAGGGCCGCGCGGTGGTGCACGTCGGAGAGGACTTCGGGGAACGCGACGGTGAACAGGGACGGACGGGGGGAAGGAGCAAGGGCAGCGACCATGGGAACCTCCTGCGGGGCGAGCCCGCGGCGTCGGGGCTCGACGGGATGTCGAGCGCCGGCGGACGGGCTGTCAAGATATTGACGCCCCGGGATTGCAAATGCTTGTCAAGCAATTACAGCGCCTTGCGGGGTTCGGCGCGATTGCCATGTGCACGCAGCGCGCACGCAACGCGAGCGTGTGATAGACAGAGCCAGGGTGAAGCAATTCGAGATGCATGCTCGGAAATGCCTGTCAAGGAAAAACGCGCCGCGCGTTCCATTCAAGCGACTACCTCTTGACATCGCCAAGCCAAGCGGATAACTAAGCTTGTTTGCCTTGAGGGGGAGCATGTGCGATAATGGCCGCTGGCGGTGTCGGGGAGGCGAATCGAGCGATGAGCCAGCCCGGCCAACAGGTATTCGCCGATGACCCAAGCCGCCGGAAACGGAGTTGCGGTCAACTTGTTGGTCCCCCACGACGAGGTCGGCCAGCACCGCTTGGCGTTCGCTACGGCGCCCAACCGATCGGCATGGGAACAGGCGTTCGAAGAAACGCGGTCGCTGCTTGGACGTCCTCCACGGAACGACGCCGATCGCCTGCAGATCGTGCATCTCGCTGCCCTTGCAGCCTATCAGCACTACCTGGCAGGACCGCCGCTGCGTGACGCCCTGAAGTTCATTGATCGCGCGGAGCAAGTTGCCCGTCATGTCGAGAGCGGAGTAGACCATTTGCGAGCGGGCATTGCCTTGGCGCGGGCTCGTCATCGGCTAGCCAGGAACGCCTATCTGGTTCCGCTCCTGCGGCAATCACGCGCCACGCTCGATCGCCTCGTTCCCAAGCTACGGAGAGCCGAGCCCAGAGCAGACGAACTGATCAACTGGCAATTGGAGTTGGCGAACTGGCATCGCTATCGTGGCTTTTCGACCCGTGCTCAGCGCATCTATGGCGGGCTGCTGGGAACGCTTGACCGCCTTCCCCAAGCCCCTACGCAGATGCTGCGAGTCTGCGCCCTCCTTCACTACCAGGTCAGCGTCTACTGCGACTTCTTGGAACTGGCGGCGCTGCCATACCCGTCGTCCCAAGGCAAGTGGCGTAGTTTCGCTACCAAGACCAGCCGAGCGATGGAGAAGAGCCTCCTAGTGCCAGCCGCGCAGGCAGCTTTGCCTCTCCTGGGTGCCTACAACCAAAAGCACGCAGCACTGGTCTCCGCGATCCGCGGAAACCACGAGGCGGCGAGAGAGCAACTCGCGGAGGCGACCCGAATCGTGGGTGACCTGAAACTGACAAAACCTGTCCTACTTTGCGATCTGTTCCGCGTGTTGGTCGACGGCTTTGCTCAGCGCCGCACCGAAGCCATCCTCCAGCTTGAAGACATTGTAGAGCGTGCCCGGGACTACTATCCACGCGCCGCATCCAAAGCCCTTCTCTATGCAGCACAGCTTCAGTCTCAGATGGAGCAACCTGAAGCGGCTCAAAAGACACTTCGCAGGCGTCGCACTGAATTCAGTACTGGGCTGATGATGGAAATCGAGAGTCGGTACGTAGAAGCTGAAGCCAGCGCGATCGAGCAGGGTCTGGCAAACCGTACAGCACAAGGTGCTTCCGGACCTCCACGCACGATTCTGGAGGGCTGGGAGTCAATTCTCGAAACACAAGGCAGCAACGAGAACGTTAGGCGGAAACTTCCGGCAGCTCTGCGACGATGGGTTCATCACCGAAAGCAACCCCGTCGAGCTCGTGCGCCACGCCGCGCCACCCGTTCCCTTGACGGGATTCCCTCGCTAAAGGAGAGAATTCCGGGAAAGGGTGTGCATCCCGTGCCGCGTGCAAGACATTTGGACTTGGAGTTGGCTGCCGGAGAGACAAGCGAAAAGATCTTGGCGAGGCTTTCCAGCGCAGAACTTGCGGATCTCGCAGTTCTCGATCATGGTGATCGGAGCGATTACGAACCTCTTGACATCGATGGGTTGGTTCGGGATTCGAACAGCCGACTCCTGGCCAGACTCTCCGCGCAAGAACTTGCGGATCTCGCAGTTCTTGACCATGGTGATCGGAGCGATTATGAACCTTTTGACCTCGACGGCGTTGCTCGGCAATGAGAAAGGGGCCGCTTGATCCTCGTCAGACTCAAGCCAGGTTCAGGTTCTGTATATCAAGCGGTAGCTCGCTCGGAGGTTGACGCTGACGCCCTGCATGACTTGATGCGACGCATTCGGCACAACCGAGCCGAGGTTGGGTGGCCGCTTGGGGAGAAGTTCCCGAGCTTGCGTAGGTCGATTCTGCGTACGGAGGGCGGGGATCTTCTTGTGACATGGAATTCCACGGATAACCCAGTCGACTTCGCCCTACTTCTTCTTGGCAAGAAGAAGTGACAAAATTGCAGATCATTGCGTCGTCGGCATCGATCCTCGGGGTCGTGCTCCAACTTGTCGGCGCGTACCGGATGAGTGGCACTTTCGCCTCAACCTACACCGCTCCTGCGTTCTTTCAGGAAATGTTCAAGCCTTGGCGCTACCTGTTTTGGACCAAGAGCATTGAGGGACAACTCAGAACTCGGACAAGGCTAGAAGACCTAAATGTCGGCCTTGATCAGAGAGCTCGTAGTCTCAGCGGCCTCTTCTGCCTTGGATTGGGTTGCCTACTACAGTGTGTCGGAGTTATCTTACCAGCCGTCCCGTCGATGCCCCGTCTGGGACCTTGACGCATAGAGGGAGCCCGGAAGTTCCACGATGGAACCTCCGGGCTTGTTTTTTGAAAAAGAACGAACTCGTCAGGAGGCAGGCATCGAAGTTCCGCACCGCGCCTGAAACTCCTGCCACACCGTCTGCTCGGTCTCCTGGTCCCGGACAAACGTCCAGGCTCCCTCGCGCAACACGCGCTGATACCGGAGCACCGCGCAGTTGGGGATGTGGGAGACGAACAGGCTGTCGGTGTCCGCCGGGCTCATCTGATCCAACCAGAACCGGAACGCACGCATGACGTGGCCATGGGTCACCAGAAACACCCGCTGGCCGTTGTGGTTGCGCCGGAGCTCGTCAATGAAGCGATGCACCCGTGCGCAGACGTCGGCCACGCTCTCGCCCCCAGGCGGCCGTGCGTAGAACGGGCCGGTGGCGGCCTCGTACTCCAAGTACCAGGGGAAGAACGTCGCCACCTGGGTGATGGTCATGTTGAAGGTGTACCCGGGCTCGCGCTCGCGCAGGTCAAGGTGCGAGCGGCGTCGTCCTCCTGCCCGGGGGTCGAGCGTGAAGGCAGCGAGGATCCGGTCCAGGGTTTCAACTGCGCGGCAGTAGCCGGAGTCGAGAAACGCATCATATCCATGCGGATCGGGCAGATGCTCGGCAAGAATCTGGCCGATCACCTCGGCCTGCTTCCTGCCCGTTTCTGATAGGACGACTTGGTGATCAGGCAGGAAGTCCGCAAGGAGCAGCTCCTTGGGCGAGGCCGGGAACCCGCCTGCCTCGCGGATTGCATTGCGGGTGGTCATCCCGTGGCGGACCAAGACTATCTCGGACACGTGGCCGACGGCAGGTGTTGGTTCCATTGGAGCTTCTTTCCCCGGCAAGGATGCCGGCGTCGTGGAAACCCGACGGGATGTCGGGTGCCGACGAACAGGCACGGAGGGAAGATGGGTGCCCGGAATCCGCAGGAGGCGGACTCCGGGCTTGTTGCGTTGAAGGAACGATCAGAACGGCACGTCGTCAGGCGGGAACCGATCGTCCTTCTCCGCCATCGAGGACGACACGGGGAATGGGCCAGCGATCGCGAGGGACGCGACGCGCGGGTCGAGCAGCAGTTGCAGCGAACCGTCTCGGTTCACGACGGCGCCGACGCGGATGTACACGGGGCGGGACTTGGACTGCGGCGTGAACTTTCGCTTGCGCCGCTTCATGCTAACGGTCGGGACGGTCTTAGGCTTCATGGACGGACCTCCTCTCGGTAGACGGGCAGGTGAACAGCGGCGGCCGGCACGGCGATGCTCGGCCCGCGCCACCCTCGGCACGGCTCCGCGTACTC
>OBEQ010040096.1_pt1 | contig 21215 bp, 24 predicted proteins | sample 1670901 | NCBI WGS metagenome assembly OBEQ01 (sample SAMEA104232315, study PRJEB22302) | groundwater metagenome | biome: forest; feature: aquifer; material: groundwater | place: USA | collected 2011-08-07 | depth 5.4 m
ATCACCATCATCGACGACAGACAACAAAAACTAGCAACCTACACCGCCGCGCGAGATACGGCAAGTCCGAGCGAAGCGAGGACTTGACGAGGAGCGCGGCGGAACGGGGGTCATAGGGGGCAACAGCCCCCTATTTCATTTATAAATCTTTCCATTTTTACTATCAATAAGTAACTACAAATAGCTTCTCGAAACCTTTATAAACACCACCTAAATCCTTCCCTGTATGGAAGGCGTACTCAAGAACTTCAGGATGGGCAGGCACCACCAGACCGACAATCAGATGGTGCTCGTCGTGCCGAGCGTGACCAAGAAAGACCAGGCTGCCAAGCTGGTCGGCAAGATCATCAGCTGGATGACCCCCGCAAACAAGGCCATGAAGGGGAAGATCACCGCTACGCATGGCAATTCTGGCGCTGTCCGCGTGCTGTTCGAGAAAGGCATGCCTGGACAATCGGTCGGGAAGAAGGTCAAGATAGAATAATTTTGAACTGATAATTTCTCCTGGCATCCCGCCGACGGATATTCTTCTTTTCTCTTCTCCTTAGCCACAACCTCAACGTCGCTTCCGTTTTCCTGCTCTCCTTACCCATTGAGGAGAGCAGGAAAACGGAAGCGAGAAGCATCAGCAAGCAAAAGGGAAGCGGCTGAAAATCGCCTTGACGTAAAGTGAAGAACGATTTTCACTATGATACATTTTTTCGTCATGGCTTTCTCGTCAGACTCAAACATGGGTTATATGCCTACCTTATGCCGCTAACTTTATATACCACCTTATTCATTGAAGCAGTACACATAAAAGAGTTGATACTATGGCAGCAGAAGCAGCAGCACAGGCAACCCTTGTCTTCTTCCCAGCGATCTCTCTCGGCATCATCATCGGCCTTCTCGAGCTGATTTTCGTCCACAGCGATGAGCCGGGCATGGGCTGGTTCAAGCACGGCCTGCATGCCATCCCCACGATGCTCATCCTTCTCCTCATCAGCTTCAATATCGGCCCTGTCTCCCAGATGGTCGGCTATCCCATCACGGAATCCTTCGCGATTAACCTCGGTATCCGCGTCCTGCTCGGCATCATCGCCACCATCAAGGTGAAGGCCGCAGCAGCCATCGCGGGAAGGGCCTCGTCCTTCGGCGAGAAGTTCTGGCATGCGGCAGTCATCGGCGCCCTTATCGCGGCGGCACCTTATCTCTGGGTCTTTATCCAGCCGCTGCTGCCCGGATTCCTGAATTTCTGATCTCCTGTCTGGGTCATCTCTGACGCTGTTCTGTGCCCCTTTTAAAAAAGCAATATTTAAATAGTAGTAACGGCATTTTTCCCCGTATAGAGGTGTATTGATGCAGAAAAGGCCAGTCCTTGGGCTATTAAGCATTCTCTCATTGGCATTGCTCTCCACTTCTGCCGCTGCCCAGACAGCTTCCCCCTTCGGTGGCATCCTTGACATGATCAAGGGCATCTTCGCCCCGTTCTTCGGCATCAGCATCAATCTCGCGGACACCGTGGTTCTCAAGATCCTCATCTTCCTGCTCATCTGTCCGCTTCTCGGCTATGGGTTGGGCTTTGTCTTCAAGAGCAAGCCCAACCTCGGCTGGATCATCTCGGCCGTGCTGTCCATAATAACCGTGATGGCGATTCCGGTAGAGGTCATCCGCGGCATCGCCTACACCTACGCTACGGTGTTCATGTTCATCATTTTTGCCGTGCCTATCCTCGGGCTGTTCCTGATCCTGCGCATGGTCAAAAAGAATGTACCTCCAGAGCAGCATCCGTTCTTCTATCATTGGACCTGCGCGGTCATCATCCTGCTCATCATCGTCGTGATCAATCAGGTCATGCGGGTCTTCACCAGCGCTCCTGATTTCATGGCGAAGGTGTTCGGCAGCAAGATAGGTTTCCTGCCGAACTTCGCGATAGCCATCCTCTCTATCATGCTTGTCTATCATTTCCTCGCGCCGTTCTTCAAGTGGGGACACGGACGATGGTCATCTCGCGGGAGCACCACGGGACTTCCGCCAATCGGTCAGACGCCGAGGCTTCCGGGAGGAACACCCCCATCTCCTCGCGGTGCGCCGCCAGGCCAAGCCGAAGAGGCAGCGCTCAGCGCGGCAGAGGCAGCCGCAGTGCAAGAGGCTGGCGGTGAGGCTCGTGGCGAGCAGACCGCGAAGGAAGAAGGGCTTCTCGTCGAGGAGCGCCAGAACCTGGTCAAACAGCTTGCGGCGCTTGACCTGCGCAATATTCAGGATATCCAGAAGATACAGGATAGTGTCAACCAGCTCGCGCGCCTCGCTGAAGTGTACAAGACTAACATGCAGGCCTTGCAGCTCATCTCGCAACGCCTGAACGAGATCCAGCCGATTGAGGGGGACTTCCAGCGGAATCTGGAGGATATCAGGAAGCGGATGGACGAGCTCATGAAGACTGCGGCGATCACCCGGCAGCAGATGTTTGATGAAGACGAGATTGAAGTCTGGTGCCGTCATCAGCTCGAGCAGGAGCAACTCCTTGGCACGAGGAATATCCTTCGTATCTCGGCCTTTAAGGAACTCGAGGCTGTCGGCGTGACGCTTGACGCCTACCAGAAGAAAAAAGAAGCGATCATCGGAAACGTCATCGCGGCGCATAAGAAGCTTATGGAGCCATTGACAACATCAGAGCAGACCCTCCAACTGCTTGCCGCCAATGTTTCTATCATCGAGAATGCGCAGGCGCGTTTCATGACAAGTCTCCAGGCATTTGTCGCGGCAATCAAGCAGACGCTTGCCGGCACGGACCAATCGCCGGCCGCTATCCGTGCCATCAGCGAGGCGCGGTCAGCCTTCGGCCAGCTCGGTGCGGCCTTGCAGAAGAACGCGGAGTATGAGCGGTCCCTTGACCAGGCCTTGCAGTATTACAAGCAGCTCGACGAGCTCGAGAAGACGCTCCTCCAGGAGCTGGCGAAAGAGAACCAGGAGTACCTGACCTATATTGAAAAGCAGCGTGAAGCATTGAGAGGAAGGCGGGCAGCTGCTGCTGGTGCGGCAGCCGCCATGTAGTTCATAAAGCAACATTTTTATACCCGTATATCAAAACACCAGGATAACCATGCAAAAACGAGGTTTGCAGGCATCAGCGTTCTCGTATGGCATAGCCATGCTCCTCGCACTGCCCATGGTGGCTGCTCAAACTGCAAGCGCCAGTCCGTTCGGTTCTATCAGCAACATGATCCAGCGGGTAGCTGGTCCTATCTTGTTCAGCTGGGGCACACCTAGTTTCCCGTTCTGGGGTGGTATCCTGCTCTGGATACTGATTTTCGCGCTTCTCTACGCCATCCTCGAGCTTATCCCGCCGTTGCATGGGAAAAAAAGCCTGAAGATCACGGTATCCGCGATTCTCGCCTTGATATCTGTGATTCCCCTTGTCGCACGCGGCGCGCCGATAATCAAGGCACTGTTTGAGACGTATGGTATCATCATCTCCACGATCCTCATCTTCGCGCCCATCGCGGGCATGCTCTACCTCACGCACCGTGTCATCCAGGGACAGTCGCGGTTCGTGTATGGTGTACGCGCCATACTCTTCTATATTCTCGCCGCTGTCATCCAGAACGTGCTCGGCGCCATCCATGCGCAGGCCTTCGCCGCAAGCCCGGCATTGGGTGAAGCGGGCAATTTCGCCGTCGGCGTGTGCGGCCTGCTCTTCCTGTACAATGTCATCATGTTCCTCATCGGCGGTCCAGAGGATACGCCGCACCAACAGGTGGCTGAAGGCGCAGGCGGATTGTGGGATTGGCTCCGGGATAATGTGACGCCAGCGACGCCGCCTAATGTCCCCCCGGGAACGCCTTATCCTGACCATCTGGTCGCGCATATCGATCAGGTCTGCCAGCTTATCACGCAGTTCCACACGCTTATCATGCCGCACAATGGTTATCGCGGCCTCGGGAATCGGCTCCTCCAGACAGAGTATGATGCCATCGTCAATGGCATTGCGGCAGCATGGGCCAATGTTCCGCTCCATCGTCAGGAGTTCCTGAACGCGGCGGCGAACGCCAATGGCATGCGCATGGCCATCGAGCAGAGCATCGATAACCTTATCAATGATCCTCAATTCGCCAATCTGCGCCGTGCGCACCATCGCCGCTTCCAGCGTTGCATGCGCCATTGGACAGTCGCCTACCTCACCTATGAACATTATAATGTACGCTTTTTGACCAATTATGCCCATGTGGCAGGACCAGTCCTGCCGTTATGATCGTGATGCACCATGCCTGACCCTGACCAACCGCAACTGACGCCCGCCGAACAGGCGGCCCGAGACGATTTCCAGAATAGGAAGGAGACTGCCCGGAAGGTCCTGCAGTTCGCGAAGCCGTTCTCGTGGGCGAAGGTCCTTGACCAGCTGGCCAAGTTCGAGAATGTCGCGGAGAAGGGCGTCAAGAGCGATGTCCGAAAGGACAGGGAATGGGCAGAGCAGTTCATCAATGTCAATGTCCGCGGGCCGGGACTGGAGACCACGGACTTCAATGCGCTCATCGAGACCATGCAGGTCAGACCTGTGCCGAGTGATGGACGAGGTGGCGGTCAGGGCGGCTCAACGCCAGGTCCGACACCACAGACACCGACCCCGTATCCGCCGGAGCATCAGCGGTATCCAGAGAACATTGTCTATCAGCATACCGATGGCAAGATGTACGTCAAGAAGGCCGGTGCTGTTTTCACCGTCACTCCAGATGGTGTGATCCGCAACCAAAAAGGCTGGCCGGTGGGTACCTATAATTTCGCCACGCGCGAGATCAGTTGGCAGGAATCGCCGCCGGGGTATCCGCCGGGAGATATCACCTATGCCCGCAAGCTGATTAACGAATGTACAGAGGCGGTGGCAAAGATAAAAAGGATCACTGACCGGCAGAACGAGCAGCTCCTCGAGATAAAAGGGGTTGAGGATATCCTCATCCGACGTGAAGGGGATATTCTCTCTATGGTTGATGAGATGCAGCGGCTATACACCAAGCATCGCCTAGATGCAAAAAAGGCGGCGGCGAAAAAAGAGAGCCATAAAGGCTTGCATGATGGTCTCCTGCGTCGTGTCGCCGAACTCCGGTCCATCGGGCAGATGATGAAAGATGCCTCGCAGCCGTTGATCAAGTTCCATAATCTGCTCGCTGTATCGAGGATTGACGCCGAGTTCATCCATAAGCTGACAGAGCGTGTCAAGGTCATCGATACGCTCATCACGGATTATCCGGTCATGCGGAAATCAGCCTTTGGCGAGTTGGATAAGGAAGCGCTCACCGCTTTGCAGATGCTCGGCGTATCTGATGTCAATGGCCTGCTGGTCCATCTTGAGGAGTCCGTTACGCGGAAGCAGCGATACGCGGCGGAGCTGGCGGCAGCGAAACTTGGCGATCTCCGTGACCACATCTCGCTCTATGAAGGCGTCACTTCAGCGTTGTCTTCTATCATCAGGAAGAATATCACCATGTTCAATTATGATGAAGAAGGAATCGCCAAGGCTATCCCCACGACGTATGGCGGTAAGCCTATCCTTGTGGTGATTGTCGATACCGCTCAAGAAGCGCTGGCGATACTAGTCAACATCGAGAAGATTGAGGGGAAGATCGGGATGGAGATCGATGTTGACCGGGATGCTATCAAAGTCATCGAGCGCTCCTTAGTCCAGCTAGAGGAAGCGCTGGCAAGATCGCGTCAGGTTCGTCGGGCAGCATAATTTTTTATATCTGCATCATCCCTATCCTGTTTCCTGTTCAAAAAGAGGTGTATCGTGAAGATCAATCTTTCAAAGAAGCCGAAAAGCCCCACCATCATCGAGGGCTTTCCAGGCTTCGGCCTCATCGGCACGATTACGACCGAGTTCCTCATCGACCAGCTGAAAGCGGAGCTCATCGGGACGATAAAGTTTGATGAGATCCCCGCCATGGTGGCCATCCATGAGGGCAAGGTCGTACAGCCTATCGGCCTGTTCTATGATGAGAAGACCAATGTCCTCATCGTACACGTCATCACCAATGTGCAGGGCCTTGAATGGGAGCTCGCCGACGCCATAGCGCAGCTGGCCAAGCAGCTCGCCGCAAAGGAGGTCATCACGCTTGAAGGCGTGGCTACGCCCGCGCCGACCGAAGAGACGAAAACATTCTATTATGCCAACATGAAGGACAACGCGAAGCGCTTCACCAGCGCCGGCATCGAGCCATTGAAAGAGGGCATCATCATCGGCGTCACTGGCGCGCTGCTCCTGCAGGATGACCTTCCCATCTCGGCGGTCTTCGTGGAGACGCACTCTGCCCTGCCGGACAGCAAGGCATCCGCGCAGATCGTGGGTGTTCTGGATAAGTATCTCAACCTGAAGCTTTCCCCCAAGCCCTTGCTCGAGCAGGCGGAGAAGTTCGAGCAGAAGATAAAATTGCTGGTGGAGAAGAGCAAGATGACGATGGAAGAGCAGAAGAAGAAGCTGAGCTATGTGGGTTAGGCATCTTCAGTCTTCTGGTTGTTCGACATTCTGACTGCCTGTTATTCTACTCCAGTTTCGTTCTGGTGCGCTCCTTACCCATGAGGAGCGCACCAGAACGAAACTATATTTCAGAGCCAAGATAGCCTGACCGAGAACTGGTCTTTGGTTAAGATGCTGGTTTACCCCTTCCAAACCGAAACCTTTATATATAAGTTAATCACTTTATAGTAACAACATTACGATTTACCATAGGTTTGGAGGTAAAAACCATGTTTTCCGACGATAAGGTAAAGAAGGCCTTCAAGATGGTCAAGGTGGATATGGGTGGCCTGAAGCAGTCTGTGCATGATTGGGTGCTCTTCCTGAACACCAACCAGCGCGCCGTGCTCGACCGTGTCGAGCGCCTTGAACGACGTGTCAAGAAGCTCGAGAGCGAGAAGGACCAGCTGAACCAGTGGGTCTATTAAAGGGCATCTGCCCAGTTTTTTCGGTTTTTTTATGCTTCAGTCCCTGTCCGATCCCCATTTTAAATTTCTCGGTCTATTATATAACCTATATTGAAAATCTTTAAATACCCCCTCTGAAAGTCTGGCCAATACGAGGGAGGGTATATGGACGACATGGAAGAAGAGATCGATGAGGATTCCTTTGAGGAAGAGGACACAGAGCTTTCTGACGATGCCGAAGTGACGCCTGAAGAAGAGGCCTTCTTGCAGGGCTATAATGAGGCGGACTCCATCGCCAAAGACGAGAAAGAGAGCGCGGATACCGAGGACGAGACAGGCGCGTAAGGCTGTTTAAGTCCTCGATGACGAAAAACTTTTTAAACAAGGCTTCTTTTTGAAGGGCCTGAATAAGCGATCATCATTCCCGCCTTCACCTGTATCCTTCTTATGGCCAAGAAGTGCATCATCTGCGGCAAGACCGAGGCGAGCTATTGCATCAAGGGCACGTCTGATTTCTACTGTGAAGCGTGCGCCATCGATAATTTCGGCGATATCGCCCTGCTGGTCAAGGTTGAGGATGAAGCGCAACGGCTGAAGGACGTGATTGAGGGGAGGATGGCGGGGAAGGAAGGGGATGAAGGCGAAAGAAAAGAAGAATGAAGATGTTAATGCCAGCCATTACTCTTAACCTGCTCGACATTGATTCTAAGAGAGCTATAATTCACCCAACGCAATCTCAATTTTCTCCACCACCCTCTTTGCATTCTCTACTAATTCGTTCAAGAGTTTCTCATTGACCGTTGTTTCTGTCCCATACTGGAATTCTTCCCTGAGTGATTTTGCATCTTTTGAGGTCATCTGCTCCGTTGTCCTGATAAAAGCGATGTCTTTAAGGTCAAGATTGATCTTTCCTTCTTCTATCAGATGTTCAACAGTATTTATCGTGCACTCGTGGTTCCTCGATTCGTAACCAAGTTTGAAAAGAATTCCAAGCAAAGCATGATACATGGAATAATAAGACTGTGAAACACTCCAATCACTAAAACCGCCTTTACTGTTATAATCAGCCGCGCGAAGATTGTGTTTTGCTTTATTGATGTGTCCTTCTGAAAGCTTATCATCTGGCTTGATTTTCTTCATTCTTGTTTCTCTCGATAAACACCAATCGAGCTTTTCCTTATGAATCGACATTTTTTATGACCTCCACAAATAGTGATTCACCGCTCAGCACAATGCCTTCTTTCATCATGCCTAAAATAGCCTCTTTCCTTTGTTTCATCGCTTTTACCAGATCTTCTCGCTTCATAATCAATGGGATAACTGGTTTGGTTCTGACTTTAGATATTTCCAAGCAAAAATTAGTTATCTTTTTAGTCTGATTTGTGATAAAGAGGACATCAACATCATTAAACTCTTTTCCTTTCAGGACAGAGCCGAAAATGATGATCATCTCCGCATCTTTAAATTTTATGACTTCATCAGCATACATTTTTGCATATCCTTTCATATTTCTCTTTTCTACTAAAAGAAGAAGTTCACATAGTTTTGTTGTTTCAGGATTATCAAAATTCAGCTTATAATGAGATGCATTGCTGATTTCTTTCTTTATGATCATCTTATCTTTTTCAAGTTCCTTGAGGATCTTGAATGCACTACCGACACTGATCGTATTCAGCTTAGAAATCTGATTAATATTGTAGCCAAATTCATCTCCATTCCTTAACAGGAACCGAATTATCTTTGCTGTGTTTTTCGGAATCATTTTTCAATAATAATTTTCAATATAAGTGAATAATCATTCAATAATAATGAATAGTATATAAATGTTGCGTTTTTGAACGAGATTGTCCCAAAAAATCAGTAAGTAAACTACCGCTGGCTGAAGCCCGTGGCGTTTTAGGCTAGGTATAAGGAAGAACCCTACAAGGCTTTAGCCGTCTTTTTGCGCATTGGCAGCACGGGCAACATCCGGGATAGGGCTAGGATAGCGAATAAATTTAAATACTGATCAGCGTCTTATCTCTCCATGGACCTCAAAAAAGAGTTGCAGGAACTCCTCAAGCCTTATGTACAGGTGGAGGAGCACGCCATAGAAGTTCCGCCAGACCCCGCGCTTGGCGACTATGCTGTACCATGTTTCCACTTCGCTAAGCAGTTCAAGAAGGCGCCGAACCTCATCGCGGAAGAGCTGGCCAAGACAGTGAAGCTCGCCAAGCCTTTCTCCAAGATAGAGATCAAGGGGGCATACCTCAATTTTTTCGTAGACAAGAGCGAACTGGCCAAGCTCGTTCTCCGCGATATCCTTACCCAAAAAGACAAGTACGGCAAAGGTACGGCCAAGGGCACGGTCATGCTCGAGTATCCATCGCCGAACACCAACAAACCCTTGCACCTCGGTCACATCCGCAACATGCTCATCGGCAGCAGTGTGAGCAACCTTCTCACCTGCGATGGCATGACAGTCATCCGCGCGAACCTCAACAATGATCGCGGCGTGCACATCTGCAAGTCCATGCTCGCCTACCAGAAATGGGGCAAGCTTGCCGAGCCGGACATCAAGAGCGACCATTTTGTCGGCAAGTTCTACGTACTCTACAATGAGAAGGTGAAAGAGCATCCGGAGCTGGAGCAGGAGATCCAGGAGATGCTCCGCAAGTGGGAAGAAGGGGACAAGAAAGTATGCGCCCTCTGGAAGCTCCTGAACACATGGGCATATGGTGGCTTCGAGGAGACGTACGCCAAGCTCGGCATCGCGTTCGACAAGTACTACTACGAGAGCGACTTCTACGACAAGGGCAAGGAGATCGTCCTCCAGAGCCTGAAGAAAGGCATCTTCAAGAAGGACGATAAGGGAAACATCTGCGCTGAACTGGAGCAGTACGGCATGCCGAACAAGATACTGCTGCGTGCGGATGGCACATCAGTCTACATCACGCAGGACCTCTATCTCGCCCAGCTCAAGTTCAAGGACTATAAGCTCGACGAGTCCATGTACGTCGTGGGGTCAGAACAGAACGCCCATTTCCACCAGCTTTTCAAAGTGCTTGAGCTGCTCGGCTATGCATGGGCAAGCAAGTGCCATCACCTGAGCTATGGCATGGTCTACCTTCCTGAAGGCAAGATGAAGTCGCGTGAAGGCACGGTGGTTGATGCGGATGATCTCATCGTCAATGTGATCGATCTCGCCAAGGTCGAGGTGCGCAAGCGCTATCATGACCTGAGCGAAGAGGAGGTCGGGCATCGCGCACAGATCATCGGCCTCGGCGCTCTGAAGTTCTACATGCTCAAGATGGATCACCATCACGACATCCATTATGACCCGAAGGAATCCCTGTCCTTCGAGGGCGAGACCGGGCCGTATGTGCAGTACGCGCACGCGCGCATCTGCTCGGTGCTCAAGAAGCACGGCGGCAAGGTAGACATGAAGGCTGACGTGTCCGTGCTCACGGACGATCACGAAAAGCGCCTGATCCTGCTGCTCGGCAACTTCCCTCAATCGGTGGAGGAAGCTGCAGAGCATCATCGCCCGAGCACGATGGCGCGTTATCTGCTTGATCTCGCGCAGGCGTTCAACGAGTTCTATCACGCCTGTCCCATCCTGATGGAAGAAGAAGGCCTCAAGCAGGCGAGACTGGTGCTGATCACCTGCGTCAAGATGGTGATCCATCAGGGGATGCACCTATTGGGGATAGAATCTCCGGAAGTGATGTAAACCTTTCGGAGATGATATACACTTTTCGAATGAAAGGGATTTTTCCGAAAACCTTTCTGCTGTACCGAAACTTCTTCTGTTATCGTCGGAAAATTTACGGATTTTTTGGCGAAAGGTATATAAATAGTAACAGCTAATAATACGATAATGAAATCTGTTGTCGACTGTGACTTTTTATTGAAAAGGACAGAATCGTCTCTGCTCACGACAAAGGGATCAAAAGACCTTATCAAACAAGTGTGGAAATTGTTTGGGTGGTCATGATGGATCCTGATGAAGGGAGTAATTCAGGGTCTATCGGTTTTGCCTTCGGCATTCGCCCTCAACATGATCCGGATGGTGTGGTGATAGGCTACCGTGTACAAAGTCATTCGAATGGCCTCTCCGATGAGGTTATCCTCACGATTGTAAGAAACTGGCTTCGTTCCCGAGAGGATAGTTATCACCAACGTTTCCTTACTCAGATTTGAACTCTTCTTTGCTTTCTATTTTCTCTATCCCATCACCCTCAGCAATCCCGGCGCAACCGTCTTGAAGATGAGGATGTTGAACAGCGTATTCACGACCACATAGATGCTCACCTTCGGCAAATCCCTCCCCAGCAGCACGACAGACAGCAGCAGGACGAGATTGTAGATGATGTTCGCCCCGATGCCGACCGCGGTGATGCCCAGGCCGCCGAACAGCGGGGCCACGAGGGCGAGGACGACCATCGTGGGGAGCATGATGAGCACGATGAACGTGACGCGCTGGATAGCGATAAAGTTCGTGATGAGCGCGATGCCGCCCACAATCGCGCCGCTGACCCCGCCATAGGCGAGGCTCGGGACGATGGTGATGAGCGTGACGATCTCGACGCCAGAGAGGAACTGCTTGAACGGCCGCACAATCAGGCCGAGGATGACATTGATCAGCAGCAACCCGATCACGAAGACCAGAGATTTGGCAAAGCCGAGCAGCAGGATCATCAGCAGGATAAGGATGATCGCTGTCTTCTTCTCGAACAGGAGATGGAGATACTTGTTGCGCATGGGAAAGAGATTCACGTTGTCCTATTTAAAGTTTGGTCTGTTGCGGCTGGGCGTCCGCCGCTCGCCGTACACCATACATCGTCTTCTCCCGGATGTCCGTATCGACGGCGATGAACGATGCCATGCCGTCGAGGCCTCGGATGGAAAGGGTGCGTCCAAATACGCGTGTTTCTCTCGCGAGGTACTGCTCCGGCATGAGCCAGACGAGCGCATGATCGACGCCCTGCTGGTGGAGCCAATCACCATACGCTTGGGCATGCTGCCTGAAGAGAAAACGCGTGAGTGGGTGGTAGCCGAAGTGCCTTGTGGTGAGGATCGCTTCACGATCTTGCGGCAGCATAAGAAACGCGCCGGATGCGTATGCCTCTTCCGGATCCCGTTTCGCTGTCCTGCGCAGTTCTGCCGCGAGATCTTTCTCCATATCCCCTTCTCGGGATACATGCGCATAGCCAGCTGCTAGGTAAGGATTTTTCTCCCCCGTCACCCATACGATGCTCCCTTCCGGGTAATAGATGGGAGCCTCCGCCACCAGCATATCCTCCGTGCGTATCCGATCGGTTTCTCTGCCGTGTATATGCGCTTCTGCAAGCTCTCCTGCGGTGATCAATTCAAGGCCGTAATGTCTGAGGGTATGGATGCCCTCTTCAAAGAAAGAGGTACGTGTCAAAAATGGCAGGGGACCCCCAGTCAAAGACTGGTGGCATATTCGCTTCGCTCACCCCTGCCATTTTTGAGCATGCTCAGAAATGTACCACTCTCTAAGACCTGATGGTGGCCTTTGCCCACTAGTCAGATAGACCAGTGGTACATTTCTGACATATCGAGACTTCCTCCGGCTTGCCATCGACAAGTAGAGTGAGTACAAGCTTTCCCATATATCGAGAAAACAAGGTTCTTTATAAAAATCTATTTCGCCCCTAGGCTCTGTCCCGAATGGAGCCAGCGCCGTCTTTTTCGCGCCTGAGTGCTCCGCAGGATGTGCTGCACTAACCCGAGCCGACGTTTCGGCCTTCCCCTTCCATGAGGAAGGCCGAAACGTCGGTGAGGCGGCGTATCAGGTCGGCGTTCGACGGTGCTGGCTGAGCGCCGCAGGCGCGAGATTCTGGACAGAGCCTCGCCCTTAATTTCTCACATGCAAGTAACTATATTGCCACTAGAGCCGCTTAAACCATCATTTACTGTCTTTTTTTCGAAACCTTTAAATAGGGGTTACGCTTAAAACAGCCTTATAACGCCCTTTAACGCTGTTTCAGTGTGGGGGAAAGAAAAAATAACATCAAAAACTATTGGGGTGAATACCAATGTCAGACCTGGTTGTTGTAAAAGCGAAGATCAAGGATGTCGCCAAGGACAGCAATGTCGCTGGCGATCTGGCGGAGGCTCTTGATAAGAAGGCCCGTGATCTCATCACCGACGCAGTCAAGCGCGCTGAAGATAATGGCAGGAAGACCGTCATGGCAAAGGATGTGCCGTTCTTCTATGTCGCTTCCGGCAAGGCCACCGAGATGCTGGTCGTCCGCTCGAAGATCAAGGATGTCGCCAAGGACTGCAATGTCGCCGGCGATTTCGCCGACGCCCTGAACAAGGTCCTGAACTTCTGTGTCGGCAAGGCGGTCGAGCGAGCTGAAGGGAATAGCCGCAAGACAGTCATGGCAAAGGACTTATAAGAAATTTTTTCATTCCTTTTCTTCTCTTTTCTTCCCTTTTCGTTATTTTTCATTGGTATAGAGAAGGAATATTTATATACTGGTGTCTTATAAGTAATATTATCATCAGCCGATCCAATGGCAGAAAGAGGTGTTCCAAATGAAGATACGATATATCGCTGTGCCAGTCCTTCTTCTGATGCTGGCTATCATTCTAGGCTGTCAATTGCAGCAGCAGGCGCAGCCCCCAGCAGCGCAACAGACCGCGCCTGCCGAGACCGTGCCGGCGACTGAAACGCAGCCTGCGCCGGAAACCGCAGCTCCTGAAGAGGAGCAGGCTCCAACGGCAGAGACGACGCCAGCTCCCGCGTCTGAAGTGCAAACGGAGGAGACGACAGAGGGGACGACCGAGGCAGCGCAGACAGCAGGGATGACCAAGAAGCTCAATAAGAGCGAGTACTATAAGGTGCACCTTGCATACAAACAGCCGGCGCCGGCAGTCAGGGAAGGTGTTGTCTATGAATTGCTCAGTTCGATGCCAGGCCGAGTTGTCGGTACTATCCGGCCGGACGGCGAAACACGACGCTATCCCTTCCAGTCCGCCTTGCAGCTGAAACGGTATGACCGCGTGCGCTTCACGATGAATGCCTATGGCGAGATGCAGAACCTGCAGTTCATCAGCCATGCGGTTGAGCCAGCGCGAAACGCGACCGTAAGAAATGTCAGCCCGTGAGCAGAAAAACGTCTTTTCTTCTTATTTTCTCTTCTTTTTCTTCAATCGTTCCAGCTTTGCCTTGTGCTTCTCGATAAGCGCCTTCACCCGTAGCAGCTGCTTCTTGCTGTAGCCGCTCTCCGCAAGCTGCAGGTGCCTGCGCTCGATGAGCTTGAGCTGCGCCTCGATCTCCATGATCTTGCGCTCGTCGATATCCTCCTTCGCTTCGATCCCGGATAGTATGGCTTTTTCCGCGGTCTCTTCCCGTCGGGCCTGTCCACGCCGTGCGCGTTCCGTATCAAGCTTGCCGGAGATGTCCTGAAGCATCTCATTGATGGTGTGGAGCTCTTTCATGGCGCCTACGGCATTGGGCGCCTGCGGTTGCTGCAGGATACGCTTCTCCATATCATCCAGTCGCGCGCGGAGCTCGAGGAGCATCCGCGTCTCTTCGCGCTGCTGGCTGAGCAATGCCTTCTCGTCATCGAGGATGGAGCTGATCATCTGCTGCAGGTTGCCCACTTCCTCTTCGACGACACGCTTCGGCGCGCGCTTGACGGCGGCCTGCCTGACCTTAGCGATCTGCTCGTGCACCGCTTCAACAGTTTTCCTCCTGCGCGATCGCTTCTGATAGGCGAGAACAAGGTTCTTGAAAAGGCGGTTCACCTTCTCGTGATTGACCATCATGCCAGAAAGCTCGCGCTCGACGTCCATTTTATCTGCCGAAGAGTCCGCGCTTCTTTGGCTGGCCCATGTTTCCTGGCGGCGGAGGGATCTCTGGTGTCCCCTGTCCAGGCTGCGGACCTATGCCCATCATGGGGAATCCGCCTCGCATGCCTGAAGGCATAGGCTCCGGCAAGGGCATATCCTCAAAGCCGGCTCCCGGCGGTGGCGGGATGGATGGTCCAGTGATCGGCATCCCCATCGCGCCATAGGTCATGCCTCCGCGTGGAGGGGGCGGCAGAGGTCCTTGCGGCAAGGATGCCGCCGGTCTCATGCTGGGCTGCTCTTGCAGCTCGCGAATCATGTCCGAGATGGTGAGGATGGCTTTCGCGATCTTCTTGTTCTGTTCGACCACCATATCGAGCTTTTCCATCAGGGGGTCGAGCTTCTTGACCACGCTTTCAGAATCTCGCTCTTCTTTCTTCATCTCTTCTGATGCTTCCTTGAAGAGGCCGAGGAGGCTCTCCAGGTGCGTCGAGAGCTTGTTCATGGATTGCGCCAATTCATTGCCAGAAGGGGCTCCCGCGAGCGGGCTTTTCTTCAGCGCCTCTACCTGCTTTTGAAGATCCTGGATCTTATTGCGCGGGATGAGCTCATACTCCTCGCTGTTCTCCTCTTCCATGTCTGCCATGCTGCACCTCTTTTTTACCGGGAATTAGGGAATCCATGGGCTTGATGTTTATAAACCTTGCGGCTATTTTTTGAACATCGAGAGACAGCATCCTCCCGGGGAAAATCGCCCCATGTAATAGCTTTGGCGATTTCAGCCGCTTCTTTCTCGTTTCCTGATTTGTGGTCTCGTCCTCCTTACCCCCTGAGGAGGACGAGACCACGAATTGAGTGGTACTGGGCCCAGTCAAGGACAACATTTATAAAAGCCCCCTTGCCCCTTCTCTTCGCTGAGGTACCCGTACACGGGCAGGCGTCGCGAGAGGCGCTGCGACCTCGGGGGAAAAACAATGGTAGAATTCAAAGTAGTCATCGGCGATCCGAAGACGGGCAAGAGCGTGCAGCGGGAAGTCAAGGATGACGCTGCGCGGCATTTTCTGGGATTGAAGATCGGCGATACCGTGAAGGGCGAGCTGCTCGACCTGACCGGCTATGAGTTCGTGATCACCGGCGGCAGCGATTTCGCCGGCTTCCCGATGCGGCAAGACGTGCAGGGCATCGGCAGACGGAAGATCCTTGAGGTCAAGGGCGTCGGCGTGAAGAACGTGAAGAAGGCCCGCGGCAAGGACATGAAGTACAAGCGCACCATGCAGGGCATGCGCCAGCGCAAGTCTGTCGCAGGCAATACTGTCTACGAGAAGACGGCGCAGATAAACCTGAAGATACTGAAGATGGGGAAAGAGAGCATCTTCCCTGTGGCGCCGCCGAAGGTGGAAGGGGCGAAGGCAGAAGGGGAAAAGAAGGCTGAAGCAGAGAAACCTGTAGCATAAGCTATCTTATCGCTCCATACCTGTCGCTATCAAACGAAGCAGATCAGGATCAAGCTGGTTGACGATAGCGTATTCCCGGTCCGCTTCTCTGAAAAGAGCAAGATGCGTGAATGTTAAACCACGATAGAAATGCCCCTTCTCCGATTGAGGCATCCATCTGATGACCAGCTCTGTCACGGCCAGGGAAGCAGCATGCTCGCCATGTGCGGATAAGCCTCCTGCTATGGTAGCGAGATGTTCAGCTACTGTTTCGCGCTTGCTGAGGGTTTTCATGTATGTCTGGCGCTGAAGTGATGCAAGGGGTATCTGCCGAGCTGATCTCACGAAGGTCCCATCGATATAGGCCTCGTCGCTTATGATATTCCCCTGGTCAAAATTGATATGGGCGTCATCAACGACCAGGCGCGTGAAGAAATGCCGTGGCGAGTGGACGCCGTACAACGGAAGACCATAACGTTCTGCGACGCCGAGAGCAAGGAAGCTGTACATGTCGCAATCGACATAATGCAGATTGAACGCTTCTGTCAGATAGTCGATTCCAACGATATCGCGCGCCGCTACGAACCCCTGAGGAAGCTCTGTCTGCGGCGGCGCCTGAAATCCATTGCTTCGGATCGCCCCATCAAGGGTAAAAAGGAGCCGATTTGGCTCCGTCTCGATTTCCCGGGTGAGCCGACCGTCATCTTCCCCTCTCGACCATCGCAATCCGGAAGCACGACCGAATGCGGTCGAGATAGACTCGAATGCATTGGTATACGCTTCTCTCGTTCCGCGATTTCGGGCAGTAGGGATGGCGCCATTCCTACCGAACTCGTACTCGAGATCGAGGAGAAGATACACGAGATTTTTCTGCCGGAGATCATCCTCTGTCGGAAGGCGATAATCACTTCTTTGGGAAGCAGGAGGCTCTTCAAAAAGCCATCTCAGACTGCTGGCGCAGCCTGACGTTGCAACTGCGGCAAGGCCTGTACCAAAAAGACGGAGGGCTTCACGGCGGTTCATGACAGGAGAGTCGTCAGCGATACGTTTCACCAGAGGAGAGATGAGACAGAGCAGCTTTTAAAGCTTTGGCACATTACCCCAGACCCCACCTGCTCTTAAGAATTATTTTTCGTCTTTTTTCTTTTCATCTTTCGCTGTTTTCGCCGCTCAAAGGCCGAGGTGGTACATCCGCGCTGGCAGCATGGAATCGAGCGTGGTGGCTTGGCGGTATTCCCTGTCTTCCTCTGCATATCGTCCAAGCGCGTGCAAGGCCACAGCGCGTTGAAGATGTCCGGTCACGTCCTGCGGTGCCCACATGGTAGCGAGGGTCGTCAGGGAGAGCGCTCGCCGATTCTCCTGATTCCTGATGAGGCCTGACGCAATGGTCGCGAGATGGCTCGCCACGGTCTCGCGTTTGCTTAAGGTTCGCAGATAAACGCCTTGCGACAATGACTCTTGCGAAATGCCTCGTTGCGGATGATTGGTGGAGTTACTCAAAGGATCAATAGTAAAGTCATTGACGAAGCTGCCATCGATATATGGATCATCTCCCTCCCTAATTCTTCCCTGGTCGAAGTTCAGGCGAACAAGCGGACTTTGCCACCGGGTAAAGAAGTGACCTGGACTTTGGACGCCGTAAAGGGGTATCCCATAACGTTCCGCGATGCCGAGCGCGACAAAGCTGTAGATATCGCAATCGACGCTGCCATGCAGCAGGCCAGGCGTCAGGAAATCGACGTTATCCACCTCTTCTCGCGGCGGAGGATGGAGGCCGCCGCCTTGTATGGCCCTATCAAGCGCCAAGAGTACACCCTCAACTTCTTGCGTCCTGAGCCCGTTGAAGCGATGGGGCTGCTGTCTCATCCAGCCAAAACCGGTTGTGCTGCTGAAAACATCAGCAATATGCTCGAAGCGCGCGAGGCATAACCCTCTCGTCTGCGGTTCTCCGGTGAAGGGGATGGCGCCGTTCCTGCCATAAGCAAGCTCGAGGTCAAGGAGAAGGTAGGTAAGATTTTTCCGCTGGACATCCGCTGTTGTCGGTAATCGTCTGTCGGATTCCGCCATCAGCCTGCTTGGCGGTTCATCCGCCAGCAAGTTTCCGGCACGTGATACCATGAAGAACGCTGCCAAGTCAAGGGCTCGCTCAAGAAATTCTCGTCGTGTCGGCGCTTGGTCATCCATCCATCAGGATAACCCCTTCTTTATTTAAAGATTAGCCTAGAAAGAACATGAAAAGAGGTATCGTGCCATCCTTCCCGCAATCAATACAAATCAATACATCTCCCCAAAATAATGCTCGTCGAAGCACTGCGGACAGAACTTGCCGTCATTCGTGTCAAAGAGGTAATCTACCTCTATGCCACAGGCTTCGCAAGGCGCGTGCATCCGTAGCATCATTCTCACCACCGATTTGATAGTTTTATAACCCCTTGATGGTTACTAGACTTTATACTTAATATGCGTTGGTATATATGGTATATACATTCAATATTATCTCAATGTTTAGCTAGCTATAACTCTCATCGACTCCAACTTCCTCTTAATCGCTGATCAATCCGCGCTACCTGCTCGTGTAGGCGGTGCATATCTTGACCTAAGGCATGCATATCTCGACGCAGCTCATTAGTGTCCCGTCTAAGGTACTTCATCTCCGTTTTCACTACCCCTGTTTCTCGAGCAAGATAAACAGTTCCAGTAAGATTAATGCTTACCAACGTGAGAACCACTATCTCAACACTCCAAGAACCGCCAAAAAGCTTACGGATGAGTTGAAAGATTGCAATAATACTTAACCCGATAGCTATAATCAAGACCGTGCTCCACAGCGTATTTATCCAGATTTCTTTGCTTCTTTTATCCATAAAGCTCTTTCACCAATAATGCAATAGCAAGGATAGTGAGACAGATGAGAAGCCCAATAAATAGTGGCTCTAAAATCTGTTCTTTGAATAATTCATATTTTTGCAGCATCAATCCAGATTTCATAAATTGGTGTAATGCAGTTCTTCTTAATATGTCTTTCTACATATTTTCCGTAAATTTTCCGACGACAACGTAAGCCTTTCGCCACGGTCTGGACTATTCCGGTAGAAAAGAGAAATCCTGAAATAATTTCGACGTTGCCGGAAATAATACATTCGGGTTGCCTGATGCTGCTGTGCTGCAAAGAAAATGTAAAGAAATAAAAAAGAAACTTAGAATAGCTCTTTTCCGAGGACCGCTCGCTCCAAACTCGCTTTTCTCGCACCATATGCTGTAGTGACGAGGAATGCCAGCATGAACAGGAGAGCAGGCGCTCCCTGGTTTATCGCGGGATTCCATCCGCCCACTGCAACGTGTCCCAGGTAATATGCCACAAGCATCTCGATGACCCCGAAGAATGAGGCGAGACGTGTCAGGACACCGGAAATCAATGCGAGACCGATGAGGAACTCAGCGGCGCCAGCGTACCATACCAACGTTCCAAACGCGGCAGGCCCGCCGGGCATGCCCCATAATCCGAACAATTTCATCATCCCATACATAAAAAATAATGCCCCTATTCCTATGCGAAAGATTACATAGAGATAATCTCCATATTTTGTTTCAAAAAATTCCATGATGTTCTCCCTCCGTCTATTTGTAAAAACTTGTTTTGTAGTATTACATGATGTCCTTCTGCACGATCTCTCCGGGCAGCGTCGTCTTCCCTGGCCAGATCTTCCTTCCGGGGTAGATCAGCGTCTTGATGCCGAGCTTGACGCCATCGCCGATGACCGCGCCGAACTTCTGCAGGCCGGTCTCGACAAGCTCATCTTTTATCATGCTCTTGACCACACCGCCATCATGGCGGTTATTGGCGGTGATGCTTCCCGCGGCTATGTTCGTGTCATCGCCGATGATCGAATCGCCGATGTACGAAAGATGCGGGACATCGGTGCGGTCGCCGATGATGCTGTTCTTGATCTCGACGCTCATGCCGACCTTGCACCCATTGCCGATGGTCGTCGATGGCCGGATGTAGGCGTTCGGGCCGATGACGCAGTTCTCGCCGATGATCACCGGCCCTTCGATATAGCTGCCGGACCGCACCAGCGTGTTCTTGCCGATGATGACGCCGTCCTTGAGCGTGACATTCTTTTCCACCTTGCCTTCGATCTTCGACGGCGTCTTGCTCAGCAGGAATCGGTTCGCCTCGAGCAGGTCCCAGGGGTAGCCGATGGGGAACCATCGTTCCGCCTCGATGCAGAAGAACTTCTCCTTCTCGATGAGGTATCTCACATAATCCGTGACCTCATACTCCTTGCGCACGGAAAGTTCAAGCTTGTGGTTGAAGATGCTCCTGTCCAGCTTATAGCAGCCGATGTTCGCGAGATTCGACACGCGCTCTTTCGGCTTCTCCACGAACGATCGCGCGACGCCGCGCTCTGCCACATACACGCCGAACCGTTCCGGATGGCTGGTCTTCATCACCAGCGCGCCATATTTCACCCGCAGCAGCTTGCGGAGGTCCTCCTTGAAGTAGAGGTCATCGCCGTTCATGACGAGGAACTCGTCGCGGAGCTTGTCCTTCGCCTGCGCGAGGGCGTGGCCGGTGCCGAGCGGCTCGTTCTGTTCCACGCAGGAGATCTTGAGCTGCTTGTAGCGCGTCCTGCAGAACGATCCGATCTTGTCCTGCGAAGGTCCGACGAGGAGGATGACTTCGTCGACAAGGCCATTGAGCTGTTCAAGGTTATGCTCCAGGATGGTGCGGTTGGCCACCTTGAGCAATGGCTTCGGCTTGGTGATGGTCAACGGATAGGTGCGTGTTGACTTTCCAGCGCAAAGTAAGACCGCTTGCGGCTTCATGATTCCCCCGAAGTATATCTTCAATGGATGTGATGGTTGTTCGTATTTAAATCTTGCTGTTCATTCGGCTCTGTCCCGGATGTAGCCGGCGCCGTCTTTTTCGCGCCTGAGCGCTCCACAGGATGTGCGCGGTAACCCGAGCCGATGTTTCGGCCTTCCCCTTCCATGAGGAAGGCCGAAATTATCAATCTGTCATGTATCTCTAGTGGGGCGCTGGACTGCGCTTGCGCAGTCCAGCTCACCGTAGGTGCA
>OBEQ011454038.1_pt1 | contig 21215 bp, 13 predicted proteins | sample 1670901 | NCBI WGS metagenome assembly OBEQ01 (sample SAMEA104232315, study PRJEB22302) | groundwater metagenome | biome: forest; feature: aquifer; material: groundwater | place: USA | collected 2011-08-07 | depth 5.4 m
CCCGTCTGGCAATCAGACATTATGCGCAAATGGACCAAGCCAGGATACACCGAGATCAAAGTTGCAGGAGTCAAGAAACTTACTCTAGTAGTTACGGACGCTGGAGATGGCATAAACGGTGATCACGCCGATTGGCTGGAACCCACGCTATATATATAGTACATATGAGACTAAACCGATTTCTTCCATGTTTATTAGTCATATTTGCTATTGTCGTCAATCTTTATTGGCTCTTTCCCGAAACCAAAGCTAGGTATGATGTTAACGACAACGTCTTCGCTTACTCTCTTGCTCTTCGCACCAACGAAGTCTGGGACACATATTGCCACTCGAATCCCACCTCTTATTTTCCTTGTCTTGTAAACCTCACTGATCACTGGGTCGATTACTGGGGCCAGGGCTATCCTCTTCCTCACTTTTATCAGCACCTGCCTTCCATTATTTTTGTAGCTATTTACAAACTAATAGAGCCAATTTCACACGTCTCCCTCTATACAGTATTCCGGTGGGTTCAATACCTATATCTATCTATATTCCCCCTTACTATCTATTGGGCTGGAAGGAAATTCAAGCTAAGTCCCTTAACCAGCAGTTTAGCGGGTCTAGTCTCAACTCTCATCTCCACCCAATTCCTCTACGGGACAGATTTAAATGCTGTCACCTGGAGAGGATCCGGCATGACAACCCAGCTTCTTGGTATGGTTACTCTTCCTTTAGCTCTAGGTTCTATTTACGAGACTCTTACACAGCGCAAAAATCACGCAAGAAGTGCTATTCTTCTGACCTTAACCTTCCACATGCATCTACTTTTCGGCTTCATCGCGTCCCTGTCCACCCTATTACTCTCTCTCATTCTTATGATCACCGATTTCCTGCCCATCTTTACAACTAATTCCCCAAGCCATTCCCATTTTATTTCAAATTTCAAATTTCAAATTTCAAATTTATTCAAAGTCCTCCTTCCCACTGTCCTCCTTTTGGCTTATTGGCTAGTACCACTCCTACAACATAATGCTTATCACAATACCTCAGTTTGGGACGATCAGGCAAAGTTCAACAGTTATGGGGCCAAAACGGTTATTTTTAAGTTCCTAAGTGGAGATCTGTTCGATGCCAATCGTATCCCTGTTTTTACTTTCCTCATCTTCCTGTCCCTCCCCCTCTGCCTATCGCGCTTTCTATCCTCAAGGCCAGATGAGGACACCTTATCTTTTCTTTACCTTCCCTCTCTTCTCCTCTTCTGGCTCCTCCTCTATTTTGGTCCCACCACCTGGGGCAACCTCTTCTTCCTCATCCCGGGCACAGAGGGTCTGCATGTTCATCGTCTTATAAACGGCGTTCATTTTGCCGGCATTTTCCTTGTAGCTATCGCTCTCTCCTCAATCGGCAAATTCATAGTCGACAAACTAAGCAATTTCAAACTTCCCTTTTCCCGCTCTCAGATTATCTTGCGTTGGGCCGGATATTTGACATCTCTTGTTATCCTAGCCATCCTACTCATTCCCGTTTACCGCGAGCGCAACGATTTCATGGTTCAAAATAAACATCTTATAGAAGAAAATCACAAACTCTACGAAACCGAAAAGGAGGATCTGGAGACAGCTATCGCTAAGATCCAAGAATCTCCCTCGCGCACGAATGCAGGCCGTCCGGGCAATTGGGGCAAGAAATTCACCACCGGTGGATCAGAGAACTTCCTCCATCTATCGATGGCCGGCATTCCCACTATCGGCTGGCTACCTCAGTCTTGGTCTCCGTTCTCAGATATCGAGCAATTCTGGGATGAGAAAAGACCCGATCATTACGATCTTGCCAACGTCGGTTGGATCCTCTCACCCCTCTCCCAAGAAGTGCCCAAATTTGGCAAAGTAGTTTACGAGGGCCGTCTCTCCCGACTAATCTCGGTGCCTACTTCAGGCAATTTTCACTTTATTACTGTTCCTTTCGCCGTCTTCAGCCACAAAAATAACGTTCTTAATTTTGATCGCCTTTGGCTTGAGAGCAACTGGCCCAAAGCCTGGTCGATACCCCAAATAGTCTTCCAAGATTCAAATTTCAAATTTCAAATTTCAAATTTACATCGCCCCCAAGGCTCTCCCATAGACGGCCCCAATCTTCTGCTTACGGACATGGATACGTTTGAGGGGAGCGGCAACCGCTTTAATCTCGTTAACAGCGATCTCTTTGGCGCCACCCCGTCGGCGTTGCCTCAATCCGCCAAAGTAATATCTGGGGAAAAGATTGATCCACATCATTATGTAGCCGAAGTAGAGACTGGAGAAACTCTAGCTCTTATGCTCAAAGTTACTTATCATCCATATTGGCAAGTACGACTTGACGGAAAACCCACCACTAAATTCATGGTGGCCCCAGCCTTTATGGCGACCCCTATTCCCCCCGGCCATCACTCAGTCGAATTCATCTACACTGTTCCACTTTCCAAGAAGCTCCTTCTCTTGGTCTCAGTTGCCACCCTCGTATCTGTCCTCTGGAACATCCAAAGGAATAGATCCTAACTCTTATAAAGTTCCTCATGTGTGACCAGAGCCACTTTGCGCTTCGAATTTAGGGAACTTTGACATCCTCTTTTTCACTTGATATCCTCCAATCTACGTGATCAACACCCCTCGCCTAGATTCACAACCATCGCGACTGCTCAGCTTCTTCAAAGAACTGGGCGCGCAGATCAATATCTACCAGAAGTTTCTCCGTAGATACTTCTTCAAACACGCCTATCGGGAATTTGCGAAGTTCGAGAGGATCAAAGATTTTCTTGCCACCAGCCTCTATCGCCAACGCGGCAGGTTTGCCGGCCCCTTCATTCACACCGGCATGATGATGCTTCTAGCCTTCTCCATTATGATCACTCCCATAATAGCCGATTCCACCAAATCCCAAGCAGCCGAGGACATCACTCCCCAGGTCTATTCTCCCTTTGACGATCCCCAGACCCAAACCAATATATCGGACTACAAACTCCGTGACAAAGTTATTACCTACACAGTCGAGCCAGGAGACACCCTAAGCAGTATTGCCAAGAAATTTGATATATCTGTAGATACCATCAGGTGGCAAAACAAACTCGAGTCAGCTAACCAGATCAAACCAGGACAAAATATAGAAATCCTCCCCATTAGTGGTATATCTCACAAGGTCCAAAAGGGCGACACCATCTATGGCATTGCCAAAAAATACAGTTTAGATTCAGCTCAATCCATCGTTGACTACCCCTTTAACTCTTTTGCCGATGACGAAACCTTTGGCCTAGCAGTCGGCCAGACAATTATTGTCCCAGATGGAGTCATGCCTTCCCAAAGACCTTGGTCGCCAAGTTCCTCTATCGCCCAGAGAACTCCCAACGCTGGAGCAGTCACTGCATCGGGTCAATTTGTTTGGCCCACCAACGGCATTATTAGCCAGCGCTACTCCTGGTTCCACAAAGGTATAGATATTGCCAACCGTGCAGCCCCTGGAATAGTGGCAGCCGACTCAGGCACTGTCATAGTTGCTGGTTGGCCAGATAATACCGGCTATGGCAACAGAATAGTCATTGATCACAAGAATGGTTATCATACACTGTACGGACACTTGTCCAAGATTTACGTCTCGGCAGGCCAAACCGTCAAACGTGGAGATCAGATAGGCCAAATGGGTTCAACCGGCAGAAGCACAGGCACCCATCTTCACTTTGAGATCAGATCGAGTAACGGCAATCTCAATCCTCTCAACTTCCTCAAATAAAGATGTGGACCGTGGGAGAATCGGACTCCCGTTTCCGCAATGCGAATGCGGCGCATTACCACTGTGCTAACGGCCCTCTTCCCCAATTCTACCAAAGTAGCCTAGCTGTTACAGCCTATTTGACTCCAAGCACAAACCCTGCTAAATTTCTGGCAATTCGTACCTTTACAAAGGAGCCTCCCATGCGCATCAAATCAGCCGAAAAAACCATTCCGGTTTTCCCCAATTCATTTCCCTACAACGAACTACTTCTCTCAGGAAAGCTCATCGCCAAAACCCGGTCTTGGGTCTGGAAACACCGCGGCCCTACCCTCCTCTATACCTCAACCAGTACTTGCATTCCGGTAGCTTTTGACTACGGCCTTGATCCCAAGGCCTTCCCGCGCTGTGTCATCGTCGGCGTCGGGAACTTGGTAGACGTGAGGGAACTGAATGAAAAGGAAAGGCGTACTCTATTCCTCCAGTTCAATCCCCACGCCGGCAAACAAGACGCCAAAGTGTTTGCTAAGTACAACTATGCAGATAGCGAATATATCCTCCCCTGCGATTATGGTTTTTTCTTCGAAAACATTCACCGGTTTGAGACGTCCGTTCCTTTCAAGCCACCCAAAGGCGCTGTACGCATCTTCAATGCTCCGGCGAAACTCGTAACAAAACAGTTAGAAATCGCCGGCGTCAGTATCTAGTTCAATCTCAATCTACTCGCCTCCTTAACCGGAGGCGATTTTATTTGAGCCAATCCTGGCTCCCAATCCAGCTCTGAGGTATAATTCGTCCTACTCGGGCCCGTAGTTCACCGGTAGAATGCTTCCATGGCATGGATGAGAAAGGGGTTCAATTCCCCTCGGGTCCACAGATAAATTTACTGACTTCTACCCAGGAAATTTATATGCCGAGTCTAGGAATTGAACTGGCGGAGGCAAACTCAGTTTGCCGAGCCGGGGTCGCGAGGCTCGCAGCAGCGAGAACTTGTGACTCAATTCCCCTCGGGTCCACAGATAGATTTCCCTCAGCCCACCCACACTTGCTTTTCGAGCCTGGGCAGGATATAATAAAGGCACAAGTTCATCTCTAGACGTTATTTCCAAAATCTAATTTACACCCGAACCCCACAATCTCTTCAAAATTCCTTCACTACCTTGATATCCCCTTCAACTAACTACAATCTATTTCGCAACAAAGCCGTTCTTATCTGAAAGGGGGTGACCTTCTTAAATGGATCAAAATCAAACACAAGGTAACTTTACAGACCAAAATATGACATGTAAAGACTGCGGTAACCAGTTCGTCTGGACCGCTGGAGAACAACAATTCTACTCCGAGAAAGGTTTCACCAATGCCCCCACTCGCTGTCCAGATTGTCGCGCAAAAGCCAAGGCTGCCAAGATGGCCAACAGAGCTTCTTACCCTATTACATGTAGTAACTGTGGTAAACAAGACACTGTTCCCTTCGAACCCCGTGGTGACAAGCCAGTTCTCTGCCGTGACTGCTTCAAGCAAATGAGAGCCTCACAAGGCCCATCTGCTAACTAAATACCAGGAAGCCAACGGTAACTAAAAACCCTCCACAAGGAGGGTTTTTAGGTTAAGGGTCCTATATTCGTGCCTCAATATTCGTATTTATCTTATTTCAAATTTCAAATTCTTAATGTTACTTCAAATTTCAAACTTCAAATTAAGTTAATTAAAGCTACATCCTCTCCGGAGCATTTATTCCTAGTAACCACAATCCATTCTTAATCACCTGACCCACAGCCGCAGTCAACAACACACGAAATCTTGTCACGTCCTCACTTGGACGGGAAGAGGGATCACTGCCCTTACCTAAAACAGAATGTTTATTATAAAAAGCGTTATATCGAGTTGCCATCTCGTATAGATAGGTACACAGGTCGCTAGGAGACAGTCCTAGAGCCGCCCCAGCCACAGCTTCATGGAATCTAGCAATCCACCTTAATACCCTCTTCTCCTCTTCGTTCATTTGAAATTTCAAATCGCCTACTGAACTTTGAACTTTGAACTTTGAACCCTTTTTAAGAATGCTCTGTGTTCTTGCATATGTGTACTGCAGATATGGACCAGAATTGCCCTCGAAATTTATCGATTCCTCAAAATCAAATTCCACATCTTTACCCAAGGAGGAACGCAACAGTGCATACTTTATCGCCCCTATTGCTACCGCCTCTACAGTCCGCTCATCAGCATTTTCGGGCTTACCTACGGGCCGAGTATTATCTTTATCTCCCTTATCACTCCCCTTCATTTTCTGATAAGCAATTTTCTTGGCTTCCTCAATCAGCCACTCCCCAGTAATTACATTCCCCTTGCGGCTAGACATCTTTCCTTGAGGCAATCTCACCATCCCATGAGATACGTGGACAGTTCTTTTTGATAACTCTGGGCTTATTAGTTCCAGGGCTTTAAGTAAAACTTTAAAGTAATCATCGATTTCATTACCCGTTACGATGATGGATCGGTCATATTTATAGTCTTCATATTTTTTGGGTGCTAACCCCAACTCCTTCGCTTCATACGTAGGCAGTCCCAAAGAATTCACAAACACCCGAGTATGCAGTCCATATTTCTCACCGGGGAAAACTACAGCTCCCTGACTCTTCTCAAAGACACCCTTCGCGAGTCCCTCCCCCACCACAGTCATCCCCACTTTCGCGGCATCGGATTCAAAATAAAACTTATCAAATTTAGTTCCCAGTCTAGCGTAGATGGTATCAAAGTATTCCAAACTCCATCTTTTACCAGCTTTATATATCTCCCAAACTTCTTGGTCTTGGGCATATATCTTTTTATTTATCTCAGTGATCTCTAGTTTTGCCTCTTCGTCCTCTTCAAAGGCATTCGCTCCCACAGCATAAGCCTCACCTAATAACTTAGCTCGCTCCTGTAAACTTAGTCGCTCAGCTTCTTCCACCCCTTGTTTCTTGAATTTGCGAATTAACCCCCAAATGGCTTTTGCCACATGCATTCCCACATCTCCTTGATAACAAGCTCGAAGTACCTCTCCGCCCTGTGATTCAAACAGTCTAGACAATGACTCCCCCACAGTGTTGCTATACAGGTGACCAATATGAAACTCCTTAAATGGATTAGGATCTGTGAATTCCACCATTATCTTCTTCTCTAGATATTCGTCTCCCCATCCGAAGCTATCTTTGTCTTTTATCACTCTATTCAAGGTATTGATAAAATAATCAGTTTTAAGCCTAATATTGATGAATCCTGGACCCGCTACATGGGAGATTTCTGCAATTTCTCCAAAATCTTTATTTTTATTTAATCGCTCGACTATGCTTTGCGCCAATTCACGAGGAAGGCTCTTAACCTTTGAGGCCAAAACCATCGCTATGTTAGTGGAGTAATCACCAAACCCCTCCGTTTGTGGATGTTCCATGTAGACATCCGCCAAACTAAGGGCATGCTCCTGGGCAACCTCATCAAATATTATCTGTTGCAAACGTTGACCGGCTTCTCCCTTGACCAAAGACAAACCTTTCTTCGCTACATCCTTTACCATGCCAAAATTCTACACCAAACCAATAATTACTTCCAACAAAACGATAAATGCTATCAAAATATATCTAAATAATACTAAACGCGGCAAAAGTTCTCAATTCCCAAATCATGAATCTTAATTCCTAACTGACCCCCATCTCGAATTTCGTGCCTCGTGCTTCGAATTTGATTAGGCACTATTTTCAAATTGAAAATTTCAAACTAAGCTGAATTCTACTACGCTACTTTCTTCAAACTCTCCAAAAAATCGTCATTGTTAGAGCTCTTGGCCATTCTTTCGATAATCAGCTGTGTCCTCTCGTCATCATCGAGCATCCCTGCCATTCTTCGCAACATCACCACTTGATTATACCGAGCACCTAGAAGTGCCTCTTCCCGCCTCGTACCTGACCTTTGTATATCAATTGCCGGATAGATTCTCTTCTCAGCCAGCTTCCGATCGAGGTGTAGTTCGAGATTACCTGTACCCTTAAATTCCTCATAGATAAGATCATCCATTCGGGAACCCGTGTCGACCAAGCAAGTGCCGATGATAGTAAGACTTCCACCGTTTTCGAAATTACGAGCTGCTCCAAAGAACTGCTTGGCAGGATAGAGGGCTGCTGGGTCAAATCCTCCAGACATAGTCCTCCCAGAATTGGGCGTTCCCATGTTGTAGGCTCTTGCCATTCGGGTTATAGAGTCCAGGAGCACAAATACATCCTTACCTTCCTCAGCTAATCTCTTAGCACGCTCCAAAGCCAATTCCCCCACCCGAACCTGAGAAAGAGGCGGTTCGTCAAAATGAGACGCTACTACTTCTCCCACTACGTTGCGAGCCATATCCGTAACCTCTTCTGGTCTCTCGCCAATAAGTACCACCATTAGGTGCATAGTGGGATAGTTTTTGGTAACCCCATTGGCTATCTCACGCAAGATAGTAGTTTTACCTGCTTTAGGTGGAGATACGATCAACCCTCTTTGCCCTTTCCCAATTGGGGCAAACAAATCTATCATCCTAGTCGACATTGGACCGTCTTTGGTCTCCAGTCTCACATGTTCATCGGGGAATATTGCCGTTAGAGTGTCAAAACTTGGTCTCTCAGGGGCTTCAACTGCATCAGATTCATTGACCTTCTCGACTTTTAAAAGTCCCCAATATCGCTCGTTCTCTTTGGGTCCCCTCGCCTGTCCACCCACCATATCTCCGGGTCGCAGACCAAACCTGCGAATTTGAGAAGCCGATATGTATACATCTTTAGAGCTCGGGACAAACTCGGGTCTTAGATACCCATGTCCATCATGAGCCATGTCCAGGATACCCTCAATGTACTCAGTAGGAAGTCCTGCATCAGGCAGCACCCGATCGTCCACTACCCCATCAAACGACACCCCCGTGACAGGGTTGACCCCTCGAGGCGCAGAGACCGGTGGAGAGAATACTCTTGCTCCGTTATTACCGTATGAGGATGGTTGCCTGTTAAAAGAATTTTGCCTGCGATCGTGGGACCCACGCGGACTTCGTGGTGCTACTCTACCAATTGTTTTGACTATAGAGGGTCGATTGAGCTGAATTACAGCACCACTTTGAGCACTAGAACCACCATCCTGACGGTCTTGGCCACCATCAGTCTGGGATTGTTCTACATCCACATGATCTACCACAGAAGAATCGTTAGTTACCATAAATATAAATTTACCTTTTCTGTCTAAAAAATTTTCCCTTCAATTCCGTTTTTTAACCTGACTCCTAATAAATTTATGCCGAAGTTAACAACGAGTCTAGGACGAAGGAATAACTCTGTCAAGCACCCGCTTAACCTTGTAGTGAAGTATAGAGCCGTTGTCTTTCTTTGTCTGAGTGAGGAGTAGGATGCCTGCCCTACGTCCTACCCCTCACTCAGACCCCTAAAGTTTTTATCTCCAAAAGATTCTTTGGAACCCTTTAGGGAAAATCCGAGAGTATTATAACAAACTCGGTTGGGAAAGCCAATTTATCAAACGGCCCTTGACTAACTTCTAAAACTTGATATGTTTTTAGTTAGTTAATCAAGTTTCCTGTCCGAGCTTGAAAAACTAGTATTAAAAAGGGCATTGCTACTCGAGTTCCCCCCTAGGGCTGCGATAGTAATGCTCTTTTTTTTGCTTTTGTGACGAAAACAAAAAAAATCTCACTACTTGCCCATCTCCATAGAGATAAGTCCTCGATTAAACTTTGACATCTTCCCTATTTGGCCTCTTCCCCACATCTCGCTTTTGAAAGTTCCGGAAACGACTCTCTTTTTGGTTAGCCTTCTTCTTAATAGATTAGAAAGTTTTCTTAGGCTCATAAATTGAATTCTCTAGGCTATTTCCGAGTTTATCACCCTCTGTCAAGCACGTCAATCCCATAGGAAAAAATACTTGAAAAATACCTAGGCCTAGAAGAAATTTAACCTAGCAATTTGAAGCTGTTTGCACACAAAAAGTGACCGGATTTCCGATATGTGGATAACTTGTTAACTATTCCCAGAGTCACAAAAACTCGGCCAGTCACACTTCAAACCCTTGCTCTCAATTCCGCACCATTTAGAACTTAGTAGCTCTGATTCTATCTTGCTTCATATTTCGAACTTCGATATTCGAATTTATCTCATCCTCCAGGCATCTATTCCTTCTAATCCTTCAGTCATTCCTGCGTGTGTCTTCTATCCCCGTGTAATCTTATTATCCCTACCGCTTATACTTCCCCCACCTAGATTTATCCGAGACCCCTTTCCAAAACTGACACCACCATCTGCAGATCCACCAGAAATACTACCACCCTTAATATCGGCCCCGCCACCGAAGCGAACTGCCGGTCCTTGCATCAACCCGGCCATCTGTTTCAGATCTTCATCACTGGCACTTTTTACAAAAATAGACATCTCGCATACCATTTGTCCTGAGTCACTTTTTACTACCTTACTCCCCTTCCTCGTCTGACCTACGTCAAACATCAAATCCCTAGGCTCATCTACCCATACCACATTCACTCCAGTCTCTGCTTCTTCAGACCTCAAATTCCTGGTCTCGCATGTCACCACTCTTTTAAGGACTACGCCGCCATCGCCCTTTACAAACTGTACCATTTTAAATCCTAAAGGGTCCCTACCCACACTCTTGATGCCATCAAGAACCGTACATTGCACTTGCCAACCCTTACCCCAAAGCATGTCATTCATCCCACTCTTCAAATCTTTAGGCACATTTATGCCGTTTATTCGAAGCTCCCCAGGAGCACCTGGTTCCATTCGCACATCTTGGATAGATAGCTTTCCCGTAGTACCCAAGACTTCAGAAATGCTTGTTGAAAGATCTGCCTTCTCCATCGACTAGATTATATCACCGCAAACCCACAAAAAAGCGCCGGGCACAAAGCCCGACGCAAAAAAGAAAAGGTAAGTTAAGCCGTGTACATATGGATAAATCGCTTCATCTGGGTGGTATCCAGAATCTCCCCGACAGTTTCATGATCAACACTTGCTATCCAAGAACTTGCTTGACGGTGGATCTCAGCCCTCCCCAACTTACCATACACCTCAAAACCGGCTGGATTATCCGCTTTGTAGTTCACGCATATATCGACTCTGCCAGCCAGAGCCAACAAGTCAACGGCCGCATGATACATTAATTCCAAATATACAAACACAGCCCCCTTGACCGATAATTCCTTCCCCGACACCAGCTCTTCAATCATCTCAAAAGGACCGTCGCTATCCCGACGCAAAATAGACGAAAACCCTTTGCGGCCAATTACTTTGACCGAATCCGCAGTAATTAGCCTCTCAGGCATACCCGGAGTCACGATTACCTGCGCATATTTGGAACTGGCTCCCTTCAAGAGTTTCTCAAAGATCTTCTCTTGAGGTGGCTCGACAAACTCCAGAGAGTATCCCATCCGCCCTGGGTTTACTTCCAAATAAATCTGCTGTAGGGTGGGTTTTTGATCTCCCGGCCATATTAATACCGCAATCTTCCGATTTTCCATGGCTACCTCCATAAATTAATATTCGAGTTGTTAACGTTCCCTCACATTCTATCGTACTATAGGACTAAGGTCAAGGCTAGTCAAAGCAAACAAAAACCCCGGAGCTTGAGGCTCCGGGGAAAAATAGGAACAAAACTAGGAACAATTAATGAACTACTTGGCCACGCTCGACGAAGAACGTCGCGCCCTGCAGAGACTTTTGCTCAAGATCAAATATCACATTCGCCTCTTCGGGCATGCCGGCGGTGAATAGACACGTCGGCTTAAGCCGTGCTAAGCGCTCAAGGGCATCCACGGCGGCGGTAAGGTTCGGGACATGGTGCCTGATAATTCGGGCACATCTCCCTTCAACAAGTTGGCCAACCAGGGCGTCGTCAGGTAGAGAGTGTCCAGGAAAAGCCAAAACCAACACAGTCGATCCATCCGCCGCATCAACATCGGTATCAACATCAGAATCCATATTAGCCTCCAAATTGTGAAAGAGCCGATAATATAGATATTGTAACTCTACTTTTCACTCAATGCAATACTATAAGATAAGTAGGTGCGGTATATAGCCATAAACCGAGGCTAACTGAAGCTAATTTACCTTCGCTTATCCGTCCACAACCCCTTCCACCAGTCACTGGGCTTCTGCCTTACAATCTCCCTAGCCAGCTTCTTGCCTGACTTAGTCATTAGTCTCTTTGCCTGCTCTGCCCCCACCAACCATGCCGTGGCTTCCCTATTCCCCCTCCATGCATATTCCTTGAGCAAAAGTATCTGGTCAAGCAAATCTGCATCTTTGGCAATTCTAGCCTCCAACGTCTTCCTCTCAGCATACTCTTTAGTTGTAGACATTAATTCCTCATTCAGAGGCAGCCGGGCCAACTGCTCAGCGTGTATTTCCTCTTCATACACCTTTACATATCTCTTATTCAGCCAATTTTGATCACCACTCCTTGCCTCCCCTACATCATGAAAGAGGCACATTATGGCAACTTTTTTAGAGTCAACCTTCTCCATCTGCGCCAAGAAGTATCCGATGATACTCACCCGAAAGCTATGCGAAGCGATGTTGTCAGATAGGTCGTCGGCAAGCAAAGTTTGCCTATGGGACCGAGCGACTTTTCGCAAAGTTCCTACTTCATAAAAGAAGTTCACTATCTTAGCCACGCTACTGCCAACTCTCCTGCCCATACCACGAAAATACCACACCCAAGGCCTTTTTCAACCATTACTAACTGTCTCAATCGATGTCTCATCAATTCCCAGCTTCTCTTCGATCACTTTTATCATCTTGTCATAGCTAGTTTCATCCAATTTATATACATAGTTATCAACTTCAGAACCTCTTAAATTCAAACCGGCATCCCAGATGGGATATGCCTTTCTAAATTCAGAAAGGGGTAATAATTTCCCTTCCGGATCATGAGCTGCCCTATAGAATCCACTCATGGCATCATCCAACGATCCCGCGTGCTTAAGTATCCAATTCTCCACCCCGATTCCGCCCAATCCTTTGTCTGTCTTCTTGTATATACTTGCCCCGGAGAGCATTCTTTTAGCTTCCACGATATTAGCAACTGCAGAGTAATAATCCTGCTCAGATCTTGATTTTATATTCTGCAATTTAGCCTTTATCGCATCGTGAGATGCAAAAACTTTTTCTTTGTTTCTCTTGGATATTCCTATATCTATATCCACAGTTTCCTCTCCCACGCTGACTCCAGTCATCCTTATCTGGTAAAAGTCTGGGGAATTTGTCGCAAAGTCCTCAAATTGAGTAAGCCCTAGTCCACCAAATTTTGATTTGAGCGCGGCAACAACTTTATCTTTGTCTTTGTAAGCAATAGCGTCCAGTTCAATCGTCAAGTCAAAGTCTATCTTGCCTGTTGGGTCATTAGTAAACCTGCCAGTTGAACCAGTATCATAAACTTCCGCTCCCAAGAGTCCCATATCCCCTTCTTCTCGACGGGATATGTGGTTCTCTTCTAGCGATTGATTTATTTTCTCTCCAATTTGGTTTGAAATTTTCCTCACCTTTTCTTCGTTGTCTTTCACTTGATTCACTATCTCTGGATTTGCGTTTATATTTGATTGATCAAAATAATCGCCTCCGTACTCGGCCACACCGACAAAAGATGCTCTGATCTCATCAAAAGCTCGCTTTGAAAATACCAATTTCCCCTCGGTACTATATATCGGTATATAGAAGCCGTTCCTGGCAATTTGATAACAAATTGTGTCCATTTCCCTCCCAGAGACTAGCAGGTCGTCTTTAGCGATCATGCATGTCACTTTGGTAGATGGAATCCCCGATCTTATCCCCACATGCCTCTGTTCATCTACCTTCCCTGTGACAAAACCCTCATATTTATCCTTTTTATAAGAATTCACGTCTTCCCCGTCTTGAGTCCTCTGCACGAAACCCTCAGGATTCTTAACCACCAAAATCAAGCTTCCATATCCGCCCGCCGGTGATTTTGCAAGGGCTCCCTTATTTCCCTCCTGCGTATCCCCCTCAATTATCTGGGCCAGATCTATGTCAAACGGAGTCCAATCACTTCCAGCATCTGATCCCAGCAATTCTTTACACAATATCCCATCAGCCAACATCTGTGAGAGATATCTATGATCAACCCCTTTAAGTAAATCTCCTTTTGCCAAAGTTAACCGCGAAAAGCGGTCAGCAAAACGTACACCCCGAAGGTTAGCTTCTTGTGTTACAGACGCCAGTTCCCTTATTTTCATTTCCAACTCAGCTCTTGACGTTATTCCCATTCCTCTTAGATACATCTGAGATAACCTATCAAGAATTCCTTGCCCGGAACTCCTGTTCACTCCTACTACCTCAGATAACTTCCCTATCTGGCCAACCACGTTCTCCTGATTTATCTCCCCAACAGTAATCCTACCTCTTTTAGCCAAAAGAGAGCTCTCGACCAATGCTTTAAACTTTCTCCCAAAAACTAGCATATCCCTCCTCTGCTCCAGAGTCAGATCTTCCAACTTGACTCCTCCTCTAACTTGTTCGTAGGCAGCCTCCCCTCTCCACAGTACTCCCAGATAATCTCTCAGGTTCTTGCTACCCGACTCGAAGCTCACCTTCAGAACATCGTTAAGTATCAGTCCCATTTGTCTCTCGTATGCCACCTTTTTTGACTGTTGCTTTGCTATTCCCTTAAGTACCGGCGATATGCCCTCCTTGGTGACTTTCTCAGCCATCACTTCCTGTGGGTGCAATATTGTAAATACGCTATAAACTTTAGCCGCAAGCGGTAAATGATTTCTCACAAACACATCTTCTATCTTGGCAAAGGATCCAACCGGGTCAGGTGTATCTATGATGTTGGCAAGAAGTGTCGCTTTGACCCTTTGCAACTCCATAGATGGAGAATCATCTATCAGCTTGAAGACTTTCATATAATCTCCAATTTTCTCGGTAGGCAGAAGGTCAAGTTTTGCTATGTTATCAACCAAAAATCCCTGTAGGCCCTCCTGAACAAATGCCTCAGGAACTTTCTGCAATACACTACCAAAGATTCCAAATTTGTCTTTAGGAACCCCCCTTGCCACCACTTCGGCCAGATGCAAATACGCTCTACTGTTCTCTTTGTTCAAAAGACCCTTATCTCGAAGAATCGCCTCCCAACTGTCTATAGCTTGCTCTTCCACAGCTGCGCCCTTTAGAATAACTCTGGGAATCATCCCTATAGGCAAGATTCCCTTTTCTCCTATCACTCTTAACTCATATATCTTCTTATTAGAAAAGTTAGATTTATCAATTGCGTCAACAATTTTTCTCAATAGTTCTTCTCCAAAATCACCCGAGTCAAGTTGCGCAGCTTTGACAACGAAATACGGATCAACAGCGTCCCCTTTTTCGACTTTATACTCAAAATCAGGCACAACTTTCCTTATCTCCTCAATCTTTGCAATCACCTCATCTTTACGTCGATACATCTCCTCAAATTCCACCCTCAAATCACTCCTCAAGGTAAGGCCGTACTTTCTTAGGCTCTGGGCAAAGTTTACCTTAACTGGCTCATCCAAAGCCTCCAGCATCTGCAACCTGTAAGACAGCTTGCCATTGAATATCAGGCCAGTTTTGTTGTAAACTTCATCAACTCGGGCCTTCCTTATCACAAAGTCTTGCCTAACTAATTCTTTCATCAAAGCCTCGGGTTCCACTTCATCAATCTCCCGAAGCCTATATAAGACTAATACATCAGCCAGTTTATTAGGGTTATCGCTTTGCGCAAACACGTTTTCCACCATCTTCCTTGACCATATTTGAGATATCAGAATCTTCGTGCTTGCATCCGTATCAGAGAACCAAGAATCCAAACAATATCTATCAGTGGCAGATATATCGGCCTTATTCAAATCCACGAACCCGGCTGAGTACAACTCTTGTAAATTCCGCATATTCCCCTTAAAGTCAAGCAGTCGTGCCAACATCTCTCGCCTCGTTTCAAATCTCAATTTCGAACTTCCTTCTCCCGATTCTACTCGTATAGAAAAGTCGTTATTAAATTTCTCCAAATCAATCCCTCCGTTTTCAATGTACCAACCTGCAATCTCACTCAAATCACTAGAATGTGCACGTAGCTCTGCAATAAATCTGATGAATATCACCTCACCCCGAGTAAGTTTTCCCAGCTCACCCGAAAGATCAATCTGTCCTCTTTCGTGGAGTTCATTTATGACAGATACAATCTGACGTTTATCACTGGATTTGATCAAGTCTTCCCATCCCTGCCTCGAAAGAGCCACTTTATCGCCTACATAGTCAAATCTGCGGTTAGCGTTCTCAATCAGTTTTCCACTATCCACTCCCAGCCAGCTAACGAGATAATCTCCTGCACTTGCCAAATAATTAGAATTACGAGCACCCAGCAAACGAATCACATTTTTAGCCTCATCCTCCACTCCTTCTAAATTTAGGGATAGATTGATCGGACCAATTTCCCTCTTCTCGTTCAATAGGAGACCCAATTGGGAAAAAAGTTTACTTTTATCCCTTGGGTCAATATCCTCTCTGTAAGCCAACTCCTTTATAAATTTATCACCAAAAACGAATCCCCCTTTCCCGTTCTTATCCACTAATTGGTATAGCTCAGGATTAGTCCTACAAATTTCCCCCAAATTCCGAGCGACGACATATGAGACAGAATTCATATCTTCACTAAGGGCATTTAATGTTTTGGCAATAATACCGGCATTCACATCACCCGCTTTTGACTTAGCCTGCAACGCACTTGTCAGAAACTTGTGATTTTCTCTTTGCCACATATCTCCAACACTAATCTGAGGAGTTTCGTCATCTCTCTCAGGCTCCTTTCCCGAAATTACCGCCTCCACAGCCGTAGCAAAATCTCCCCTGGTCAAAGTTGCCAATTTATTTCTATCGAAATTGGCAATTGTATACATGTCCGATATCTCAGTTGCCCCAGCCAGATCTCCGGCAGAATACTGATCCCATCTTGACGCCGCCTTTTCCACAATCTGCTCCATTAGAAGTCTCTTTATCCGTTCCGATCCTGGAAATGCTTCACCTAGCTGAGCAAAATCGTAACTGGTTAAGGTATTACCCAAATTTATCGCGAGTGAGGCATACCTATCTACTTCACTTAATACTTGACCTGCCTTCTCATAAACTTTTCTTCTGAGATCTTCCGATCTGATAGCCCTTACCAGTGGAAACGCCGCATCTGTGTCGGCCGCAATCAGCGACAGGTGAGGAGATACCCTTGCCCGCTCAAGTAGGTCGGTAAGTGATGTGGCCAACATCCCCTCAATATCCCTTCCCAGCAGACCATTCTCGAATAATCTGCCTGCAACATCAGCAGTTATCTCAGCCAGCTCCTGTTTTTCTTCCCTCGTCACCCCCTTTCCGTTAGAGTCAACCCCCACACGTAAAAACTCCCATCCCAAAGAATCGTTTAAGATGTGAGCGTCTTCGCCGAAATCAGCCTCTAGATCTTTCTCCATCTCTCGCGCGACTCCCACAGTCTTTGCATCGGCTACAAATCCCGATAGTAAATAGCTCACTTCTAGGCTCACCTTGTCTGCTTCAGATGTGGCCAACCCATGTTTGTCTAGAACTTCTTCCATTACTTGGGACACTCGGGAATCTCCCTGGATCTTCTGTCTTGCGGCCTCAGCCACCTGACTTTTATATGAAGAGAATTTCCTCTCAAATGCACCAATCAGCTCTCCCCTTTGTTCATGATCAAGCTGTGAAACGAATGCATCTTTTCTCAATATATCGTCTCGGACACTTTCCCAAATCACCCTAGTTTGGGCCAATTTTTCCTCTCCCTTCTTAAGAGACTCTTTCCACCGTGCAGCTATTGACTCGGCGTTAGCCGAATTTATCTTCTCTCCTATTTCTATCTCTTCCAAATCATGCACCGCCTTTCTGCCTAACTCTTCGGCAGCCATCCTCGTCGCACTCTGTTCTCTCCTAAGTACATCTCCGGCACCCAATATAATTTTGCTCTCAACTACAGTATCTAGTTTGTCAAACGCACTAGGCAACTTTGCCACCAACTTTCTAACCAACCTCTCAGCGGGAGTCAATTGCGGCAGCTCATGTAATTGGTTTTGTGTCGCTAGATTTAAACCCCACAGCGCCTCCTCTTCTTTCAAGTCACGCGTTATCCCTTCTAATTTCGCAATTCGGTCGCTCAATTCGATTCTTGTTCCTGCATTCTGTTCCGTTTCCAACCCAAACCTGGCCTCCTCTCGTTGCAATCTTTCTTTTTGTTTAGATTCGTAATCTTCCTTCTGCTTTCTAAATTTACCGTAGGTCTCGTCCCCAACCATGCTTATCTTCTCGGTCGCAAGATCTTTAAATAACTCATTTGAGCTCTCTACCCCCTGGGACATCCCCTCATCTTTTTGCACGACATCAGCCATATCTCCATTAGACCATACCCGAGGCTAACTAGTCACTCTCTATTCACACCTTTTTCCAATGCTTAGGCACTTTCCCCACCACCTCAGCTATCTTTGCCTCTATTCCCAACACCCGAGCCGCCGCCAGAAGTGCCATCTCCAGATTATTCCCTTTCTCATACGCCTCTTTGAGAAACCCATACACACTGGCGTATTTAGCAGCTTCTTTTGCACAATCTTCGCCCGAAGATATGCTTTCAGTTATCTTGCCTCTGGCATCAATTACTATCTCTCCTCCTCGTGTGACAACAGGATACGCCTCCTGAAAATTAAACCTCAATATATCCATCTCTCTGTCCATCATTGCCATACTTTTATCACACCCAATAAAATGAATGAAGTACCCGCAGACTCATGCTATCAATCTTTTAACTGCCTCACCCACCATCTTACCCGGCACGGCGCTAGCAACCTTATATCCTAGTTTTTTGGCCTCCTTTATCCTTTTCTCCAGATCCGCCACTTTTCTTACTTCCCCCATCAATCCCACCTCGCCCACAGCTGCTACATTATCTGCCATCGGCTTATCCCGATAAGCTGACGCAATCGCCAAAGACACAGCCAGGTCAAGTCCGGGATCAGTGACTTTAAATCCCCCTACCACATTCACAAACACGTCTGTGGCTGAAAGATTTAAATTCGCTTTCTTGGTAAGGATTGCGACCAGCATTTGCAGCCTATTAAAGTCGACACCTGTTGCCACCCTGCGCGGAATGGGTAACTGGGTCGGCACAGTTAATGCTTGTACTTCTACAAGCAAAGGTCTTGTCCCTTCCATTACGACCGAAACTACAGATCCGGGCACTTTTTTTACCCGCTCTTCGAGAAGATATTCAGAAGGGTTAAGTACTTCAACTAAACCCGAAGCCGTCATCCGAAATACCCCCACTTCATCAGTTGAGCCAAATCTGTTCTTTATAGTCCTTACCATCCTCAAGGCCCTTGATCTCTCGCCCTCAAACCAAAGGACAGTATCCACCATATGCTCCAATATCCGCGGGCCTGCGATATCCCCGTCTTTGGTCACATGTCCCACCATAAACATGGCTACTCCCTTTTCCTTGGCACAGGTTAGCAGTCTCATTGCTGATTCTCTTACCTGGGACGGTGAACCGGCAATTCCAGTGGCTTCACTAGCCGTCATCATCTGAATTGAGTCAACCACCACGATATCAAACTCCCCTTTTTCAATTGCTTCAACTGCCACATCCACATCAGTACTCGGCAGGAGAATCACTGAACCTTGAATACCCCCCGTACCAACCTGCAGCCTCTTAGCTCTCAGGGCAATCTGCTCAGGACTTTCCTCTCCACAAACATACAAGACAGAGCCATTACCCTGTATCTTCGCCGTTGCCACCTGCAGCAGTAGAGTCGATTTCCCAATACCTGGTTCTCCAGTGAGAAGTATCACTTGCCCCGCAACCATCCCCCCTCCCAAGACGTTATCCAGCTCCTTTACTCCTGTTGATTTTCTCGGGAGTGTTTTTGCCCCAATTTCAGTGAGTCCAATAGATTTTACTATCCTCGATTGCCTATTACCCTGCCTGCCTGTTTTGGAATTTTTTGCCAAACCTGTTGCCTCCACTATCGTGTTCCATTCATGGCAAGTGGGACATTGCCCCATCCATTTTGGAAACTCATTACCGCAACTTTTACATACGAACACCACACTCTCATTCTTGGCCATCGCCCTATATTAACACCACCCATCGATCAAACTCGAGCCCTATCAAACGCACAGTCAAATACTGTCTTTATGAGCTTTGTCTCATACAAAGATATGTCCCGTCCGATGGCTGGATTAACAAATTTGTATCCCAGCTGTCCTCTTTCCCTTATCTTAGCTAGAGTCGGAGCCACCATCATCTGATCGGACTCTCCTCCGACAACCGAGAGCAAAAATAGCTCCACTTGAGTATCTCGGTCTAGTTCCAAAAATTCAGGCTTTATACCGGTAAGGTGAATAGCCACAGGCTGGTAATCGGCCATTTTAGACAAAATCATCGGGAACTCCACTCGCGTACCAGTTACCACTCTTGCCAACTGCTTTCTGTAGGTAGACTGATCACGGGCCACGTCCATTGGCTGAAACCCTTGGTCTTCATAGTAAGCAAGGTTCTGCACCTGCCCTCTTTTCCTCATTGTACCCGTCGCCCTTTCCATTTTTACGAACCACTCAGCTAAGACTTCTTGGGTTGGAAGTACGGCCATTTCCTTCTCATAGTTAAGACGTGCAAAAAACCCTTTGGGATTCAGGCTCATCTTATCCAACTCTTTATATCTCATAACAATACACTAGATTATATCAAAACCCGCTGCCCCCAAGCCAATTAGTCTTCAACTCCCCTATTTCCCAGACACAAACGGTGCATTATTCCTACCCAAAAGTGTCGCAAGACAGTACAGAGGAATTCTCAAAGCCGCCTCTCGCACCTTTCTCTCCATCCCAGCTACACTCTGGATTTGCAAATTCATAAAGACATTCTGTCTTTGTGCACGTATATCAAGCGCTGGTACTTCAAAGATAGATAAATATGCCGAGTTCTCGCTTATCCAATTCTCAGTCATAGCCACATTCGCCCATCTCTTTTCTCGAAGGCCCGACAATTCTGTAGCCAAAATCATGGCTCCCGCCAATATCTGCTTGCCTGCGATTTTTGAAGTCACAAAAAATAGAAAATCTGGTTGAGACACTCCAGCTCCTGATCGAAAGGCATAAAAATATGCATCCAGTTTAGTCTCGTCAAAAAACGTCTTAAATTGGACTGGAATATCGACAGACCCCACCAACCCTGGATTCTTCCCTCCCAATCTCTTCACAATATTCCCAATAAACGCCTTGTCCTCTATCTTTCCACAAGGAAAAGGTCTAGTACTTAGCCTTCCTGAGAATTTAAACTCTGGAGTTGTCTGATACCCCAAAGTGTCTACTCCCTGAAAATCAAACCTCAGAAGTTCGGCAGAACTTCTCTCAGATTGACTCCTAATTTCCACACCAATTGCCATA
>OBEQ010498726.1_pt1 | contig 21214 bp, 16 predicted proteins | sample 1670901 | NCBI WGS metagenome assembly OBEQ01 (sample SAMEA104232315, study PRJEB22302) | groundwater metagenome | biome: forest; feature: aquifer; material: groundwater | place: USA | collected 2011-08-07 | depth 5.4 m
CCTGCCGGTCAGCGACCTGCCCAACGTGGACTTCCCGACGATCCAGGTCTCGGCGAGCCTGCCGGGCGCGAACCCGGACACCATGGCGGCCGCGGTGGCGACCCCCCTGGAGCGGCAGTTCTCCACCATCGCCGGCGTGGATTCCATGACGTCCATCAGCGCCCTCGGCCTCACCCAGATCACGCTTCAATTCAGCCTCAATCGGAAGATTGACGCCGCCGCCCAGGACGTCCGTGCGGCCATCGCAGTGGCTCAGCGCCTGCTGCCGCCTGGCATGCCGACTCCTCCGACCTCCCAGAAGGTCAACCCCGCCGACCAGCCGGTGATCTACCTCTCCCTGAGCTCGCCGACCCTCCCCCTTTACTCCGTGGACGAGTACGCCGAGACCATGCTCGCCCAGCGCATCTCCACGATCAGCGGGGTGGCCCAGGTGCAGGTCTTCGGGTCGCAGAAATATGCCGTGCGGGTCCAGCTCGATCCCCAAGCCCTCGCGACGAGAGGCATCGGGATCGACGAGGTCGAGAAGGCCATCGCCCAAGGGAACGTGAACCTCCCGACGGGAACGCTGTACGGTCCCCACCAGGCCTTCAACGTGCAGGCGACTGGCCAGCGCTTCGACGCCGCCGCGTACCGCCCCCTCATTGTGGCCTACCGCAACGGCGCCCCCATCCGGCTCGAGCAGCTCGGTCAGGTGATCGACAGCGTCCAGACCGACAAGGTGGCGGGCTGGTACAACGACACGCGCGCTATCATCCTGGCCATCCAGCGCCAGCCGGGGACCAATACCGTCAAGGTAGTGGATGCGATCAAACAGCTCCTGCCGACGTTTCAGGCCCAACTGCCTGCATCGGTTCACCTCTCTGTGCTCTATGACCGCTCGGCAGCCATCCGGGAGTCGATTCGGGATGTCCAATTCACCTTGATGCTCACGATTGGCTTGGTTGTCCTCGTCATCTTCCTCTTCCTCCGCAACCTCTCCGCCACCATCATCCCGAGCCTCGCCGTCCCCATGTCGATCATCGGGACCTTCGCGGCCATGTACCTGCTCAGCTACAGTCTCGACAATCTCTCGCTCATGGCCCTGACGCTCTCCGTTGGGTTCGTGGTGGATGACGCGATCGTCATGCTCGAGAACATCGTCCGCCACATGGAGGCCGGCACGCCCCGTTTGGAAGCGGCCCTCAAAGGGTCGAAGGAGATCGGCTTCACCATCCTCTCGATGACCCTCTCGCTCGCCGCGGTCTTCATCCCGGTCCTCTTCATGGGCGGGGTGGTGGGGCGCTTGCTCCACGAATTCGCGGTGACAATCGGGGTCGCCGTGCTCGTGTCGGGCTTCGTGTCGCTCACCCTCACCCCGATGATGTGCAGCCGCTTCCTGCGCCCGCCCGGCGAGTCGCAAAGCCGCCTGTACGTTGCGTCAGAGCGGGTCTTTACGGGAATGCGGCACCTCTACGAATGGAGCCTCCAGGGCGTCATGCAACGCCCCCGGGTCACGATGGGCGTCCTCGGCCTGACCGTCGTGCTCACGGCCTACCTGTTCGTGGTGATCCCGAAGGGGTTCATCCCGAATGAGGACACGGGCCAGGTCGTGGGCTTCACGGAAGGCTCTCAGGACATCTCCTTCGCGGCGATGGCTCAGCACCAGCAGGTGGTGGCGGACATCGTGCGGCAGCATCCCGCGGTAGCAGCCGTGATGTCTTCTGTCGGCCCCGATGACACGAACATTGCGCCCAACACCGGCCGGTTGTTCATCCGCCTGAAGCCGCGCGCCCAGCGGCCTGGCGTGAACGAAGTGATCCAGGAGCTGCGGCCCAAGCTGGAGACGGTTCTCGGCATCAAGGTCTATCCGCAGAATCCGCCGATGGTGCAGATCGGCGGCCAGCTCACCAAGGCCCTCTTCCAGTACACGCTCCAGGACGCCGACCTGCCGGAGCTCTACCGCTGGGCCCCCATCCTCTACGAGAAGATCCGCACGCTGCCGGGCTTCCAGGACGTCAACACCGACCTGCAAATCACGAGCCCCCAGGTCGTCGTGGACATCGACCGGGACAAGGCCTCCGCCCTGGGCGTCACGGCGGAGCAGATCGAGAACGCGCTGTACGACGCCTACGGCGCCCGGCAGATCTCGACCATCTACACCCCCTCCAACGAGTACTGGGTCATCATGGAGCTGGAGCCCCGCTACCAGGCCGACCCGGCCGCCCTCGCACTGCTCTACGTCCGCTCGGGGACCGGGCGGCTCGTGCCCCTGAACGCCGTCGCTCGGCTCACCCGGGGCGTCGGCCCCCTCACGGTCACTCACCTGGGGCAGCTCCCCTCCGTGACGATCTCCTTCAACCTGAAGCCCGGGATCGCGCTGGGCGACGCCGTGGCGGAGGTACAGAAACTGCAGCGGGAGCTCCGCCTGCCGGCCACCCTCAGCACGAGCTTCCAGGGGACGGCCCAGGCGTTTCAGGCCTCCCTGAAGGGCCTCGGGCTCCTGTTGCTGGTCGCCATCCTGGTGATCTACCTCGTACTGGGGATCCTTTACGAGAGCTTCATCCACCCGGTGACCATCCTGTCGGGCCTGCCCTCCGCGGGCGTGGGGGCGCTCCTGACGCTCTTGCTGTTCCGGATGGAGCTGAACGTCTACGGCTTCGTCGGGGTCATCATGCTGATCGGGATCGTGAAGAAGAACGCGATCATGATGATCGACTTCGCGCTGGACGCGGAGCGGGGCGGCATGGCCCCCGCGGCGGCGATCTACCAGGGCTGTCTCCTCCGGTTCCGGCCGATCATGATGACCACGATGGCGGCGCTCATGGGGACGCTGCCGATCGCGCTCGGCGTCGGCGCGGGCGCCGAGTCGCGCCGGCCGTTGGGCCTCGCCGTCGTGGGCGGCCTGCTGGTCTCGCAGCTCCTGACACTCTACATCACGCCGGTCGTCTACCTGTACCTCGATGCGTTCCGGGCCAGCGCGGCGACGATGTGGGCGCGGCTGGGCTGGCGCTGGCGCCCGGCGCTCGCCCGCGAGGCGTCCGGGCGCGAGCGGGCCTAGGCCCACGTCGGGCGGGCAAGCGCTGTTCGTAATTGACAAGCCTTGTTCCCTCCCGTACAATTCCTCCGATCTGTCGAGGGTTTAACCGGGAGAGGTCATGAGCCCTGATAGGTGTGTCCCCGAGGAGATGGCCTCAGACCTAGCTGAGGTATTGGAAGAGCTGAAGAGGCTGGATCTCGGCCCCGAGGCGCTGAGGCGGCGTCTTCGGCCCTTCCTCGATCGTCGTGCCGAAGCCATCCCGTTGCTGCTCCGGCAGTTCGAGGGCGAGGACGAAGAAGGGTTCGCCCTCGCGACCTTGGCCCTCAGGGCGATGAAAGATCCGTCCGTCGTTCCACTCTTACTGAAGCTGCTCCGAAGCCCGCATGTGGGTGATCTCGCAAAGGGATTGCTCTTGAATCTTCTCGAGCACTATGGGTTTGACACCCGTGACCCGTCCCTGATTGGTGCCTCCATCGATTTCCGGAAGGTGTTGAAAGGGCCGGGTGCGCCGCAGGGGATGGCATGAAGGCATTAATCTTAAGCGGAGGCAAGGGGACGCGTCTGCGTCCGATCACCCATACCAGTGCCAAGCAACTTGTGCCCATCGCCAATAAACCGATCCTCTTTTATGCCCTGGAGGCAATCGCGGAAGCCAAGATCCAGGAGGTTGGGGTAGTGGTGGGCGACACGAAGCGTGAGATCCAGGAAGCGGTCGGCGACGGTGCGCGATGGGGCCTCCAAGTCTCCTATATTGAGCAGCAGGCGCCCCTCGGCCTGGCCCACGCGGTGAAGATCGCCGAGCCGTTTCTTGGGAACCAGCCCTTCGTCATGTACCTCGGTGATAACCTGGTGAAGGACGGGATTCGCTCTCTGGTAGAAGAGTTCATGCGGCTCCGGCCCAACTCCCAGATCCTGCTGGCCAGGGTCCGCGACCCACAGCGGTTCGGCGTGGCGGAGCTCAGGGAGGGGCGGGTGGTCTCCCTGGAGGAGAAGCCGGCCTCCCCTAAAAGCGACCTTGCGCTCGTGGGTGTCTATATGTTCGACAAGACGATCTTCGAGGCGGTCCACGCCATCAAGCCATCGGAACGGGGTGAGCTGGAGATTACCGACGCCATCCAGTACCTGATCGATAAGGGATACGAGGTCCATCCGCATATCATCAGCGGCTGGTGGAAGGATACCGGGAAGCTTGAAGACATGCTGGAAGCCAACAGGATTATGTTGGAGGCGATCACCTCGAGGGTCGAGGGGGAGGTGGATGAGGCCTCGCACCTCATCGGCAAGGTGGTCGTGGAGCAAGGGGCAAAAATCGTGGCCAGCACTGTTCGAGGCCCGGTGATCATCGGCAAGTGCTGCCGCATCGTCAACTCCTACATCGGGCCCTTCACCTCCATCTACCACGACACCCTCGTGCAGAACAGCGAGATCGAGCACAGCATCATCCTCGATCGTAGCCGGATCACCGACATCGGCAGGTTGGAGGATAGCCTCATCGGGAAGAACGTCGAGGTGTTCCGCTCAGACGGGAAACCGAAGGCCTACCGTCTGATGCTGGGAGATAGCAGCCAGGTGGGGTTGGTGTAACAAGGTTCCAAGTGCCAAGTTCCAGGTTCCAAGTTAGAAAGCGATTCTCGAATCGTGGACCTGGAACCCGGCACCTGGAACTTGGAACTGCGACAGTGAAGCGAGATGAAACTCATTGACGGAACGAAGACCAAGCCGTTACGCCGAATCCCGGACGAACGGGGGTTCCTCACAGAGCTGATGCGAAGCGACTGGGAGGTGTTCGAGCGGTTCGGGCAGGCGTACATGACGGCTGCCTATCCAGGTGTAGTGAAAGGGTGGCATTATCACAAGAAGCAGACCGACCACTTCGTGGGGATCATCGGCATGTCCAAGGTCGTCCTCTATGACTCCCGCGAGGGTTCGCCTACAAAAGGACTGATCAACGAGTTCTTCATCGGTGAGCAGAATCCGATGCTGGTCAAGATCCCCCCGTTGGTGATTCACGGTTACAAGGCTGTGGGCGACCGGATGTCGGCGATCGTGAATTTCCCTACCGAGCTCTACAATTATCAAGAACCGGACGAGTTCCGCATCCCTTTTGATAGTCCGGATATCCCTTACGACTGGGCGGTGAAGTTGGGATGAGAATCGGGGGAAGAGCGTGCGAAGTGCGACGTGCGACGTGCGAGGTGCGAAGCACGGTGTACGCCGCACCCCGCACCCCGCACCCCGCACCCTGGCAAAACAAATGCGTATCCTCGTGACCGGCGGAGCCGGATTTATCGGGTCGAACTTTATCCGTCATCTCCTGGCGAGAGACCCGCACTGCACCCTCGTCAATCTCGACAAGTTGACCTACGCCGGCAACCTCGAGAATCTGGCCGACGTCGAGGGCGATCCCCGATACCGGTTTGTCAAGGGGAACATCTGCGACGTTAAGTTAGTGGACGAGCTGCTGGGGGAAGGGTTCGACGCGATAGTGAACTTCGCTGCGGAATCGCATGTGGACCGGAGTATCCAGGATGCGCGGGCGTTCGTGGAGACCAATGTGCTCGGGACCGGGACCCTTCTGGAGGTGTGCCGTCGCCGTCGAGTCCCGAGAATATTGCAGGTGTCCACCGACGAAGTGTACGGCTCCCTGGGGCCGACGGGGCGCTTTACGGAGGAGAGCCCCCTCTCCCCGAACAGCCCCTATGCGGCCAGTAAGGCGGCCGCGGATCTTCTGGCCGCGGCGTACTTTCGCACTTATGGCTTGCCGGTCATTATCACGCGGAGTTCCAATAACTATGGCCCCTACCAGTTCCCCGAGAAGGTCGTTCCGCTCTTTATCACCAACGCTCTTGCCGGCGAGGGGCTTCCGCTGTACGGCGATGGTCTTCATGTTCGCGATTGGCTGCACGTTGAGGACCACTGTGAGGCGCTGGCACTGATCCTGAAGAACGGGCGTCATGGGGACACTTACAATATTGGCGGGAACAGCGAGCGGGCCAATATCGACGTTGCCCGTCTCATCCTGAGGGTCCTTGGCAAGCCCGATTCCTTGATCGTTCATGTCAAGGACAGGTTGGGACATGACCGAAGGTACGCGCTCGGTACAAATAAGTTGGAGCGGGAGCTTGGCTGGAGGCCCCGCGTTGTCTTCGAGACTGGGTTACAAGAGACGGTCTGCTGGTATGGGGCCCACGAGGCCTGGTGGCGGCGCGTCAAAGAAGGCGAATATCGGGAGTACTACCGGAAAACTTACGGGGATCTCTCTCGCTTCTCTCCACAATCTCCGCAATTGTATTGACTTCCGACGCGTAGTTCTATAGATTTATCGGAATTCCCTTCCGGTCACAGCGGATCGGTTCGTTCATAGGACGCCTATCGACGGGGCGATAATTGGAACCGATACATCCACAACAGGCTTCGGAGTCTATGCAAGCAACTCTGACCGAAATACGCCCCTGGGGACGCTGGACGGTCCTCGGGGAAGGAGACGGGTATAAGGTCAAGCGGATCGAGGTCAATCCAGGGCATCGTCTGAGTCTGCAACTACACCATCATCGAAGCGAGCATTGGATTGTCGTGTCCGGCACGGCGAAGGTGATAATCGGTGAACGGATCGAGTACGTCCATGCCCAGGAATCAACCTTCGTGCCGGCGAGAACGTCCCACCGGATCGAAAACCCCGGCCCTCATTCTCTGACCATCATTGAGATTCAAAGCGGCCCCTACCTCAAGGAAGATGACATCGTCCGGCTCCAGGATGACTATGGCCGGGGCGATGGGGATTGAGGGGGAAGCTCGCCAGTCATGGGGATAGCCCAGGCCTTCGCTGTTGTACTCGCCGGCGGAAGGGGAGAGCGATTCTGGCCGTTGAGTGCGAAGACGCACCCTAAGGCGTTTCTTCGATTGGTCGGGAGAGACTCCCTTCTTCAGGCGACTGTTGAGCGTGTGCGAGTCCTGTTTCCTTGGACGCGGATCCTGGTGGTGGTTGGCCGGGCGCATGCCGACTTGGTCCGGCAGCAGCTCCCTGAGCTTCCCGATGCCAATCTGCTTCTTGAGCCGTTCGGAAGGGATACTGCCGCAGCCATAGGGTTTGCCTCGCTGTATTTGGAGCGGCTGGACCCTGAAGCGGTGATGGTCGTCGTTCCTGCTGACCACTATATTCCTGAAGGACAGTTGTTTGCGGCGGGCTTGCGGCAGGCGCTGATGCTTCTCGAGTTACGGCCGACCTGGGTCGTGACCATCGGCATTCCCCCCACCCGGCCTGAGACCGGATACGGGTATCTAGAATGCGGTGAAACGCTTCCAGATCTCCCCGGCACCTTCCTGATCCGTCGGTTTCTTGAGAAACCGGACCTGAAAACGGCCGAGCAACTCGCGCGAGACGGTGGGCACTACTGGAACAGCGGCATCTTCCTCTGGCGCAGCACGACCATTCAGGGTCTGCTCGCACGGCATATGCCAGAAGCGTGGGCTGGACTCTGTCGCATCCGCGAGGCATGGGGGGTAGAGGAGGTGCTGGCCAGGGAGTTCTCAGCACTCCGCAGGGTTTCAGTAGACCACGGGGTGTTGGAACGGATAGATGCGGGGTTAGCGATGGTCCGGGCCGATTTCGCTTGGGACGATCTGGGTTCATGGGATGCGCTGGCCCGGGTGCTTCCGGTTGAAGAGAATGGCAACGTGATCATCGGGGAGGTTCAGTGCCTGGACACCTCCGGTTCGGTCATCATCTCAACAGATCAGCGGGTGGCGGCCCTCGGAGTTTCTGATATGATTGTGGTGGCGTCAAAGGATGGCATCCTGGTTTGTCCTAAGGGAAGGTCACAGGAGGTGAGGCGACTTGTGGGGGAGACCCAATGACACAAAAGCGCGCCCTGATCACGGGCATCACGGGCCAGGACGGCTCCTATCTTGCTGAGTTCCTCCTGTCACAGGGGTATGCAGTTGTCGGGATGGCGCGCCGGGCCAGCACCGATCCGTTCGAACGGATCGAGCATGTTCGGGATCAAATCGCTCTGCGGCAGGCCGACCTTCTGGACCAATCGTCGCTCATTCATCTCCTTGAGGAGGTCAGGCCCCACGAGGTTTACAACCTCGCGTCTCAATCGTTCGTTCCGACATCCTGGGAGCAAGCCGTTCTCACCGCGGAGTTCACAGCCTTGGGCGTGACACGACTCTTAGAGGCGGTCCGCTTGGTGGATTCAAGCATCAGGTTCTACCAGGCCAGCACGAGCGAGATGTTCGGAAAGGCGCAGGAGGTACCGCAGAGCGAAAAGACCGCGTTCTACCCCCGAAGTCCCTATGGCGTGGCGAAGCTATACGGTCACTGGATCACCGTCAATTACCGGGAGAGCTACGACCTCTTCGCCTGCTCCGGGATTCTCTTCAACCATGAATCTCCGCGACGGGGCATGGAGTTTGTGACGCGGAAGGTCACCGACGGGGTGGCGAGGATCAAACATGGTCTGGCGACGGAACTTTGGTTGGGGACCCTGGATGCCCGGCGAGATTGGGGATATGCTGCTGATTATGTCGAAGCGATGTGGCTCATGCTGCAACAGGAGTCCCCGGATGACTTTGTGATCGCGACGGGCGAGACCCACTCGGTGCTGGAGCTCGTGGAGATAGCGTTCGCCAGGGCTGGCCTCGATTGGCGGAGGTATGTGGTGGAGGATCCGAAGCTCAAGCGTCCCGCCGAAGTCGATCTGCTTCAGGGCGACGCGTCCAAGGCCAAGCGCGTACTGGGCTGGGAGCCCAAGGTTGGATTTCGAGAGTTAATCGAGATGATGGTGGATGCCGACCTGAAGCGACATGCCGAGGGCCTGCCTGGAGCGGTGCGGACGGGGGGAGGTACGCCTGGATGCAGATCTGCGTAATCGGGACGGGATATGTCGGCCTCGTCACCGGCACCTGCCTGGCCGAGATCGGCCACCAAGTCGTCTGCGTTGACGACGACCGGCGCAAGATCGGCAAATTGCAGGTTGGAGAGATGCCGATCTACGAGCCGGGCCTTGAGGAGCTGGTGGCGAGGAATCGGCGAGAGGGTCGGCTTGCCTTCACCACAGATCTGAAGGAAGGGATCAAAGCCGCCACTGTGGTCTTCATCTGCGTCGGGACGCCTCCGTTAGAGGACGGAGACGCCGACCTGTCGGCGGTGGAGCAGGTGGCGCGACGGATCGCACAACTCTCGTCGTCCTACAAGCTGGTGGTGGAAAAGAGCACGGTTCCTGTTCAAACTGGCATGTGGATCGAAAAGACACTGAAGGTCTACGGTAACGGGGGTCAGATTGAGTTCGACGTCGCCTCTAATCCCGAGTTTCTCCGCGAAGGAAGCGCGGTCGCAGATTTCCTCCACCCTGACCGGATTGTGGTGGGGGTAGAACATCCGCGGGCGGAGCGGCTGCTCCGAGAGATGTACGACCCGATTATTCGCCGGACCTTTCTCTGTCCCCTCCACCCAAACTGTTGCGGGGCGGAGTTGGTCCCATTCTTGGTGACCGACATCCGAAGCGCCGAGCTGATCAAGCACGCCTCGAACTCGTTTTTGGCCATGAAGATTTCCTTCATCAATAGTGTCGCTGATCTCTGTGAGCTTGTCGGCGCCGACGTTGAGCTGGTTGCGGAGGGGATGGGGCTCGACCGGCGGATCGGGCGCCAATTCCTGAATGCGGGCCTTGGGTTCGGAGGGTTCTGCTTCCCGAAGGATCTCCAGGCATTCGTCAAGATTGCGGAGAAATGCGGGCATGACTTTCGCCTCCTTCGGGAGGTTGATCGGATCAACCAGGCGAGGATCCCCCAGGCGATCAGAAAGCTGAAGGATCAGCTCTGGATCCTCAAGGACAAGGTCATCGGAGTCTGGGGGCTGGCGTTCAAGCCGGACACTGACGACCATCGATATTCTCCCGCCATCGCGCTCATCAAGCAGCTCCAGGTCGAGGGCGCGATAGTCAGGGCCTACGACCCGAAGGCGATGGAGAAGGCGAGGCAGGAACTCCCTTCGCTCGTCTGCTGTCAGACCCCCTATGAGGTGGTCTCCGGTGCCGATGCGCTGGTTGTGGCGACGGAGTGGAGAGAATTCGAAAGCCTCGATCTCACCCAGGTGAAAACCCTCATGCGGCGACCCCTCGTACTTGATGGTCGGAACATGTTCGACCGGGAGAAGATGAGATCAATGGGGTTTGAATACCTGGGGATCGGACGGTGATAAGAGTTCCAGGTTCCGGGTTCCGAGTTCCAAGTTGCGAAAACATCCTTTGGCCCGGAACCTGAAACTTGGCATCTGGAACGAGTGCCCTATGTAACATGGAACCTGGCACTTGGCACCTGGAACGTGGGCTATGCCTCGTACCCTGATCACCGGCGGCGCCGGATTCTTGGGCTCCCACCTCTGTGATCACTTGATCGAGGAAGGCCATGAAGTCATCTGCCTCGACAACCTGATCACTGGCCGAATTGAGAATGTCGCTCACCTGATCGGTCACCACACCTTCCGGTTCATCAAGCTGGACGTCACGGAGTATTTGTATGTCGATGGCCCGTTGGATTATGTGCTCCACTTCGCCTCTCCTGCCAGTCCCGTCGATTATCAACGCCTCCCGATCCAGACCCTAAAGGTGGGCTCCCTTGGAACCCACAAGGCCCTCGGCCTGGCCAAAGCCAAGGGCGCCCGCTTCCTTCTGGCCTCGACCTCGGAAGTATACGGCGACCCCGTGATTCATCCCCAGCGGGAGGATTACTGGGGAAATGTGAATCCGATCGGCCCGCGCGGAGTATACGACGAGGCAAAGCGCTTCGCCGAGGCAATCACCATGGCCTATCACCGGTACCATGGTCTCAACACGCGCATTGCACGCATCTTCAATACGTATGGACCGCGTATGCGACCCAGCGACGGCCGGGTCGTGTCGAACTTCATCAACCAGGCGCTTCGTGGCCAGCCGCTTACCGTATACGGCGATGGGTCGCAGACTCGAAGTTTCTGTTACGTCTCCGATATGGTCGAGGGACTGTACCGCCTGTTGATGTCGAACGAGGCAGACCCGATCAACTTAGGAAACTCGAAAGAGTTCACGGTCATTGAGCTCGCCCACATGGTCCTCCGGGCGGTCGGCGGCCCGTCCACCATCGAGTTCCGCCCGTTGCCCCTGGACGACCCTCGCGTCCGTCAACCGGATATTGGGCTGGCTCGGGCTCGCCTCGGATGGGAGCCAGCCGTGGAGATCGCGCAGGGGCTGGCCCTCACCATCGAGTACTTCCTCAAGCAACGGGAGAGACCTTGTTGAGGAACGCCTTGCCAGTTGGCCGCTCGATGACCTCTGAAAGCGGCATCCCTCAGCCAGGGATCTATCTCGCAGAGCACTGTTCCTCGGCCCCCCTCTTGACCCTCCTGCGGTATCGGGAGCTGCTACGCCAGCTCGTGATCCGGGAGGTCAAACTTCGCTATAAGCGATCAGTCCTTGGATTTGCCTGGACCGTATTAAATCCCCTCTTCGCCATGGCCATCTTCACGATGGTTTTCTCCAGAGTCTTCGGTGGGCGCCCTAATTACCCCCTGTACGTCATCACCGCCCTTCTGGGGTGGAACCTCTTCTCTCTAGGGACCGTCAGGGGGCTGGACAGCGTTGTCCTCAACGGTCCCATCATTCGAAAGGTCTTCGTCCCCAAGGCGATCTTTCCGGTTGCGGCCGTGGCCTCACAGGTTGTCAACTTCGTCTTTTCGCTGGTCCCGCTTTTTCTCTTCATGATCGTCATCGGAGCCCCGATCGGGCCGAGTCTCCTCTGGCTCCCGATTCCCTTGTTGAGCCTGACCTGCTTTGCAATAGGCATCGCCCTGCTGCTGGGGACCTTCAACGTCTTTTTCAGGGATGTAAAGTACTTCTACGAAGCTGGCGTGCTGGCCTGGTTCTACGCCACCCCGATCTTTTATCCTCCCGACATCGTGCCCGACAAGTTCAAGTTTCTGGTCACGATCAATCCCATGTATGCCCTCCTAGAATCCCTTCGTGCGCCGATCTACCAGGGAACCGCGCCGCCGGTGGAGTTGCTGGTTCCAGGGCTCGCCCTCTCCCTGGCCACTCTCGCTGTCGGATGGGCGGTGTTCCACCGATTCGAGGGTCGGTTCGTTCATTATGTCTAGCGGCCGGAAGGACGGCGAGACTTCCAGGCTCCTTCAGTCGCCAGGGGTCGATCAGGCGACGAAGGACGCCGCCTCGCTTCGGCACCCTGGCGATCAGCCGGTCCTAGAGATCAATGATCTCTCGATCCACCTCCTGTTACACCGGGAGCGCACGGGATCATTACGGGAGTACATCATCCGGCTTCTGAAGGGGCGGAGGGTCGAGCGGGACCGAATCTGGCCCCTGCGAGAGCTGTCCTTCTCGGTCAATGCCGGTGAGCGCCTCGGGATCATTGGCCCAAACGGGGCGGGGAAGAGCACACTCCTGAAGGTGATCGCCGGCATCATCCCCCCGTCGGCGGGGAGGGTGGTCGTGCGAGGACGGATCGCTCCGCTCATAGAGCTCGGGGCCGGGTTTGATCCGTATCTGACCGGGCGGGAGAACGTCTTCCTCTATGGATCACTTCTCGGGTTTCCGCAGAAGGAGCTTGAAAAGCGCCTTGACCGCATCGTTACGTTTGCCGAGATGGAGGAGTTCATCGATGTCCCCCTGATGAACTACTCGGTGGGGATGTCTGCCCGCCTCGGGTTCGCGATCGCCACGGATGTCGAGCCCGACCTGCTCCTGCTCGACGAGGTCTTCTCCGTGGGGGACGCCGCGTTCCAGAAGAAATGCGAGGCGCGGATGGAGGCGTTCAAGGCGAAGGGTATCACGATCCTTCTGGTGTCGCACGATCTGGACCTGATCCGCAACATTTGCGCCAGGGCTCTCTTCCTGCATCATGGGAGAGTCGTCGCCATTGGCCCGACCAACGATGTCGTTTCCGAGTACCAAAAGTTCAGCGGTTCCTGAGATGTTCCTGCCCTTTGCCCTTCTTGACGACTAGTGTCGTTCCAACTTTATCCGCCTAACACGACAATGACCCGCAGGCATCTCGATCGGGCGTCGCAAAGCTTTGTCATTTGTCCGAACAAGTTGGAACGACACTAGTCTATTGGACCGGCACCAGTTGGGTGGGATCGTCTATGCTAACGCGCCGGGGTTCCCTTCGGCCGGGGTTCGCCGTCGCGCCGGTAGGGAATGGGGATATACTGCACCGAGGGGCGGTGCTGCGCCGGCTGAGGATAGAGGTCCATCAAGGTATAGACCTCTTCGGGCATGTCGGTCCTGATCGGCAGGCCCCACTCCTTGATCTGTTTAATGAGGATTGGGTAGTCGTGTGTCCACTTCCCTTCTGTCAGCGCCTTCACCACCATCTCCGTCTGCTCTGCCCCCATCTTGTCCTGTAAGATATCCCGGACGAACGTAGCGATCTGGGCTATCGCCTTTCGAGCTACATCGGCCAGGATCAGGGTCTTGTCCTCGATCTCGTTCTTGTCCTTCATCTCCACGGCCTTGAGGATGGAGGCGGCCGGATATTCGCCGATCTGAGGATCGATGGGGCCGAGGACCGCGTTCTCGTCCATGACGATCTCGTCGGCGGCCAGCGCCAAGAGGGTTCCGCCTGACATAGCGTAGTGTGGGATATAGACCGTGACCTTGGCCGGGTGAGCCTTGATGGCGTGGGCAATCTGCTCGGCCGCCAGGACCAAGCCCCCAGGTGTGTGCAGGATAAGGTCGATGGGAAGATCCTTTTGGGTTAGCCGAATGGCTCGGAGGAGTTGCTCCGAGTCGTCGATGTCGATGTACCGAATCAATGGGATGCCCAGAATGGACCGTGATTCCTGGCGGTGGATAAGGGTGATGACCCGGCTTCCGCGCGCCTTCTCCAGCTTCCGCAGCATCCGAAGCCGCGCAAACTGTAGCATCTTTTGCTGGAAGTAGGGGGCAAAAGCTGAGATCAGTAAGAGGAACCAAAGGATGTTGGTTAAGTTTGACATTGCACCCTCACCCGGTCCCTGGTTTTGGCGGTCGCAGGATCACTCAGCGAACCGCTCGAGCCAGGCTCCTCCAAAGCTCTCGCCTCGCCGTCCTCCCTCATACGAAAGGGTCAAGTCGGCCAGACGGAGAAGTGACAGGAGAACCATTCTGCTTCCCCCGACTTCTTCCAGAGGACCTGCCAGATCCGCCCGATCTGATGGTAGACCTTCCTGCGCGGTATCTACTGAACAGTTGAGAGGTCGAACCCCTCGAGATTGACCTGGACATGGTTGAGGAAAGCACCGGCGTACGCGCCGTCGATGAGGCGGTGATCGTAGGAGAGGCAGAGGTAGGCCATCGAACGGATAGCGATGACGTCACCGATCACAACCGGTCGTTTCACCACCCTGCCGAAGCCCAGGATTCCGACCTGCGGTTGGACAAGAATCGGCGTTCCGATCAAAGCCCCGAAGGCGCCAAGGTTGTTCACGGTGAAGGTCCCTTGCTGGACGTCCTCTGGGCTGAGCTGCTTCTCGCGAGCCCTCGCGGCCAGATCGGCCAGCCCTCTCGCCAGGACCGGAAAGCTCTTCTTGTCCGCATCTCGCAACACCGGGACGATGAGGCCGTCCTCCAGGGCCACAGCGATGCCGAGGTTGATCGCATTCTTGACGACGATCCCCTCACTGGTGTAGGACGCGTTCAGCAGCGGGTGAGCCGGCAGGGCACCTACGGTGGCCTTCACGACGAAGGGGAGAAAAGTGAGATTGACACCGATCCGCTGGGAGAACGCCTCTTTGTTGGCCTCCCGGTATCTGGCAATGGCTGTCACATCCACCTCGTGGATCTGCGTCACGTGAGGAGCGGTCTGCTTGCTGCGAACCATATTCTCCGCGATGGCCTTTCGGAGATGGCTGATCGGGAGGATCTGATCTTGGGCAGCAGGTCCGAAGAGCTCAGGGCCCCTGAGGAGCGGTGCGGCAGGGGCCTTTGATCGTTGGCCGATGAACTCCAACAGATCCTTTCGCGTGACGCGCCCCTCTGAGCCAGTTCCTCTGACCTGGGCTAGGTCCACGCCATGTTCCTTCGCGAGTTCGAGGACCGCGGGAGAATGCCATGTCTTCGGGGAAGGCGCTGCCGCGGTGGCCGGTGCCCCGCTCGCCGCCGTCTCCGCGATGGAACTGTCGGGGGAAACTGATTCGGCTGGCGACGTCTCGCCGACGTAGGCGAGCACAGCTCCTACCGGCGCGGCCTGCCCCTCCTGGACGATGATCTTGTGGAGCACCCCGGCGGCGGGGGAGGGGATCTCAACGTCCACCTTGTCAGTGGTAATGGCGACCAACGGCTCGTCCTTGGCCACCATTTCGCCGACCTTCTTGAGCCAGGTGACTACCGTGCCCTCGGCGACGCTCTCGCCCATCTGCGGCATCACGACTGTAATGTTCATTGTCTACGGTTCGGGATCCAGTCTCTATAGGGGTCCTGAGCGGCAGACCCCAGCAGGGGCATGCTGTGAGACCCACCTTTGCGGTGACATGCCTCAGAAGCTGGCAAGTTCTCGAGCCTTGAGGGCGATCGTGTCGGCATTAGGCAAGTAAGCCTCTTCCAGCACGGGGCTGAAGGGGACAGGGGTATGGGGAGGCGCCACGCGGACCACGGGCGCATCCAGGGAGCGGAATGCCTCCTCTGCCAACCGGGCTGCGATCTCGCCTCCTATCCCACCGGTCTTCGGGGCCTCGTGGACCACCATCGCCCGCCCGGTCTTCTCCACCGAGGCGAAGATCGTTGCCATATCCATCGGCTGAATCGTGCGGAGGTCCACAACTTCCAGGTCAATCCCCTCGGGCATGAGCTTCTCCGCTGCGGCGAGCGAGTGCTGGAGCATGGCGCCATACGTGATCACGCTGATGGTGCTGCCCTGACGCTTCACCTCCGCCTTGCCGAGTGGCACGATGTTGTCGCCCTCCGGCACCTCCCCCTTCATGTGGCGGTAGAGGTACTTGTGCTCAAAATAGATGACCGGATCGGGATCGCGGATCGCGGCCTTTAGAAGTCCCTTGGCATCGCGGGGGGTCGAGGGGGCTACGAGCTTGAGGCCGGCCACGTGAAAGAACCAGGCCTCGGGACATTGGGAGTGAAAGGGCCCCGCGTGGATGCCGCCCCCGTAGGGTGCTCGAATCACCAGGGGGACCGGTTCGCCGAGGCGATAGTGATGTTTGGCCGCCATGTTGACGATCTGGTCAAAGGCGCAGGCAATGAAGTCGGCGAACTGCATCTCGACCACCGGTCGCATCCCCATGAGGGCAGCGCCGATCGCCGCCCCGACGATCGCGGACTCGGACAGGGGTGTGTCGATAACGCGCTCCGGCCCGAACTTTTCGAGAAATCCCTTCGTAATCTTGAACGCGCCGCCGTAAACGCCGATGTCCTGGCCAAGCATGAAGACATGCTCGTCCCGGTCCATTTCTTCCCACAAGGCCTGCCGGATCGCTTCGAGGTAGGTGATCTCCATCATCTCTCCGCTGGGAGCTACAAACCGTGTTCACGGTTCACGGTTGACAGTTGACGGCTCCAAGTCATCCTTGTCTCTTCAGCATCCGCTAGACCGTGAACTGTGTTAGGAGGCGTAAACTCCCTTGATCAAGTCCTTCGCATCAGGAAATGGGCTCGATTCCGCAAATGAGACGGCTTCCTCGATCTCCTTAGAGAGGCGGTCGCCGATCTCTTTGGCTGTGGTATCGTCGAGGAGTTTCCGATCTCGCAGATACGCTTCGAATCGGTCGATCGGGTCCCGCTTTCTCCACTCCTCCAGCATCGCAGCCGGGACATATGAGGCGTCGTCGTGCTCGGCGTGGCCTCGCATCCGCATCGTCTTCCCCTCCACAAGGGAGGGGCCTCCTCCCTCCCGTGCGCGGGATGCCGCGTCGGCGACGGCGCTGCGAACAGCGAGGACATCGTTGCCATCGACCGTGGTGCCCGGCATTCCGTAGGCCTTGGCCCGGTCGGCAATATGTTCGACGGCCATCTGCTTCTCCAACGGCGTCGAGTAGGCGAACTGGTTGTTGTGGCAGATGAAGATAACGGGCAGCTTCATCACCGCAGCGAAGTTCAAGGCCTCGTGGAAATCACCACGGCTCGATGCCCCATCACCGAAGAAAGCTGCGACCACGCGGCGCTCGCGTCGGAGCTTGAAGGCAAGGCCGACCCCTGCCGCAACCGGGAGCAGGTCAGCCATCGGACTGATGAATCCGATAACGCCGCGCCTGATGTCGCCGTAATGGACATTGCCGTCGCGTCCCCGGGTCAGCCCAGTCTGCCTCGCGAGATACTGGGCCAGATATTCCTTCGGGGTGATCCCCTTCATCAGATTCGCGCCGAGGTCCCGGTGGGAGGGGGCGATGACATCGTCGGGCTCGAGCGCAGAGGCGCTCCCCACGGCGATCGCTTCCTCGCCTGCGCTGATGTAGACGCCGCCGATGATTTTCCCCTGTCGATAGAGAATGATCACCCGCTGCTCCAAGCCGCGAGTCAGCTTGAGGTAGTAGTAGATCTTCAGCAGATCAGCCGGGGTGGGATCCTGGACTGGCATAGGCGTGCCGTCTCCCATATTTGTGCAAGCCGGGCTCAGTATAATCTGTCACAGCCGAATTTGTAAATCATTTCATCGTCAAGGGAAAGCGTTCATAGTCGGTCCGAAAGCGTTCATCGTTCATAGCAAGAAAAGAGATTCGGGATTTGGCGTTGACTGTGAACTTTGAACTGTGAACCATGAACGCCTTTCCCGCGCTCCTCTCACCACCCTATAGCGAACAGCATCAGGAGGATGAAGGAGATAACGATGGCTGCTACAATCAGAAGTACGCGGGTTGCGCTTCGCGTGTATTTGCGTATCCGCCGCTGTGGCATTCTCCCTCCGCTGCACAGGCTTGCAGGCATTCCGTTAAGCCAGCCCGCTGAGATCATCCCTGGTACCATATCACATGGCCCCCGAGTCGCGCTACAATGAGGGAGCCGCGAGAATTGTGTTCAGAGGAAAACAAAAGGCGTGCATAGTTCGGAATTGACAGTGGACCCAAAGGCGTTCACAGTTCACAATAGAAGTGCGCGTTCAAAGTTGATCCGAGGGCGTTCAAAGTTCATAGGAAGAGAGGGGGCGCAGGATCGACGTGCTGCCGTGACCTCTGAGCTATGAATCGGGAACTGTCCACCGTGATTTGTCAACGGAACCGAGAATCGAATTATCAAGCACGATAGCTAGACGCTGAAAATAGGCCATGGAAGCGGATTTTTCCGATGTGATCTCGGGGAAAAAAAACTTGACAGCATCGAAATCGGCAGTAATATAGTGCCTTGGGCATCACGTCGCCCTTGGACCATGAAGCGTCATAGTGAATCGAGAGCCCAGGGGTGCAAGGAGGTCCGGACACAATGAGCGACTCTGAAAAGGGTTCGACGAAGTTAAGTTCTCTCAGAAAAACAATGCAGAAGCTCTCTGAGCAGATTCCGAAGAGTGATACATCGTATCAGAGAAAGCTCTCGCAGTATGAGGACGAGATCGAGGCACTCCAGGCGCAGGTGAAGTCCCTCGAAGAGGAGATTTACCACCTCCAACAGCGATTGGACCAGACCCCGAAAGAGTTTGAGTTCCTTCGGTCCAAACTTGACCAGTCACGGGAACAGATGGGCCAGGCATATCATCAGAACGAGCGGATGGTTCAGGCCTTGCAGCAGGCGAAGCAGCAGATAGAGGGTCTCCGAGGGGAGGTGGAAAAGCTCTCAGCCCCGCCGAGTTCCTACGGCATCTTCTCCTCGATGAACCCTGACGGTACGGCAAACATTTACATCGCCGGCCGGAAGCTGAAGGTTAACCTCCATCCTTCCGTGCCGCCCGAAACGCTCCGTAAAGGCCAGGAGCTGGTGCTGAATGAGGCGTTCAATATCATCGAGGCTGCGGGGTTCGAGGAGCAGGGCGAAGTTGTGGCCCTGAAAGATCGTCTCGATGAAGGCCGGGCCATCGTAAGCCTGCGTGCTGACGAAGAGCGGGTGGTGGAACTCGCCGAGCCACTGCGGCAGCTCCCCCTCAAGGTGGGCGATCATCTTCTGTTCGACGCGCGGTCCGGGCACATTCTGGAGAAGTTGCCGAAGAGCGAGGTCCAGGATCTTCTCCTCGAAGAGGTTCCGGACGTCGGCTATGACGCCATCGGTGGCCTCGGCCCACAGATCGAGATGATCAGGGATGCCATCGAGTTGCCCTATCTGTACGTGGAGTACTTCCGGGAGCACAAGCTCCAGCCTCCCAAAGGGGTGCTGCTCTATGGCCCCCCTGGCTGTGGCAAGACCTTGATCGCGAAGGCGGTCGCGCACTCGCTGGCGCAGCAACTGGCCCAAAAGACCGGGCAGATGGTGAAGGGATACTTCCTGAACGTCAAGGGTCCAGAGCTGCTGAACAAGTACGTCGGTGAGACGGAGCGGCAGATCCGGGAGATTTTCGCCCGGGCGAAGGAGAAGGCCACCGAAGGCTCACCGGTCGTCATCTTCTTTGATGAGATGGACTCCCTGTTCCGGACTCGTGGTTCGGGCATCTCCTCGGACGTCGAATCCACAATCGTCCCTCAATTCCTGGCCGAGCTCGACGGCGTAGAGGGGCTGAAGAACGTCATCGTCATCGGGGCCTCGAACCGGCAGGACCTTATCGACCCGGCGGTTCTGCGCCCGGGGCGCTTCGACGTCAAGATCAAGATCGACCGCCCCGACCAGAGCGCGGCCCAGGAGATACTCTCGAAGTACCTGACCCCCGACCTCCCGTTCGCCGCGAACGATCTTCGGGCCCATGGAACGCCCGAAAAGGCGGCGGTTGCCATGATCGCCGAAGCGGTCCAGCTCCTGTACGCCGCTGTGCCAGAGAACCGCTTCTTGGAGGTCACCTACGCCTCGGGGCAGCAGGAGACGCTGTACTTCATGGACTTCGTCTCTGGTGCCATGATCGAGTCGATCTGCACCCGGGCCAAGAAGCGGGCGGTGAAGCGGATGATCGCGACGGGCACCAAGGGGCTCACGACCGAGGACCTGCTGGATGCGGTCCGGACTGAGTTCCGGGAGAACGAGGACCTCCCCAACACCACGAACCCGGACGACTGGGCCAAGATCGCAGGGCGACGAAGCGAGCGCATCGTGAATGTGCGGACCGTCTTCGACCGTGAAGGGAAACGGGCGCGCAAGGTCGAAACGATCTCCACTGGTCATTATCTGTAATCGTCTGTTCGGTTCGGGCTGCTGGGGTAGGGACGGAATTACCGTTAGCGGATGGCCCCTCACCTTCCGAAGGGACCCGGGGACTCCTCAAGGCGAGCGGGCTGGCACCACGATAGGTCAGGATACAATGTTTCGGGCGCCCACTTCCTTTATTGGAGATGGGGCTTCACTCACGAGGTAAGATGGCGATCGAAAAGATCATGGGGACCGAGATCGAGCTGGGGATCACCGCTAAGGACCCCTCGGGCTTCGATCCCGTGTCTAACTCCATCCTGTTGATCAATAGCCATCCGGCCTTTGCTGAGGTGAAGGCGATGTGGGATTACGCCGGCGAGAATCCGCTCCTCGACGCCAGGGGATTCGAGGTGAGCGGGGAGCACGAAAAGCCTAGCCAGCAGGATAATCGTACCATCAATAAGGTGCTTCGTAATGGCGGGCGTCTCTATGTCGACGGGGCCCACCCCGAATACTCCACCCCCGAGTGCACCAATGCACGGGACCTGGTCTGCTACGAAAAGGCTGGCGAGCGGATCTTCGAGACGTGTCTCGCTTCCGCCAATCTGACTCTGCCAGCGCAGCAGCGGATCTTGATTTACAAGAATAACAGCGACGGGAAGGGGAATAGCTACGGCCATCATGAGAACTATCTGATGGACCGGCGGCTTCCTTTCGAAAAGATCGTGGAGGGGTTCACCCCCTTCCTGGTGACTCGGCTGATCTTTACCGGCGCGGGCAAGGTAGGAGCCGAGAACGGCACCGAGCCCTGCGACTATCAACTCTCCCAACGGGCCGACTTCTTTGAAACCTTCATCGGGCTCGATACCATGGCTAAGCGGCCGATCATCAACACCCGCGATGAGCCCCACGCCGACGAGGAGAAGTACCGCCGCCTCCACGTCATCGTCGGCGACTCGAATATGTCGGAGTTCGCGACCTACCTGAAGGTCGGGACGACCGCCATCGTCCTCGCCATGGTGGA
>OBEQ010322938.1_pt1 | contig 21210 bp, 16 predicted proteins | sample 1670901 | NCBI WGS metagenome assembly OBEQ01 (sample SAMEA104232315, study PRJEB22302) | groundwater metagenome | biome: forest; feature: aquifer; material: groundwater | place: USA | collected 2011-08-07 | depth 5.4 m
GCGGGCACCTCGAGGCCCGCCACCGCGTGCGCGCCGGCGACCACGACCGCCGGGTAGCCGAGCTCCGAAAGCACCGCAAACAGCAGGCGGTAGTCGCGGTGGGCCGAGCCCATCGAGAGGACGAACGGGTGTTCGAGGTCTTCGGCCAGCGTGGGGTCGATCAGGCCGCGCTGCAGCGGGACGAACTCGAAGCGGTCTTCGGGCAGTTGCAGCCAGTCGCTGCAGGCGGCGATCTCGGCGCGCGAATGCACGATGAAGCGGTCGACCGCTGCCAGGCCTGCCATCGCGAGCTTGCGCTTTGCGCCGCCCGGCAGGCTACCGAGGTTGAAGGTCCATGCGATCAGCGGCAGCTTGTGGCGCGACAGCCGCTTGTGCAGCCCGATGGTCAGCGGCAGCTGCGGGAAGCAGGTAAGGATGCCGCTCGGTTTCGCGCTGCTGCGGGCCGCGCGCCACGCCGCCGCGCCATGCCGGAAGTAGTCGGCCCAGTCGCCCAGGCCGGTGCTGCTGCGCGAGCGGTCGTGCAGATAGCCGGCCGGGACCGAATGGAAGGCGCCGCGCGGATTCGGCACGAAGTCGGCAAGCCAGCGATCGGACGAAGAACGGATGAAGGGTGCCGCGATGAACCAGTCCATCACGCGGCCCCGCAACGTCGTGTCGTGAGCTTTGTCATGCGGGGCTGGCGGCGGTCTGCGAGGGCTCGGGAAGCTGGCACTTGTGTGCGACGATATCGGGCTGAAACCGAAAGTCTAGCGCCCCGTCGTCCATGTCCTCGCACTACAAGTCATTGCTGGTCGTGATGGTCCTCACGGGCATCGGCCTGCTCATCTCGCGCCAGATCTTTTCGCCGATGATGTTGAGCGACGACGACTTCCGGCGCCGCCGCAATCTGTGGCTCACCATCACCGCGGCGGCGTTCCTGCTGCCGAACTTCTGGGCCTACGCGCTGGTCGCCACGCTGTGCATTCTGTACACGGCGAAGCGCGACTCGAACCCGGCGGCGCTGTTTCCGCTGCTGCTGGTCGCGTTGCCCCCGCTCGAGGCAGCCATCCCCGGAATATTCGGTGTGCACCACCAGCGGCTCTTGATCCTGGTGCTGCTGCTGCCGATGGTTCCGCGCCTGATGCGCGACCCGCAGCTGCCGGGGATCTTCAAGCTGCCGACCGACAAGATCATCTTCACCTACATGGCCCTGCAGGTCGTTCTGTATTGGCCCTACCTGGCGCTGGTGCCGGCCTTGCGCTTCACGCTGCTGCTGCTGATCAACACCTGGCTGCCCTATTACGTGATGAGCCGGGCATTCAACAGCAAGGCGGAGTTGCGCGACGCGATGGCGTGTTTTGTCCTGTCGGTGATCATTCTTGCGCCGCTGGCGGTGGCTGAGGCGGGACTTTCCACGCTGCTGTATGGCGGTTTTGCCGGCAATTGGAACATGCCGGCGGGGTTGTTCGGGTACCTGAAACGCGGGGACGTCCTGCGCGCCCAGCTCGCTTCGGGCCAGGCGATCGTGCTCGGGTATCAATTCGCCGTGGCGCTCGCGATGTGGTTCTATCTGCACAGGTACGTGGCCTCGGGGTTCTGGAAGGTGGTCTGCGTGCTCGCGCTCCTGGTCGGGCTGGTACTGCCGTTCTCGCGCGGTCCATGGGTCGGCGCAGCGGTGCTGTTCATGGCCTTCGTACTGGCGGGGCCCAAGAGCCTGGGCCGTGCCGTCAAGTGGGGGACGATGGCGGCAGCGGTGCTGGGCGCCGCCCTGCTTACGCCGTGGTCGGACAAGGTCGTCAAGTACCTGCCGTTCATCGGCGAAGCCGACCAGGGCACGATCGACTATCGCACCCAGCTCATGCAGGTGTCGTGGAACCTGATCCTGCAGAACCCGTTCTTCGGCAACCCGTACGCGAAGATGCAGATGGAATCCTTGCGGACCGGCGAAGGCATCATCGACATCGTCAACGTCTACATCGCGTTCGCATTGGCCTACGGCTTCGTCGGCGTCGCGCTGTTCGTCAGCTTGTTCCTCGTCGTCATGTTCCGGCTCTTGAAAGTGGCCAAGAGCGCCAGCACGCCGGACGACGCGCGCCAGATGTCGGCCAGCATGTTCGCGGCACTGGTGGGCGTCATGGTGATGATCTCGGCAGTCAGCAACTACCTGACGATCCCGTACATCTACCTGATGCTGATCGGCTTCGGGATCTCCTATCTGCGGGTGCACGAGGCCGAAGCGCTGGCCAACCAGCCGGCGATGCCCGAGCCCTACCGCTTCGCGCGCAGCGGCCTGATGCGCCGCTAGACGCTGTGCCTCAGGCGAGCGTGCGCAAGTGCCGCGCGAGCCGCAGCGACATCATCACGATCGTGAATGTCGGGTTGATGCCCGCGCCGGTCGGGAACACGCTGCTGCCGGCCATGTAGAGGTTGGCCACGCCATGCACGCGGCACTGCGGATCGACCACCCCGAAGCGCGGATCAGCCGCCATGCGGGTGGTGCCCATCTGGTGGGCGTGGCCCCAGACCTCGATCTCCTTGTTCGGATCGGTGATGAACTGGCTCAGCTGAACCCGCGCCACATCGAGCTCGAGAAGGTTTTTCGCAAGCTCGAAACCGAGTGATCGGACGGTGCGGCGATCGGCCTCGCTCAGGATCCAGTTCAGGTGCGGTCGCTTGAGACCGAATTCATCGGTCTGCGCGCTCAAGGTGACACGGTTGTTGCGGTCGGGGGCCTGCTCGATCAGCGAGTTGACGACACCGTCGCCGGCGCAGTCGAAGTCCTTGAACTTGCGGGCGAACTCGCGCACCGAGTCGAACTCGCAGGCCGCCTTGCGCAGCGCGCCGCGGACCGGCCCGAGCCGCCCGGCTTCCTGCGGCGTGGCGTTGTCGTGCAGCGACATGATGCCGTTGCCGATGTTCAAGCGCCGCACGGTTTGTTCGGTCGGCATGACTTCACCGCTTTTCGGCAGCGATGTCTGCGTGGCGCGGCTGACGAAGCGGCCGATCTGCACGTTCAGATGCTCCATGAAACAGCGGCCGACGAAGTCCGAGTGGTTGCCGATGCCCGCAGCCACCTGCTTGTTGGCGCTCAGCAGCATGCGCGCGTTTTCGACGCTGCCCAAGGCCAGCACATAGCGCTTGGCCGACACCTTCGCAGTCTCCTTGTGGTAGTTGCTCACCAGCACATGATCGATGCGCGGCGCGTCGCCGGGCGCTTCGGCCAGATGCAGGTCCACCAGGTTGGCGTTGACGAACAGATCGATGCTGCGCGAGCGGGTGATTTCGTCGCGGTACTTGGTGCCGAACCGGGTCGGCGGGCTGTTCACCAGCCGCGGCCGCTCGAAGGTGCTGCGCTTGGGATCGCCGAACGGCCGGGCCGAATAGTCGGTCGCGGGCAGGTCGAGGATTTCGCTCGCATCCTTCAGATGCGCCAGGATCTCGGAGCGCGCGATCGGCCAGCCCGGCAGGTCGTGGTAGCGCTTGGGCCAGAAATCGGACTCGCTGAAGACCCCGCACAGGCCGGTCCAGTGGTTCGATGTGCCACCGAAATAGCGCAGCCGAGCGCCCTTGAGGGCGGTGTTGTAGGTTGAAAGGCCGCTCTCGGTGCCGGCGTAGATTTGTTGCGAGCGCTCCGAAAACTCGAGCCCGCCGGCTTCAATCAGCGCCACCTTCTTGCCGCCGGCGGCCAGTTCGCGTGCCACCGTGATGCCTGCCGGGCCGGTGCCGCACACACACACGTCGTAGACGCCGGCCTTCAGTGGGGCGACGCCGGATTGGAGATCGAACAACATGCTGCGAGGAGTGCCTAGGTCTGACGGACTTCGGAGAGCTTGACGACCCAGCCATCGACGATGACCAATCGGTCGCACGGCGTCGGCGCGGCGCGCAGGCCAGCGAGCGCCAGGGTGCCCCCGAGCAAGGCGTCGCGCCGGGTCACGGTGCCGGGCGCGACGTCGCGAGGCAAGGGGTGGAGCAGGACCTCTTCAGAGGTGTCGAGCGAATTCATTCGTGGCGCGGCAAAAAGGCTTGAAGCGACGGGAGGCCCAAACGTGGCTGTGCGCCCCGCAGGGCGCACAGCCAATCAGCTCACGGGATTCTAGGGCGAAACCCGTGGGGCCCCAGTGCCCCTTGCGTGAATCACTTGTCACCCACCGGCGTCATCGCGAAGCCGGTGCGCATGTGGTTGACGAGTTCCTTCGAGGTCCAGTCGGGGCGCCACTGACCGCGCCGCTGTTGCGTGGCGCGCTGGAAGTACTCGGGGAAGCCGTCGGTCGATGTGACCGTCACGCCGCGCGACTGCATGTAGGTCTTCAGGGTGCGGTTGGGGCCGGTCCATCCCAGGGCCATCGCGGCCGCTGCACGATCCGTGAACATGCGGTTGCGGGCAAAGGCGGTGTCGGACGTGGTTCCCAGCGCGAGGCCGGTCGGCAGGTATTCCGACTCGCGCGATTTTTCGTTGATCAGCGTGTTGTCGAAGACGCTGTTGTTGCGGATGCCGGGGAAGGCCCAGTTGTAGCAGGTCTGCGAGCTCAGCACGCCGTCGAAGCCACCCACCGCCGCGGTCGACTTGGCCGTATCGAACACGTTGTTGTGGATCTGATTGGAGCGCGTCGCGTACCTGAAGGGCACGTTGCAGTCCTGGAACAGCGGCTTGAGTTCGACGCCGTAGGAGTTGGCGGCATGCTGCGCGCCGGTCACGATGTTGCGAGCCACCTCGACCGAATTGGCGCCGCCGCCGATCTGGAAGCCCCAACCGGGCTGGCCGCGGTTGTCGGCGGTTCCGGTGCCGACAAACCGCTGCAGGACGTTGTCCAGGATCGTGCCGGTCGGGCCTTCGGAATCGGCGTAGCCGCCGTGCGCCCCGATCCCCACGTAACCCTGATAGAAGAAGTTGCGCTCGAGACGTGCGCCGGGCCGGAACTGGTCACCAGAGGCGCCGATCATCGACACGCTGTCGAACATGCCCGACTGCATCGAATTGGTCTCGCCGCTGATGTACAGGTTGCGGTTGAAGATGTCCCAGCTCTGCGCGCCGGACGGCGGCCAGGCCATGGTCTTGGGGTCGCCGCGCGAGAAGCCGTTGCGCAGCAGGATCGAGTCCTGGATGCGCAGGCTGCCCTGGCGGGTGCCCTCGTAGTAGATGCCCTGCACGTGCGAGCCGTCGGTCATGAAGTTGTCGGTGACCAGTGAGCGCCGGAACGTGACCTGGGCCGAGTTGGCCATGCCGATGCTGACGTTGGCAGCGTCGAGCCAGACGTCCTCGAACAGGATGTCGGTGGACGCGGCGGCTTGCCCGAGCAGCTGGATGCCGATCACCTTTTTGCCCGGGGCGCGGTCGTGTCCATCGAAGTGCAGCGAGAGGTAGGCCACATTCTTCAGTGTCGGGGCGTACGACGCCTTGTAGCTCGCCACGAAAGCGTTCAGCGGGCGCACGAAGTGGGGACGCGGCTGGCAGACATCGCCATACGCGCCGACGATCTGGCGTTCGGTGGCAGAGCGTCCGCCGGGCACGGCGAGCCCGGAATCGACGGTCGTCGCGCTGGGGTTGAACTGGCGCTCGAACGACAGCACGTCCTGCCCGATGTCGAAGGTCTCGCCGCGGCTGAACAGCCACCAGTCCGGATAGCCGGCGCGGAACGCCGCGGTGGGGCCTCCGACCACGCCGCGCGAGCCGATGTCGCTGGTGGCGTTGGAGCGCGGGCCGACCTGGGCCCAGCGCTTGAACGGCTTGACCGCAGCGCTCGGCTTCATCGGGGCGGTGCCGTACGCGACGCCGCTCGCATTGGCGGCCTTGCCTGCCGAGTCGATGATGCGCGAGCCGTCCCAGAAGTAGAGTTCGCCGGTGAGGTCGCTGCCGCGTGCGGCGCTGATGTAGTGCAGGCGACTGCCCGATTGCTGCGGGCTTTTCAGTGCGACCGTGGTGTCCGCCTTGCTGGGCACCGGGACGGTCCAGCCGCCGATGTCGGCGCCGCAGCCGGCGTCGACGACCGGTCCATTCGGAGCGCTGGGTGCCGGTGCATTGGGCGTCGGGGCGGGTGCGGGTGCCGGTGCCGGTGAGACGGGCGACGCCTTGGTCGCCCCGGTGGCAGCGGCGATCTGCTCGGTGGGCGACGTAGGCGCAGCGGGAGCGGGCGCAACCGAAATCGGCTGAGTGGTGCCGGTATCCGACCCGGGGGTGATCGTGACGCCGGCCGCCCGGGCCGGTTCCACGGCGCTGGCCGCGGCTTCCATGTCAGCGGCGGCGGTGGCAGCCGCGATTTGTGCCGAAACGTCGGACGAGACGGCCGTGCCGTCGGACTGCGTGTCGGCCGACTGGGTCGTGCTGAGCGCCATCGGGTCGCTGCCGCCGGTACCGCCGCCGCAGGCGGTGAGGATGGCAGCGGTTATCAGGCAAAGGCTCATGCGGGCGGGGCGCGAACGGGCGGAACGGTACATTTTCGATTCTCTCGATGACGTGGTGCAAGCGCCGGCCGGTTCGGCCGACGGCGTTGCAGTGCGGGATGCGAGCGAACCGACAGAATCGGTGTGACGCTGGTGCGTGGGATTCGCGAGGACACTGCCCGCTGGCGTGGTCCGACTCGGGGTCGGTGCGCTTTGCGCCGGCGGTGTGGAATGGCTTTCGGCTTGGGACGCGCCGCCTGGACCGCTGCCTTGTAAACCAGCGAGCGCTTCTGTAAGCGTCTGTGACTCGTCTTGGGGGGCTGACCGGACTGCCGGAGGAACTGCCTTGACCGCTTCCGCGTGGGCAATCTTCGTTTGGGGCATGGTCTGGTACGGGCGTCTGGTGTTGGAGCGTGTTCGGCGATGCCCTATTCGCATGTCTTGTGCCGCGCCGTTTCAGCCCCCCACGCCCCCGGATTCGCGCAGTTCGCGGCGCTTTTCACGAATCGGCAGTTGCTGCCGCTTACAACCATGACGCAGGTGGTTGTATTTGTTCGGCGGGCTGCCAGTGCTTACCGTCGCCGGTGCGCTGTTCGCGCTGCGGGCGCGCAGGCGTAACGAGGCGGTGTCGGGCGGCCAGGGCCACCATCCGCGCCCGGGGCGCGGCGCCTCAGCTCACTTCGCACGTCCGTACGTGTCCTCGTAGCGCACGATGTCGTCTTCGCCCAGGTAGCTGCCCGACTGCACTTCGATGATCTCGAGCGGCACCTTGCCCGGGTTGGCGAGTCGGTGCACCGTACCGAGCGGGATGTAGGTGCTTTGGTTCTCGGTCAGCAGCGTCACCGAGTCGCCGTTGGTCACCTCGGCGGTCCCGCGCACGACGACCCAGTGCTCGGCGCGGTGGTGGTGCTTCTGCAGGCTCAGCGATGCGCCGGGCTTGACCATGATGCGCTTGACCTGAAAGCGCGCGCCCGCGTCGATGCTGTCGTACCAGCCCCAGGGCCGGTGCACCTGGCGGTGCACGGTGTGCTCGGTGCGGCCGGCGTTTTGCAGCTCGCCGACGATGTGCTTCACGTCCTGGCTCTGGTCGCGGTTGATCACCAGAACCGCGTCGGGCGTCTCGACGACCACCACGTTGTTCATGCCGACCACGCCGACCAGCCGGCTGGTCGCGTGCACCAGCGTGTCGCGGCTGTCGCGCACCACGGCGTCGCCGAAGGCGGCATTGCCGGCCGCGTCTTTCTTGCTGACCTGCCACACCGCGTCCCATGCGCCGAGGTCGGACCAGCCGGCGGCCAGCGGGACCATGCGGATGTCGAAGGCGGTCGAGCCGGGGCATTTTTCCATCACCGCGTAGTCGATCGACTCGCTCGCGATGGCTTCGAATTCGCCCTTGCCCGGGCGCACGAAACTGGCGTCGACCTGCTTCGGTCCCCAGGCGGCGCGCGTGGCCGCCGCGATGTCGGGGCGGAACTGCTCGAGTGCCGCGAGCCACACCGAGGCACGCACGACGAACATGCCGCTGTTCCAGAAGTAGCCGCCGTCGGCCAGGTAGCGCTCGGCCGTTGCGAGGTCGGGCTTCTCGACGAATTGCGCCACCTTCTGCACCTCGCCGCCGGCCACGTCGCCCTCGCAGCGGATGTAGCCGAAGCCGGTCTCGGGCCGGTCCGGCGGAACGCCGAGGATCACGAAGCTGCCCGCCGCCGCTGCGCGCACCGCGCGCTGCAGCGCGGCGGTGAACGCCGGCTCGTCGGTGACGGTACCGTCGGCCGGCGTGACCACGAGCACCGGGTCGGCGCCGCCCTCGCTCGCGTGCAGCGCGGCCAGCGTCATCGCCGGGGCGGTGTTGCGGCCGACCGGCTCGAGCAGCACGGTGGCGCCGGCGAGCTTGACCTCGCGCAATTGGTCGAGCACCAGGAAGCGATGGTCCTCGTTGCCGACGACGCTCGGCGCTGCGACGACGATGTCGCTGCAGGCGACCGACGCGAGCCGCAGCGCGGCCTGCTGGAACAGGCTGTGCTTGCCTTGCAGCACCAGGAACTGCTTGGGGTGCTGCGCGCGCGACAGCGGCCAGAGCCGGGTGCCGCTGCCGCCGGCCATGATGACGGGTTGAACGGCGATGGTGGTCATGGGGTGGAGAGCCAGGAGAGGAAGGGTTCAGGCGGCCCCGGCGAAGCCGCCGGGGTTCAAACGTTGCCAGCGCCAGCTGTCGACGCACATCGCGCGCAGGTCGCGCGTGGCCTGCCAGCCCAGCGCCTCGCGCGCCAGCGCCGGGTCGGCGTAGCAGGCGTCGACGTCGCCGGGTCGGCGCGCCACGATGTCGTACGGGATGGTCCGGCCGCTCGCCGCTTCGAATGCGCGCACCAGCTCCAGCACGCTGTGGCCCCGGCCGGTGCCGAGGTTGGCGGTGATCGAGGCTTGCCGATCGAGCAGGTAGCGCAATGCCGCGACATGGCCCTCGGCCAGGTCGACCACATGGATGTAGTCGCGCACGCCGGTGCCGTCGGGTGTGTCGTAGTCGCTGCCGAAGACCTGCAGCCGCTCGCGCTTGCCGACCGCGACCTGGCTGATGTAGGGCATCAGGTTGTTCGGCGTGCCGCGCGGGTCTTCGCCGATCTGGCCGCTCTCGTGCGCGCCGACCGGGTTGAAGTAGCGCAGGAGCGCGATCTTCCAGCGCGGGTCGGCCTGCTCGACGTCGCGCAGGATGTTCTCGCTCATCAGCTTGGTCGCGCCGTACGGGTTGACCGCGGCGAGCGGCGCGTCTTCGCGGATCGGCAGGCTCTCGGGATTGCCGTACACGGTGGCACTCGAGCTGAACACCAGCGTGCGGCTGGCGTGGCGCTCCATCGCCTGGCACAGGGTGATCAGCCCGCCGAGGTTGTTGGCGTAGTACGCGAGCGGCATCCGGGTGCTTTCGCCGACCGCCTTCAGCGCCGCGAAATGCACCGCCGCGTCGATGCGCCGGCGCGCGAACACCGCGTCCAGCGCCGCCGGGTCGCGCACGTCGGCCTGCTCGAAGTCGGGCACCTCGCCGCTCAGCGCGCGCAGCCGGTTCAGCACTTCGGGCGAGCTGTTCGAGTAGTTGTCCAGCCCCACCACCTTGAAACCCGCCGCCAGCAGCGCCAACCAGGTGTGCGATGCGATGTAGCCGGTGGCCCCGGTGAGCAGAACGGTCGGCGGCGTCATCGCAAGGTGACCTGCACCGAGCAGCCTATCGTGTTGGCGCTGTACGTCGAGTCCGCCACGCCGGTCGAGCGGCTGTCGTGACCGACGTTGCAGCCCAGCGAAACGCTGCGCGTCGCCGCGTACGACGCACTCAGGCCGATTGCGCTGAGGGTGTCGTGGCCGGTGGTGTTGGGGCTGAGGAGGCCGGTCTGCGCGGTCGTGTTGCGGCTGTATCGCAGGTTGCCGTTGAGTCCGATCTTGCCGGTGAGCTCATAGCTGGCCACCGCTTGCAGCACGGTGGTCAGCCGGTTGGTGTCGGCGGAGGTGATGAACGGCGGCGTGTTCGGAAGGACGCTGGGAAAGATGGTGAACGTAGTCTCGCTGCCGGTGTCGCGGCTCAGCGAGGCAGCGAACTGGGTCCGCCCGGTCGGCTTGTAGGTCCAGGACAGCGATCCGGTGACGCCCGAGAACTCGGACACGTTGGCCAGCGAATGGGTCTCGCGCGTCGAGCTCAGGCGGCCGCTGACGACGCTCGCGCCGCTCGGCTGCCAGGTGACGCTCAGGTCGACGTCGCGGCGCGAGGTCTTGTCGCCCAGATCGACGTCGCCGCGCGTGCTGCGCACGCCGACGCCCACGCTCAGGATGCCGGTGCCGCCCCAGCGCAGCCCGAGGTGGCCGACCCGCTGGGTGAAGTCGCGGTTGTCGCCGGCCAGCGAGAAGCTGACTGCGCGGCGTTCGGCCCCGCCTTCGAGCGCAAAGGCCGACGAAATACCGTAGCGCGCGGTCGCTGCGAGCTGCTGGCTGCGTTCGACGTTCTTCTCGGTGGTGAGCGGGGCATTCGGGTCGCCGTAGTTGGCGAGCCTCTGGTTCGTCAGGTAGCGCACCGTGCCCGACAGGTGCTCGATGGTTTGCCAGTCCAGACCGCTCGTCAGGCCGTAGCTCGTGTTGTTGAGCTGGTGGTTGCTCTTGAACTGGTTCGCGTTGACGTTGGCGTTCGCAAAGACGCGCTGGCGCCCCAGCGGCTGATCGACGCCGCCGAATATGCCTTCGCTCGTGATCGTGTCGGCCTCGCGCGCGGCGCGGCGGAAGATGTTCGAGTCGTGGGTCGCGCCGAGGCTGCCGCCGATGTAGTACGGGCTCTCTTCGGCCCAGGCCGGGGCGCCGGCCAGCAGTGCCGCAGCGGCCGCCGCGACGGCCAGCTTGCGTTGCTCAACACGCGGGTGATGTGGCATGCCTTTGATCTCCGTCAGTCTTGAAAATGGGAAGGTGCGCGGGGCGCGCCGCACCGCGCTTCAGTACGCGTTGCGATCGAAAAACACGAGCCGGATGGTACGCACAATGATTTGCAGGTCCAGGCCCAGCGACCAGTTGCGCAGGTACTCCAGGTCGTAGCCGACCCGCGTCTCCATCTTTTCGGTGGTATCGGTCTCGCCGCGGTGGCCGTTCACCTGGGCCCAGCCGGTGATGCCCGGCTTGACCTTGTGGCGCACCATGTAGGCCTTGATCAGGCGCCGGTATTCCTCGTTGTGGGCGACCGCGTGCGGGCGCGGGCCGACGATGCTCATGCGCCCCTGCAGCACGTTGATGAACTGCGGCAGCTCATCGAGCGAGGTGCGGCGCAGGAATGCGCCGAAGCGGGTGATGCGCGGGTCGTCCTTGGTGGCCTGGCGAATCACCGGCCCGTTGTCTTGCGCCGTCATCGAGCGGAACTTGTAGACCACGATTTCTTCGCCGTCCAGGCCGTTGCGGCGCTGCTTGAACACCACCGGTCCCTTGGATGTGAGTTTCACGCCGATCGCGATCGCCAGCAGCACCGGCGAAATCAGCAACAGGATGAAACTCGCGAGCACCAGGTCGCTGACCCGCTTGACGAGCTCGTTGGTGCCGGTGAACGGGGTCTCGCAAATGCCCACCACCGGCACGCCGTTCATGTCCTGCAGCCGGCCCTGGATGATGGTGATGTCGACCAGGTCGGGCACGAAAAACAGCGACGCGGTGGTGCCCTGCATCTGCTCGAGCAGCTTGACGATGCGCGGCCGCCCGCTCAGCGGCAGGGTGATGAAGATCTCGCGGATGCCGTGCTTGATGACATAGTCGCCCACGTCGTCGAGCCCGCCCAGGCGTTCGCCGGGGTCCGCTTTCTGGACCCGGTGGTCGTTGCGGTTGTCGAAGTAGCCGATGAAGTCGATGCCGAAGTCCTTGCTGCTGCGCAGCGCGTTCGCCACCTTCACACCCTGCTTCGCCAGGCCGACGACGACGGCGCGGCGCCGCGCCTCGGGGCGCGACGCGCTGTAGCGCACGATGCGCCGGCCGACCCACACGGCGATCCACTGCAGCACCGGCGTGATGAAAATCCACGCCAACAGCGCATCGTCGTTGTACAGGTACAGGCTCTTGGTCGCGTAGCCGCACAGCGCCAGGATGCCGATCAGCATCAGCCACGAGGTGACGATGTCGACGCCGGCTGCCAGCAAGTTCTCGCGGAAGCGGTTGCGGCCCGGGAAGGTCAGCGCAAACACCAGCAGACACAGCGTCAGCTCGGGCCGCCCGACCGGTTCTTCGAGGTAGTGGTTGGCCGCCAGAAAGGTCAGCACCGTGATCAGCGGCTCGAGGAACGCGGCCACCAGCGAGGTCACCGATTGCGGCGCGCTGTAGAACGTTCTCTTGTAGGTGCGGTCTTCAAACATCGGTGAGGGTGGTTTCCATGTGCCCGGCCGGCCCGCGATTTGGGGGGCACAAATGCAGCCGGCGCGTCAAACCCCGCCCGGTGCTGCGAGTCGCGGATTCTCCCTCAAAAACCCGACGGTCCGGACCCGTGAGTATGGGGGGCCGGGCAGAGTGCGTGCCTACAATCCGTGCATGTTCCACACTTTGCAACAGCTGGTCGGCACCGCGTTGATGGAGCGTTTCACGCTGACGCTCAACCATGTGCTGGCGGCCGAGCCGGCCGCGCTCGAACGGCTGCGGCCGCACGCCGGGCGCTGCGTCCGGGTCCAGTTGAACGGCTGGCCGAGCCTGTTGCCGCCGGTCCCGCAACTGGCGTTTCTCATCACACCGGCCGGCCTCGTCGAATGGTGCGCGACGGCACCGGCGCCGGATGCCGACCTGCTGGTGACGGTGGACGCCTCGAACCCGGCGCGCACGCTGGCGCAAGGCCTCACGGGGCAGCGCCCGGGCGTCGACGTGGCCGGCGACAGCCGGCTCGCCACCGACGTGAGCTGGCTGATGGACAACCTGCGCTGGGACCTGCAAGACGACCTGGCGCGCCTCGTCGGCCCGGCCGCGGCGAACGAGCTCGGCCGGGTCGGCCGCATGCTGGCCGGCGGGTTGCGCGACGCGGTGGCCCAACTCTCGTCGCTGGCGGAGCGCGCGCGCGGCGCCAGCACGCAAGCGAGGGCGGAGCCGCCGGTGCGATGAGGCACATCGCGCGGCTCGTCTTCATCGTCTTCACGGTTCTGCGCTTCGGACTGGACGAGCTGGCGCTCTCCAGCTTCCGCCAGCCATGGGTGCGCCTCTTGGTGCGGCTGATGACGGTGGGGCGCCGGCTCGACGCGCCGCGCGGCGAGCGCCTGCGCATGGCGCTCGAGCGGCTCGGGCCGATCTTCGTGAAGTTCGGCCAGGTGCTGTCGACCCGGCGCGACCTGCTGCCCGAAGACCTGGCCGACGAGCTCGCGAAGCTGCAGGACCGTGTGCCGCCGTTCCCCGCCGCACAGGCGCGCAGCCTGGTCGAGCTCGCGTTCGGCCGCTCGATCGAAACGATCTTCTCGAGCTTCGAGGCCGAGCCGGTGGCAAGCGCCTCGATCGCGCAGGTGCACTTCGCGGTGCTGAAAGACGGCCGCGAGGTGGCCGTCAAGGTGCTGCGCCCGGGCATGCTGGCCGTCATCGACGACGACCTCTCGCTGATGCGCCAGCTCGCGGTCTGGGTCGAGCGGCTGAGTGCCGACGGCAAGCGCCTGAAGCCGCGCGAGGTGGTGGCCGAGTTCGCCAACTACCTGCACGACGAGCTCGACCTGGTGCGCGAGGCCGCCAACGCCGCCCAGCTGCGGCGCAACATGGCCGGGCTGCAGCTGGTCGAGATACCGGAGATGTACTGGGAGCTGTGCACCTCGGGCGTGATCGTGATGGAGCGCATGAACGGCATCCCGATCAGCCAGCGCCAGCGCCTTCAGGACGCCGGCGTCGACATCAAGAAGTTGGCCACCGACGGCGTGACGATCTTCTTCACCCAGGTGTTTCGCGACGGCTTTTTCCACGCCGACATGCACCCGGGCAACATCCAGGTCAGCGTTGCGCCGGCCACCTTCGGGCGCTACATCGCGCTCGACTTCGGCATCGTCGGCACGCTGACCGAGTTCGACAAGGAATACCTGGCGCAGAACTTCATCGCCTTCTTCCGGCGCGACTACAAGCGCGTTGCCGAGCTGCACGTCGAAAGCGGCTGGGTGCCTTCGGCGACACGGGTCGACGAGCTCGAAGGCGCGATCCGCGCGGTCTGCGAGCCGCACTTCGACCGGCCGCTGAAGGACATCTCGCTCGGCCAGGTGCTGCTGCGCTTGTTCCAGACTTCGCGGCGCTTCAACGTCGAGATCCAGCCGCAGCTGGTGCTGCTGCAGAAGACGCTGCTGAACGTCGAAGGGCTGGGTCGCCAGCTCGACCCGGAACTCGATTTGTGGAACACCGCCAAGCCTTTTCTCGAACGCTGGATGAACGAGCAGATCGGCTGGCGCGGGCTGCTCGAGCGGCTGAAGAACGAGGCGCCGCGTTATGTGCAGCTGCTGCCCGAACTGCCGCGCCTGCTGCACCAGGCCTTGCAGCAGCGCCCGGCGTCGGAGCAGCGTGCGATCGAGGCGCTGCTGCTGGAGCAGCGCCGAACGAACCGGCTGCTGCAGACGATCGTCTACGGCAGCATCGGCTTCGTGCTCGGAGTGGTGGCGGTTCAGGTGGTGTCGCGCTTGTAGGCAGTGGATCCCGGCGTTCGCATGGCGTTCGCCGGGATGAGGGGTGCGGGGGCGTGTCATCCCGGCGAACGCCGGGATCCACAGTTCGCACCGCCCTGACCTCAGAGATAATTGCCGCATCCCCGACCACGTCCCCCGTCAGCGCATGAACCACACCCTCATCACTTTCGTCGTGTTGTACCTGCTCGGCACGCTCGGTCTCGGCGTCTGGGCCGGCACGCGCATCAAGAACACCAGCGACTTCGCGATCGCCGGGCGCAGCCTGCCGCTGATCATGGTGGTGACGACCACCTTCGCGACCTGGTTCGGCGCCGAGACCGTGATGGGCATCCCGGCGAAGTTCGTCCAGAGCGGCCTGAACGCAATCGTCGAAGACCCGTTCGGCGCCGGCACCTGCCTGATCCTGGTCGGCCTGTTCTTCGCAGCGCGCCTGTACAAGATGAACCTGCTGACCATCGGCGACTTCTATCGCCAGCGCTTCGGCAAGGGGGTCGAGGTGTTCTGCTCGACCGCCATCATCCTGAGCTACCTGGGCTGGGTGGCGGCGCAGGTCACTGCGCTGGGTCTGGTGTTCTCGGTGCTGACGCAAGGCGCGATGTCCGAGACCGCGGGCATGATCGTCGGCACCCTCGCGGTGCTGGTCTACGTGGTGGTCGGCGGCTTCCTCGCGGTCGCCTGGACCGACTTCATCCAGATGATCGTGCTCGTGATCGGCCTCACGATCATCGCGATCTTCTCGGCCGACCTGGCCGGCGGCGCCGACAAGGTGTTCGCGATGATCGGCCAGAAGGACCTCTGGAACTTCCTGCCGCCGCCCAGCTTCACCGAGATCGCGATGTTCGTCGGCGCCGGCCTCACGATGATGCTCGGCAGCATCCCGCAGCAGGACGTGTTCCAGCGTGTCATGTCGGCCAAGAACTCGGCCACCGCGCGCAACGGCGCGGTCATCGGCGGGGTGAGCTACATCCTGTTCGCTTTCGTGCCGATGTTTATCGTCTCGTGCGCCGTCGTCGTGATGGGTTCGAGTGCGCTTGACTTGGCCAAGAACGACTACCAGCGCCTGTTGCCGACCTTCGTGCTGACCAAGATGCCGCTGGTGATGCAGATCCTGTTCTTCGGCGCGCTGCTCTCGGCCATCAAGAGCACCTCGTCGGCGACCCTGCTGGCGCCGAGCACCAGCTTCGTCGAGAACATCCTGAAGAACCTGCGCCCGCGCATGACCGACAAGCAGCAGCTGTTCGCGATGCGCAGCACCATCGTCGTGTTCGCGGCGCTGGTGCTGGCCTATGCGGTCGCGATGAAGGGCACCTCGATCTACGACCTGGTCTCGTCGGCCTACCAGGTGACGCTGGTCGGCGCCTTCGTGCCGCTGGTCATGGGCCTGTACTGGAAACGCTCGACCACCCAGGGGGCGATCACCTCGCTCGCCGCCGGTGTCGGCGTCTGGGTCCTCTCCTTCCCGCAATTGAGCAACTTCGGCCAGCAGTTCCCGGGCCAGCTGGCCGGGCTGATCGCGGCGTTCGGCGGCATGGTCGTCGGCTCGCTGCTGCCGCAGATGCTGCAAAACCGGCGCGAACACCAGCACCCGATCGCAGGCTTGAACGCCTGAGCGCCGCCTCCATCTGCGTGGCGCTGGCGCGGGGGTTTCAACCCCGCGCCGTATAATTCGAGGTTTTCCTTTTCGAATCAAGGGCTTAGACATGCCGATCTACGCTTACCGCTGTGCTGACTGCGGCCACGCGAAAGACGTGCTGCAAAAAATCTCCGACCCGGTGCTGAGCACTTGCCCGGCGTGCGGCGCCGAGAGCTTCAAGAAGCAAGTGACGGCAGCCGGCTTCCAGCTCAAGGGATCGGGCTGGTACGTGACCGACTTCCGCGAAGGCAGCAAGCCCGCGCCCGCAGCCCCCGCCGCTGCGAACGGCGAAGGCGCGGGCGCCGAGACCGCGTCCAATGGCGCGAAGCCCGACGCAGCCAAGCCCGACGCCGCGAAGTCCGACGCCGCCAAGACCGCATCGGCTGCGCCCGCCGCCGCCGCGCCGGCGAGCGCGGCGCCGAGTGCCGCACCATCGGCCGCCGCCAAGTGAGCGTCACCCAGGGACCGCAGTGAAGAAATACCTGCTCGCCGGCCTGCTGGTCTGGCTGCCGCTGGCCATCACCATCTGGGTGCTGAAGGCGGTGCTGGGCACGCTCGACGGTGTGTTCGCCTGGTTCCTGACGGCGTCGCAGGCGCTGCTGCCGGGGCCCGCCTACGCGCCGATCGAGATGCTCAAGCACGTGCCCGGCCTGGGTGTGATCGTGATGGTGGGCGGGCTGCTTTTGACCGGCATGTTCGCCACCAACATCGTCGGGCAGTGGTGGCTGCGCCAGGGCAGCAAGCTGCTCAACCACATCCCCATCGTCAAGTCGATCTACAGCTCGGTCAAGCAGGTGTCCGACACCTTGTTCTCGAGCAGCGGCAACGCGTTTCGCGAAGCGGTGCTGGTGCAGTACCCGCGCGAAGGCTCGTGGACGATCGCCTTCGTGACCGGCAAGCCCGGCGGCGAGGCAGCCGACCACCTGCACGACGACTACCTGAGCCTGTATGTGCCGACCACGCCGAACCCGACCTCGGGCTTCTTCCTGATGGTCAAGCGCGCCGACGTGATCGCGCTCGGTATGAGCGTGGACGAAGCGCTGAAGTACATCATCTCGATGGGGGTGGTGGCGCCGCCGACGGTCGCTGCCGCGGTGATCGCGGCCGAGCACGTGGCCGTCGCCACCGACGCGCGAAATCAACCCGGTTGAGCGCGCGGCGAGCGTTCAACCATCATCGGGGCTGACTACAAGCCACCAAGCGCCTCCAACACTGCCGCAGCGGCACCCGCGCGGCGGCCGCGAACAAGACACTGGAGCATTCAATGAGAACCACCTACTGCGGCCTCGTCAGTGAAGCACTGATGGGCCAGACCGTGACGCTGATGGGCTGGGCGCACCGCCGGCGCGACCATGGCGGCGTCATTTTCATCGACCTGCGCGACCGCGAAGGCCTGGTCCAGATCGTCTGCGACCCGGACCGCGAGCAGATGTTCAAGACCGCCGAAGTCGTGCGCAACGAGTTCTGCCTGAAGGTCGTCGGCAAGGTGCGCGCGCGCCCGGCCGGCACCGAAAACGCCAACCTCACCAGCGGCAAGATCGAGGTGCTGTGTCATGAGCTCGAGGTGCTGAACGCCAGCGTCACGCCGCCGTTCCAGCTCGACGACGAGAACCTGTCGGAGACCACGCGGCTCACGCACCGCGTGCTCGACCTGCGCCGCCCGACGATGCAGAAGAACATGATGCTGCGCTACCGCGTCGCAATGGAAACGCGCAAGTTCCTCGATGAGCATGGCTTCATCGACATCGAGACGCCGATGCTCACCAAGAGTACGCCCGAAGGCGCGCGCGACTACCTGGTGCCGAGCCGCGTCAACGAAGGCATGTTCTTCGCGCTGCCGCAGTCGCCGCAGTTGTTCAAGCAGTTGCTGATGGTGGCCGGCTTCGACCGCTACTACCAGATCACCAAGTGCTTCCGCGACGAAGACCTGCGCGCCGACCGCCAGCCCGAGTTCACGCAGATCGACATCGAGACCAGCTTTCTCACCGAGGAAGAAATCCGCGCGATGTTCGAAGGCATGATCCGCACGGTGTTCAAGAAGACGATCAGCGTCGAGCTGCCTGACTTTCCGGTGATGAAGTACGCCGAGGCGATGCACCGCTTCGGCTCCGACAAGCCCGACCTGCGCGTCAAGCTCGAGTTCACCGAGCTGACCGACGTGATGGCGAGTGTCGACTTCAAGGTCTTCAGCACCCCCGCCACCACCAAGGGCGGCCGCGTCGCGGCGCTGCGTGTGCCCAAGGGCGGGGAGATGAGCCGCGGCGAGATCGACGCATACACCGAGTTCGTCAAGATCTACGGCGCCAAGGGGCTGGCCTGGATCAAGGTCAACGACCTGGCCAAGGGCCGCGAAGGGCTGCAGTCGCCGATCGTCAAGAACCTGCACGACGCGGCGTTGGCGGAGATCTTGAAGCGCACTGGTGCCCAAAGCGGCGATGTGATCTTCTTCGGTGCCGACAAGGAAAAGGTCGTCAACGACGCGATCGGCGCGCTGCGCGTGAAGATCGGCCACAGCGAGTTCGGCCGCGCCAACGGCTTGTTCGAAGACAAGTGGGCGCCGCTGTGGGTGGTCGACTTCCCGATGTTCGAGCACGACGAGGCGGGCGACCGCTGGAACGCGGTGCACCACCCGTTCACCGCGCCGAAGGACGGCCATGAAGACCTGATGGACACCGATCCCGATGCGTGTATCGCCAAGGCCTACGACATGGTCCTGAACGGCTGGGAGCTCGGCGGCGGCTCGGTGCGCATCCACCGCGCCGAGGTGCAGAGCAAGGTGTTCGACGCGCTCAAGATCACGCCCGAAGAGGCGCAGGAAAAGTTCGGCTTCCTGCTCGACGCCTTGCAGTACGGCGCACCGCCGCACGGTGGCCTCGCCTTCGGCCTGGACCGCATCGTGACGATGATGACCGGCGCCGAAAGCATCCGCGACGTCATCGCCTTTCCGAAGACCCAGCGCGCGCAGTGCCTGCTCACGCACGCGCCGAGCGCGGTCGACGAGAAGCAGCTGCGCGAGCTGCACATCCGGCTGCGCAACCCGCAGGCGGCCGCGGCCGGCTCGCTTGCCTCCCGGCGAAAGCCGGGATCCACTTCATCCGAAGCGCTTCCTCGGCCCGTGGACCCCGACGTTCGTCGGGGTGACGGCTCCAAGGCAAGGTGCAGAATCGAAGGGCGCGGTTTTCCGCGCCCTTTTTCTCGTCTCGCGAACCCTCACCCCAGCCCTCTCCCGCACGCGGGAGAGGGAGCGATTCGGCTCCCTCTCCCCCGTACCCGGGGGGGAGGGTTGGGGTAAGGGGCGCGTTGTTCTGGCTTTACGGGAACGTCGATTGCTGCAACGCCCCTACAAGATTCCCGAATCCGTGCTGGTGGTGATCCACACCGCGGCGCTCGACGTGTTGCTCATCGAGCGTGCCGACAAGCCCGGCTTCTGGCAAAGTGTGACCGGCTCGAAAGACAGTCCGGAAGAAGACCTGGAGCAGACCGCAGTGCGCGAAGTCGAAGAAGAAACCAGCATCGTCATCGGCTCGCCCGAGGTGCCGATGGCCCATCTGCGCGACTGGAATCTGCGCAATGTCTACGAGATCTACCCGGTCTGGCGCCATCGCTACGCCGCCGGCGTGACCCACAACACCGAGCATGTGTTCGGCCTGCAGGTGCCACGCGATGTGCCGGTGAAGGTCTCGCCGCGCGAACACTCGCGCTTCGAATGGCTGCCCTGGCGCGAGGCCGCCGACCGCTGCTTCTCGTCGTCGAACGCGGAGGCCATCCTGATGCTGCCGAGGTTCATGTCGGACAAGGGGCGGTCATGACCCCGCCCGTATCGAGGCCGATGCGCTTCGCGAACACCTCGCTGCACCCGAGCCACATCCTGCGTGTGGCCACCTACAACATCCACAAGGGCGTGCGCGGCGTGGGGCCGAACAAGCGGCTGGAGATCCACAACCTCGGCCTGGGCATCGAGGCGCTCGACGCCGACATGGTGTTCCTGCAGGAGGTGCGATTGTTCAACCACAGCGAGGCGCGCCAGTTCCCCGACACCCACATCGGCTGGCCCAAGATGCCGCAGGCCGACTACCTGGCGCCCGAGGGCTACGACGTGGCGTACCGCAGCAATGCGATCACCAAGGAAGGCGAACACGGCAACGCGCTGCTGTCGCGCTGGCCGATCGGCGACATCGGCCACCACGACGTGTCGGACCACCGCTTCGAGCAGCGCGGCCTGCTGCACGTGCCGGTCAACTGGAACGGCGTGATGGTGCACGGCATCGTCGCCCACCTCGGGCTGATGCATTCGAGCCGGGTGCGCCAGGTCGAACGCATCGCCGCCTTCATCGCCGCCGAGGTGCCGAAAAACGAACGCCTGGTGCTGGCCGGCGACTTCAACGACTGGGGCGAAAAACTCGACCCGCCGATGCGCGCGATGGGCCTCTCGCGTGCCACCCCCGACGGCGCGTCGCCGCTGCGCACCTTCCCGTCGCTGGTGCCGGTGTTTTCGCTCGACCGCATCTACCCCCGCGGTTTCCGCTGCACCTCGCAGTTCGTGCCGCGCGGCAGCACCTGGGCTCGCATGTCCGACCACCTGCCTTGCGTGGCCGAACTCGAGATCGATTGAACGCCGCCCAGATCGCCGAAGAAGCGCCTGTCGAGCAGTTGTGGCGCATGGTGCCGCGTGCGGTGTTCAGCGGCGGCAACGCGGTGCGTCTGCTGCGCGGCGGCGACGAGCTGTTTCCGGCCATGCTGCGCGCCATCGCCGAAGCGCGCCACCAGATCTGGCTCGCCACCTACATCTTCAACGACGACCCGGCCGCGATCGAGGTCGCCGATGCGCTGGCCGCGGCCGCCGCGCGCGGGGTGCAGGTGCGGGTCGTCGTCGACGGCTTCGGCAGCCGCGCGACGCTGCCGACCTTGCGCCCGCGAATGTGCGACGCCGGCGTCGACCTGGTCGTGTTCCGGCCGATCCACCGCTGGTGGAACTGGCTGCAGCCGGGCCAGCTGCGCCGGCTGCACCAGAAGATGTGCAGCGTCGACGGCGACGTGGCGTTTGTCGGCGGCATCAACATCATCGACGACCGGCTCGGCCCGAAACCCCGCCCC
>OBEQ011028985.1_pt1 | contig 21204 bp, 19 predicted proteins | sample 1670901 | NCBI WGS metagenome assembly OBEQ01 (sample SAMEA104232315, study PRJEB22302) | groundwater metagenome | biome: forest; feature: aquifer; material: groundwater | place: USA | collected 2011-08-07 | depth 5.4 m
CGACCTCGGCTGAGTTAACTCCTTCCTCGAAGCTTCTTTGTCTGTTTGCCTCAGTCATAGAATTTGCCAAAGTGCCGAAGTAGTTATTCTGGGGTTGAGTTAAGCGAGCAAAAGCTTCCCAGCCGCCGTTACCGGAGAAGTTGGAATTATAATTGGACATACTGAAATTGCGCGGAAGGGTGCAGTTGTTCCTCTCATTGAAGGGATCAAAACTGCCTACCCGGATATTTTGGCCCGGCAAGCTCTGTCTATTACTGGCCCGAAAGAGTGTCTTGATCTGGCGGTCCATATGAGGGCATAGCTTGGTCTGGCTTAGGATAGAACGGAAAATGTTCTCTCCCTGATACTGGGCTTGGGTTTTGAAATTTCTCCAATTGGTTACGAATGCCTGCCATCCGTTCCGGCCACTGGTGCGGGTGGTGGCCATAATGCCGCAGGTCATGCGATTTTGGATATTTCTGGCCAGACACCTTGCGACAACTCCCATGATACTGTAATGACTGATTTGAGAGTCGTTTACAGGAACAGTCTGGCTTAGACCGAGCCAGCCGCTAATAGCGCCGAGTATGCCACTGGCATTAGTCCAGGCCTGAAGCTTGCTTGTTATCCATTCGGACAGCCAATTTCCCACAATGCCTCCGGCTACACATGCTAAAACGCCGGCCGCCTTGCATACAAAATCGGTCGGGGCTGTTTCAGCTGAAGTGTCTCGGGCCGGGATATAAGATATGATCAAAGCCGCCAAGAGAACGGCTAATACGGATTTTTTAAAAAATTCCATGAGAATTATTATTTAAATATCGAGTCAACGCTCAAATGCTCGGATTTGTATTCATCAGCGTATAGTTTTAGCAGGTCCGGTATGTTTTCGTAGGCATTGAGAAAGAAGTTAACGGAGATAGCCGACTTCATGGGGTCTTCCCCGTCATGAGAGAGGGCGTTATTTATTTCTGAAAGTTGGTTGACGAACTTAAGAAAAGCGATGTGGTTCTGTTTCCAGCTCTCCGGTACGGGAACAGAAATGGCGTTTGCGTATATCTGCTCAAACTTGTTATGGGATACGGCGAAGAGGTCCTCCAGCGCTTTATTAGCGGCAGATTCGTCCGACGGTTGAGTCGAGTCCAGGGCCTTAACCTGCGAGCCTATGGCTTTGAAAAAATCTTCAAAAATATTGTTGACCGCCTTTACATAAGCTTCCTGGTTTTCTTTTGTGGAGTCGATGACTATCAGTTTTGAAAGGTCAAGCGGTTTATTAAGATTAGCCAAACTGTCATCAATGGCGGAATTGGCGACATCAAGGAGAGACTTTTGATAGCCGGCGCTCCCCGGCTCTAACGAGCCGTCCATAATTCCGCCAAGGGTAAGCTCGGACATTCTTTTGGTGACATTTCTGTTGGTGAGACTGTCGTCCGGTCCGGGAACTTTCGGGTCGTGGCCCGAGGCGACCTCTTCTCCGTCCAGGTATCCGTCGCCGTCGGTATCGGGATTTTGAAAATCAGTGTTCCAGTAAGATTCATCGGCATCCGATAGGCCGTCGTGGTCGGTGTCCTGCTCTGGAGACGGCAGAGCGGCCTCTATGTTGGCTGAAAGAGATGATTTGGGTAGGCCTTTGAAGTGCCCAATAAATGCAGATACGGAAAACAAGGCAAAAACTGCCAAAAAGGCGAAAAATATTTTTATTTTTGTGGGCATACGATATAACCAGGTTAAGAACTGGTTATTGACAGGTTTATTAACAAGCCGGAAGAATATAAAATGGCTTGTTACAATACTTATTATATCACAGAGTATTTCGCCTGTGGGTAAGATGCCTGTGCATATCTAGACATGCTCTAGGGGCTATTTTAGAAGTTCAGGACTGGTCCCTATTTTTAAGATGACTTTATATATATCCTTTTTAAGCTTATCTTTCTCTCCGGATGCGGAGCAGTCTATGTGAAAGTGGTCAGCGCAGAATACAATACCTGAATATCCCTGTACAGCGGTACAGGCGGCAGGATTGAGAGCCTGACCGGGGGGAATTGTGACTATAACTGCGTCAAGGGCGTCATTTACTTTATCAATAGGGAAAGGAGTAAATCCGTTGCCCAATGCCCAGGGGCAAGGCAGTTTATTTCCTCGCGGACAACGCTTCCCCTCTGTTTTATTTCGGTATATCTCCGTGATATAGGGAAATTCTATTATTTTACCGCCATCAACGCCACAGTCAGCATTAGTTCTGCATGGGCCAAAGATGCCATTTGAGCAGACATTTCTAACACAGACATTATTATAAGATGGCGCCGGCGGGCCGACCACTATTGCTCTGTCTGGAAAAGGATAATAACCTGGGATTGGAACCGCTAAGCCAAAGCATAGTGGACAGGTGGCCCAATTAATCCATTTCAGCGAACAAGCGCGCTCGCTTGACAGAATGTGTCCTCCGAACGAAAAGCCATGGGGTATATAACCGGGTACGGCTGCATATTTGGAAACTATCTTATAGTATCTGTATAAAGTTTTGAATACCTTAACGATTTTGTTAATAAAATTAAAACTAAAAGCATGAGCCTGAGGAGCAAGCAATGCTACGAAGGATATCAAGATGAGTATGGCGACGATGCGTATAGCCATTAAAATAAGTTTAATATATTTTTGAGTCCGGACATAATGGTGTTGAAGAACCAGCTTATAGGATTTGGCTTTAATGCAGTCTCTTCCTGCGTCATGGTGCTTGGCGTCGTGGTTTGAGACACCAAATCTTTCCGAGGTTGAACCTCGGAAAGATTTGGTGTTGACACTGGCAGAGAAGGCGAGAAGATAGGCGTGGGAGAAGCGCGTGATACCGGAGGAATTATTCTTGTACTGATGGTCGGGGCAATATAGGGTGTCGGCGTAAATGTTGCAGGTTTTTTAGGCGGAACATGGCAGTCCCCGTTTTGGGCGGAGGCGTCGTAACCGTACTTTGATTGGCATATAAAAGACGCATCGGCACATTTTCCGTTGGATTTGAAATATCCGCTGTCGCATATGCATAGGTCAGCCTCGTCATCGTAAGAGGCTCTCTCGCCGTAAAAAACCGGGCAGAAAATAACCTTTAGTATAGGCACCATCATTTTGCTCGGCGAAACAAAGTCCGATTTATTATTCTCCGTCAGACATTGTCTGTATTCGGCGTTTCTCGCTTGGTAGATAGCCATTTCTTGGCGGCACTGGGCCAGTTCGTTTTTGGCAAGCTCTGAATCAACCAGCTTAGAATTTGTAAAAATCTTGGTCAGGTTTTGGTAGGACTGTTCGTTGAAACAGGTAATCTCGCTGGGAGGATAACAGCCGCTCTCGGCCATAAAATCAGACTGTCCGTTGACTATGGACTCTATGGTTTTTTGGCATTGAGGAACTGCGTAAATTGTGGGCAGTGATTCGTCTATCGTTCCGTCGTTGCAATGAATGGAGCCCACTTCATCCAAAATGGAGCAGTTGATTCCGCCGTGGTTAGAACATATTTTTGCCAAGAACTCGGTCGTTGCTTTTTGCATTGTCTGGGCATCAGGCGGGCTGTTAGAAGGAGTAGGATTTGCGGCTGCGTTTGCAATTCTATCCATTGCAAAAATAACGCCGTAAAGCAAAAAAGCAACCCCGATGATCAGTAAAAGATAAAAACCCGGTTTCTTATCCATTTATTTATTATATCTCATGCTGTCCGGTTAACCAACCAATGCCGCCAGTTTTAGCCACTGTTCGAGTGATAGGTTTTCGGCTCTGGCCATTGGACTAATGCCGATATTTTCAAGGGCAAGCACAATTTTTTCTTTGGGAAGTTTTAATTTTTTAGATAAGACCGGAGCCAACTGTTTTCTTTTTTCAGAAAACCCAACTCGCATTAATTCAAATAGCTTCTCTCTCTGCTCCGTGTCCCGTAATTCGTAATTCGTAATTCGTAATTCTAGCCTTATTATCGCCGAATCAACTTTAGGAACGGGCCGGAAATTATTTTTGGAAATAAATCCCACGATTTCAGGGTCAGAATAATATTGGACCGAAAGCGCAAGAAGATTCATGTGGGGCGGCTTGGCCGTTATTCTTTGAGCTACTTCTTTTTGGATGGTCAGGACGAGTAGTTCCGGCCTAGGCCATTCCTCCAGAGCAACTCTAAGGAAGTTTGAGGTAATGTAGTAGGGAATGTTGGCGACAATTTTATAGCGAGTATTGCGTGTTACGAATTCCGTATTTCGGATTTTTAAGATATCGGCTTCGATTATTTCGACATTACCCGAGTTTTTAAAAGTTTCTTTAAGCGATTCGATGAGTCGGCGGTCTTTTTCGATGGCAATGACGCGGCCGGCTTTCTCTGCGAGTTTTCTCGTCAAAATTCCCGTTCCCGGACCGACCTCAAGAACAGTATCTTCTTTTGTCAGTTTGGCGGCGGAAACTATTTTGTCTATGATATGGGGGTTAACTAGAAAATTTTGACCGAGAGATTTTTTTGCAGGAAGCATGGGTTTAGTAATTTATAATATCATCATCATTGTCCCAATCCATCAGTTGATAGTCGAGAAGATGCTGGGGTATTTCATTCACAAATCTTGAGGGTAAGTTCATCTCAGTTGAGCCGAAAATATTGCGGTACTTCGTGAATGTCAGAATAAGCCGTTCTTTGGCCCGGGTGATAGCCACATAGCATAACCTGCGCTCCTCTTCCAGCTCGCTAGGATTAATAATAGTCCGGCTATGAGGGAAAAGACCCTCTTCCATTCCAATCAGAAAGACGACGGGGAATTCAAGACCTTTTGAAGCATGAGCGGTCATCAGTGTAACTTTGTTATCGGTGGTTCGGAGTTTATCAACATCCTGAAGAAGAGCTATCTCTTCAAGAAATTTCTCTATCCCCTCTTTTCCGGGCATGTCATCATACTTCCCCGCGACGGTAAGAAGCTCTTTTAAATTTTCCAGTCTCTCATCATTTGTTTCGTTGTCACTTGATTTGCCGATATTTAAATTTTTTAAGTAAGCTTCGTAGTTTGTTTTATCAATGGCCAGTTTTATCAATTTGGTCAGCTTTTTTTCTTCTTTGGCTTCCTGAAGGGTCGTAAGAAGATCGTGGAAATCTTTGAGTGACTTTGATTGTCTGGTTGTCGTGGAATGGTCGGAGGCGAGTAGCCCCACGGCTTTAATGAGGTCTGCTTCGCCCAGGCCGGTTATTTTATCAAACGCGGCCTCGCCTATTCCTCTGGCGGGAACATTGTATATTCTCTGAAGGCTTGTGATGTCGGCCGGATTATTGATAAGCCGGAGGTAGGCAAGCATGTCTTTTATTTCTTTGCGTTCGTAAAATTTAATACCCCCGACTATTTGATACGGGAAGCCGGCTGATATGAGAGCTTCTTCCATGGCTCTGGACTGGGCGTGAGTTCTGTATAAGACAGCGAAATTTTGGATCTTGTAGCCGTTATTCATCCCGTACGAAACAGAGGCGCGCTGCGAGCCCTCGCGGTTTCGTACGGGATTCATCAGGTCTTCCATCTGATAGACAACGAACTTGGCCTCGACTCTTTCATTGGGAACCTCTTTGACGGTTATTTTTTCGCCGTGGTCATTCTCGGTCCAAAGGGACTTTGGAATTTGAGCTTTGTTGTTGGAAATTATTTCTTGGGCGGCGGAAATTATATTTTTGGTCGAGCGGTAGTTTTGCTCAAGAAGGATTATTTTTGCTTCGGGATAATCTTTTTGGAAATTAAGGATATTGCGGATATCGGCCCGGCGGAACTGATAAATGGACTGGGCATCGTCTCCGATGCAGAAAAGATTTTTGTATCTTTTGCCCAGCAAACTGATAAGGATGTACTGGTCATGGCTTGTGTCCTGATACTCGTCGATAAGAATATATTTCCAGAATTCCTGGTATTTTTTCAGAACTTCGGGGTAGTTGTTGAATATTTTTACGGTTAAGACTATAAGATCATCGAAGTCCAGGGCGTTCATCTTCTGGAGCTGTGTTTGATAATTTTTGTATACTTGGGCGATTATTCTGGAATAAAAATCAGTGCCTTCATAATTCTCAGGGAATGTAAGTTCCGTCTTGAGACCGGAAATTTTACCCAGCACGGCTCGGGGATTGAATTTTGCCGTGTCGAGTTCCAATTCCGACATTGTTTTTTTAATGAGGCTTAGCTGGTCGTCGGTGTCAAAAATATTAAAATGGCGACTATAGCCGAGCCGTTCTATCTCATTTCTCAATATTCTGAGGCAGATTGAATGAAAAGTTCCTATTGTCGGAACCACAGAATTTCGGATAGGAGAATGAGAATCGGGATTTATAAGCTTCATCACCCGCTCCTTCATTTCACCGGCGGCTTTGTTAGTGAAGGTAACGGCTAAGATGCTTTCCGGTGCTATTCCTTGGGATATCAGATAGGCCACCCGATGGGTCAGGCATCTTGTTTTCCCGGAACCCGGTCCGGAAATAACTAAAACCGGTCCGTCAATAACTTTAACGGCTTCAATCTGCTTGTCATTTAAATTTTCGAATATTTTGTCAGACATTTTCTATGTCATATCCTACAGGAGATATGATAATATTGTAAGTAGTGGGTTTATTGTAAATATATAAAAAAAATCTCGATGTTCAAACTTTTTAAGTATTTTATTTTATGCTTGGTTTTTTTACTTTTTGTTGGGACGGTATATATCTACGGCGGGGCTAGTTACGGCAATTCTCGACCCCTTACCGAGAATGAAAAAAGAATTGCAATGTCAATATATCAAAATCAAATCGACTTGGGTAAGGTAAGGCTAGCTTTCGGCACTATATATTCCAAAGATTCATCTAAAACATTGGGAAATACTGTTCACATCAATACAAATCAATGGGGGCTCGATCTTGAGAGGAAAGATTCGACGGACTTTGATTCAACTAACTATAAGTATCTTCTTATCCATGAGCTTGGCCATGTGTGGCAATATCAGACGAATGGATGGAGCTATATACCCAAAAGCTTGATAGCTCAAGGAGTTGCATGGGTTAAAACCGGAGCGAGATCAAATGCCTACCGCTGGCAGGACAGACTTTCTGAGGGCAAGAAGTGGGAAGAACTAAACCCCGAAGAGCAGGCGGAATCTATTGCTAGCTATTTTTACTATAGAGAAATTGGAAATCAAGCAAGCCCAGAGCAGTTAAGTTTAAAGAAACAGTTAGAATGTTTTATCCCGCTCCTCATCAGTACTTTATGCAAGTCCTGATCATAACCTTCTCACCAGATTAACAAATTTTTCACCGCGGTCATACTCATTTTGAAAAAGGCCGAATGAAGCAAAGCCAGGGCTGAAAAGAATAATGTCTCCTCTTTTTGCCAGACCGAGAGATTTCTCAATAGCGTCTTTAAGGCCGGTCGCGAGAGCTGTGTCTAGTCCTTTTAATTCTAAAACCCCAGCTCTAATTTTATCAGTTCCTGTTCCCGGGAGAAGCACTACTTCTTTGCAATAGTTTGGCAGTTCTTCGATAAGTCTATCCATGTCCAAATTTTTGTCCGCTCCGCCCATGATAAGCACGGCATTCTTATCTACGGAAAGCGCTTTCAGGCCGGCAAGGACGGCATCAGGTGTTGTTGAATTGGTGTCATTGTATATTCTAACTCCGCGATAATTTTTCAAATATTCCAGACGACCGGGCAATCCCCCGAATTGTATTACCGCCTTTTTAATAACACCGGAAGCTATGCCCAAAACTTCCACCGCCTTAACGGCGCAAGAAATATTTTCACGGTTATGCTCGCCGGCCAATTTGAGCGGCCAGTTTTTAGGGATATCAGTTCCCGAAGTCACCAGTTTACGGCTCTCAATTTTCCCTTTGTATAATTTTCTCAGCGTCTTGGCCAATTCGGGGCCGATTATCAGAAAATCCTTTTTGTTTTGGTAACGGAATATATTGGTCTTGTCATTGAAATAGGCCGCCATGTCGCCTTTATAATAGTTCATATGGTCGGCCATGAAATTGGTAAATACCGAGATGTGGGGGCTAAGTTTTGAATCTCCGAATCCCTGTAGTTGCCAGGAATCTAGTTCCAGTACAACCAAGTCACCTTTTTTCGCTTTTTTCAGAAGCGGCAAGGTGGCCGTACCACGGATATTTCCGGCCAGATAAACTTTTTTACCGGCAGTTTTTAAAATAGTGTAGATAAGTGAGGCTGTTGTCGATTTGCCTCTGGTGCCGGTAACGCCGATGACGGTTGCCTCGGTTAGTTTGGCGAAAAGCGATGCATCCATCTCGATGGGGATTTTATTTTCACGGGCGGTTTTGATGAAAACTGAGTCAAGGGGAACTCCGGCCGCCTTGATTATCATGTCCCGGCCTGCGAAGTCTTCAAGTCTGTGCTGGCCGAGGACATACTTAATTTTTTGATATTTCCTGAGACTTAGAAGAGCGGACTTCAGCAGGTTCTCATTTTTCAAATCTGTGACTATAAGGTCGGCATCCATTTCCGACAAGAATTTAACGATATTTATTCCCCGGCCAAGCAAACCCAGCCCCATAACGGTGATTTTTTTGCCGGTAAAGAATTTTTTAATCTCATTTTCCATCGGTTTTGCAATATAATTGTAAGCCGGTTTATGGTATTATAAGCATAATGGCATCTATTTTCCTAGGCTATGTTTATTGGCACTTTGCCGTAGCTCCGGGCGGGATACTGAATATCATGACCAACTACGCCAAATCGACCTGGCATAAATTTTTAATTCCCCAGCATTTCAAAACTCTGTTTGCTCCCTGGCATCGGCAGGAACCTTCTCAGCTGGCTACTAAAAAATCAAGGAATTTCGGCGACAAAATACTTGATGCTATCGTCGACGGATATATAAGGCTCATCGCCGCCGTCATCAGGTTAACCGTGATATTTATAGGCCTTCTTACCGAGGTTGGTATTTATCTCGGGTTTTTGGCGTTTTTCGGATTGTGGCTGATTTGGCCGATATTTGCCGTCGCTTCCGTGATTTATGGAATAGGATTTCTGTTATAAATTTATGGTTTTCGACCTAAAAAAATCTCAGATATATACCGCCGTTGTTTTCTGCCGGATGTTCCCGCTAGGTATTTTGAAATTTTACAGAATTATTTTTCTGATGTCCGGTTTTATTCTGGTAGGCCTGTCTGGCATCAAGAGTCTGCTCGAATATTTCACTGCGTATAAAGTGGAGCTTTACTTACGCCCGGAGACGATGACGGGGCTGACCTATATTCTCCTGCCCTTTGGCTTCTCGATGCTATTTTTCGAACTTTTCGGCAAGTATTATTTGCGTTACCCCAAGATAGACAGTTCCGACCCGCGCTCCGCCGGCCGCACATCGCCAGAGGCTTCGGCGACGGCGCGAGGCTTCGGCGAGGCGAGTAATATCGCTGAGTTTCTTGAGTTTGAAGCGGCGGATATTTTTGACAGGGCTTACAGGCTGTCTGGCAAAACCGGTGAAACTAGAGTATCTACGAAAACGCTCCTTCTGGCAATGCTTGATTATCCGGCCCTGGCTCGAGCGATGAGGCGGCTTATACCGGATTTCAATGCCGCGAAAAGCGAGCTCGAAGGTATTTTAGATTCTGCTAATACATCCGACTCCGGCTCCGGAATATTTTCAGGAAAGGGAATATCTATTGAGGTGATGCAAGCTCTTCAAGGCGCCATAGAGTCGAAGGAGAGGCATGGCGGATATCGCATTTCCATTCTTGATATTCTAGCATCTATGTTCGACTATAACGACAGCTTTAGAAGCTTTATTCTCAAGCTTGACCTTGATAAGCATGACCTCGAAGAGCTGGCTGATTGGTACGAGCATATCTGGAATTTCTGGCGGGAAAGGAGAAAATTCTGGAGTTTGGATAATCTTCTCCGCCAGTCCCCCATCGGCCGGGATTGGGTGTATGGCTATTCGCCGTATCTTAATTCTTTTGCCGTTAACCTGACCGATAAAATGGACTATACTGCTCAACCTTTCAGACTTATGACCCGCGAAAAAGAGATAGAGGAAATGGAGGAGGTGCTGGCCCGGTCAGGACAGAACAACATCCTTATTGTGGGAGAGGAGGGCGTCGGCAAAGATAGATTACTGTTTGATTTTACGGAGACGATAGCCATGGGCCAGGCCCTTCCTCAACTTAATTATAAAAAGATATTCGAGCTCAATGTCAGCCTTATTACCGCCTCTTCCAAAGATATAGCCGATGTTCAGAATGTCTTGATAAAACTTCTTAATGAAGCAACCCGTTCCGGTAATATTATTTTAATAATAAAGGACTTCCATAATTTCATCGGCGAGATAGGCGGCATGGGTAGAATGGACATATCGCAGGTTATTGTACCCTACCTTAAGTCGGCCAATGTCCAGTTCATAGCTACCACTAACCCGAGCAGTTTTCACAAGTTTATAGAAACCAGGTCTGAAATCAGCAGTGTTTTTGAAAGACTGGACCTTAAAGAAGCAGATACAGAGCAGACACTGAAGGTACTGGAAGAGATAATTCCTTCGACCGAAGGAAAGTTCGGGATACTGGTTACTTACGGAGCCGTAAAAAGTATCGTTGACAGCGCCGATAAATATATCAGGACTGCTCCTTTTCCGGAAAAGGCCGTTGATCTTTTGTCTGAAGTCGTCTCATATGTTGTCAGCGGCGGAAGGTCTATGGTAACTGTCCAGGATGTCAACGAGGTTACAAGCAGAAAGACCGGCATTCCTCTGGGTCCTATCGCCGGTGAAGAGAAGGAAAAACTGCAAAATCTTGAAAAACTGATGCACGAACAGCTTGTCGGCCAGGAACGAGCCGTCGAGGTTGTATCTTCGACGATGAGGCGGCTGAGAACAGGCATGGCCAAGCGGGGCAAGCCGGCCGGGGTGTTCCTGTTCATCGGTCCGACCGGAGTCGGTAAAACTCTGACCGCAAAGATATTGGCCAGGATATATTATGGTGCCGAATCGAGGATGATCCGTTTTGATATGTCTGAATATCAGGACATAGAATCACTGGACAGATTTTTGGGAAATTTAAGAAGCAATCAGCCCGGCCAGTTCGTGTCCATGGTCAGGGATAATCCCTTCTCTCTTATTCTCTTGGATGAGCTTGAAAAAGCTCACAAGAATATCCTGAATATATTTTTGCAGGTCTTCGATGAGGCCAACTTGACCGATGTTTTTGGCCGGAAAGTTAATTTTGAACAGAATATAATCATCGCTACCTCCAATGCCGGGGCGGCGGATATCAGAGAGATGGTCCAACAGGGCACCGACCCCTCCCTTGAAAAAGAAAAAGTGATAGATATTTTGATAAAGCAGAAATATTTTACCCCTGAATTCTTGAACAGGTTTGATGAGCTTGTTGTCTTTCATCCTTTAACCAAGGACCAGATAGGGAGTATCGCCAAGATTTTGATAACAGGGCTTGTCGGTCAGATGGCCAAACAAGGATATACATTCAAGCCGACTGAAGAAGTGATAAATTATATTTCCGATGCCGGGTTTGACCCTCAGTTCGGCGCCAGGCCGATGCAGAGAGTGATAAGGGATAAAATAGAAAATGCCATTGCCAAGAAAATTCTTGAAAAAACCATCAGAAAGGGAGAGGAGTTCAGCCTCTCGCTGGAGGATGTGAAATAGGCGGCGGCAAGAGAATCTTGTTTCAGCCGGCAGTTATGGTATCATCTTCTTGCTTTAGAGTAGCAGAGAGGCAAAGATGAAGACCGAAGCCGAGCATTTAGAAGTATTGCGGTAGTATATGAAGGATTTCAAAAGTGTTACTCATGGCGAGGTCCGTGAAGCGGTTGTTTACTTTAGAAACAAGAAAAGACCGGAGTTCATCCCCGAGGCAACCTGGGAAATAATGCTTTCCTGGGGTTAACGGCTAAACGCCGTTTTTATTTTTGTGGACCCGGGGAGAATCGTTCCGATAGCATAGCTATCGCGAATCTTTGAAACTGCCGCCTTGTCAATGTCCCGATAGCTCTGGTGGACCCACCGGGAATCGAACCCGGACCTCGGCAATGCGAATGCCGTGTAATACCGTTTTACTATAGGCCCACCAGAGCTATCGCGGATCCGCGATTTATTAAAAATTTTTAAATACTCGAATTAATTTTTCAATGGCGCTTCTTTTCTTCCAGGATTTAATTTGAAGCTCTCTTATTCTAGCATCTTTTAGACTGATAAAGTCTTCTCTGTATATAAGGTCCCAGGGCACATATCTTTTTGTGGCCGCAACCAAGCTTCTATTGTGCTGAGTTAATCTTTTGCCCATGTCTTCACAGCTCCCTATGTAATAAGCGCCATTGGTCTTAGATTTTAATATATAGCAATGAAACATTTAAAAATTTGATAAATCGGGACGAATGTCGCGTAATGCCACTTTACTACGGGCCCGTGCGGAGAGGGCCCTGATAGGCCCCTATTTTGTTTAAAATAGCAGAAATTCCGCTATTTAACCAGCTAGCCGAGCTTTCCGGTGTAATATTATTGCATTCCACGCGTCTTAGGTTATAATTAGTAAATAAGTCTGAATTTAGGGCGCTCAGGCGTTCTAAGGCAGAAAATATAAAATAATGAACAAGCAAAAATATGTGTCATTTATAGTCGGAGCATCGTTACTTGCCGGTATTATTGCTCAAGCGCAGACGGTATCCCCTACTCCATCTCCGTCTCCGTCAGGCACTCCCAGACCTGGCGAAAGAATGAAAGATAAAATGCACGAAATGAAGGATAAGAAGACCGAGATGAGGGGCCTCAAAGAAGAAATGAAAGGACTTAAGGGAGATATGAAGGACCTTCGCGGACAGATGAAAGATGAAAGGAAGCAGACCAAAGAAGAAGAAAAGGCAGCCAAGAAAGAAGAAGCAAAAGCAAAGAGAACCGATGAAGTCAAAAAATTCTGGGCCAAAACCGCTCACAGACTATTAACCTTACTGAGAAACGAAAGCAGACTCTGGGGAAGATTAAATAAGGCTCTCGACAGACTCCAGGCCGCCGGCAAAGATGTGACGGCGCTAAAGACAAAACTCGACGGGGTCAAGACATCTTTGGCCGATATGGAGAAAATGATAAGCGACGGAAAGGCCAAGGTAGAAGATATAGTCGCTAATAATGACGCTAAGACAGCTTTTGAAAAAGTTAAACAGCTGGTATCGGACATAAGAGGCAAGATAAAAGACGCCCATCAAGCTTTGGTGGATGTAAGAAAGGGAATTAATGATTTGAGACCTCATTCTTCCGAGTCGCCTTCACCTTCTGCAAGTCCTTCCGTAAGTCCGAGCCCGTCGTCTTCGCCGACGCCTACTCCAAGTGCTACTCCCACGCCGTCGGCAACTCCGTAACAAGCGAACGAAGGTGAGCGTAGTGCCCAAGGCCAGTAGGCAGGGGTATGTCACCAATCAAAAAGACCCGAAAGGGTCTTTTTGATTGGTGACATAATTATCAGGCTGCCCAGAATTGGGCTGGGTCTTCACGCACCCTTTACAAAAGTTTAGATAGATATTTATCTAGACTATTTTTTGGATATAAGTGCCTCGGATAAATGCTGACAAGTTTTATATTATTTTTTTGGCAAATTTTCATCTTTTCTTTTATAGCCCTATCATATCTTGGGCTGTCCTTAGCTAGCCCGAAATACTCAATAAAGGTTTTAGCGTTATTTATTGACCAATCAGCCAAGTGGTTGGTGTTTGGATAGGAGGTATTTCTGGCGTGAACTATATCATTTTTATGGAGCCAGTTATCAATGATGGCTTCGGATACAGAATCACACAGGTGACCATCTAATGCTTTTGTTTTCGATCGTTTATACATGCGACTATCATGGGAACGGTGGGGCGTTAGTCCGGCCTCAAGAATCGTGTTATTCCAGGAGCCGAACATGTGTATTGCCTTGTGAAATATCTCGGGTAGTTCTCTTTTTGCTGGCGTTCTCGAATATTCTCTGTAATATTTTTTAACGGTATTTATTATTTCATTTTTTGTATACTTAAATCTGCCTAATTTCCCGCATTCTGCGGAGCAATATGGAGACCCTTCTCTTCGAAATGGTTCGAAACATTTTTTGCAATATTTTATTGGCCATTTAGGGTATTTTTGGTTATTTATAATAGCTGCACAGGGTTTGGAGCAGTAATTAAAAGTGGAAATGCTACTTGGTGTTCTATAGAAATTTTTGTTACATCCGGAATTCCCACAATATAAAGTTTTACCTCGCAATCTAGATTTATACTGGCATTTTTGGGAACAAAAAGAGTTATAGCCAGCTTCTTTGTTAAAAATAAAATAGGCCCTCTTCGTCAGAAATTGTTTACGGCAGAAGTAACACCCTACTTTTACTTTTGATAACATATCGTTATCATATCAGGGAATAAGTCGGGACACAAGGACTTGAAGTTAGAGTTATAAACACCAAAGTCGGGACGCCGGGATTCGAACCCGGAAAATCTCCTGAACCCGAATCAGGCGTGTTACCGTTACACTACGTCCCGAAACTTACGATTGCTATTCTAGCATTTTTTAGTTTCTTTGCCAAAGCTTTATTTTTTGCCTGTTGATCCGAATCCCCCGCGGGTTTTTGAACGCATTTTCGGAACCTCATGCCAGTCTGCCCTTATAAATTTAACAAATAATCCCTGAGCTATTCTTGTTCCCCGTTCTACCTTGACCGGTTTTTTGGTGAAATTTAGCAAAGGTATTTTGTATTCGTCCTCATCCCCTCTGAAATCGGGGTCGCCGATGCCTATGCCGTGTATCGGCAGAAGGCCGAGCTTGTGGGTTGAACTCCGGGCGGCCAGTATAAAGAAATGGTCCCGCGGTGTTTCTACGGCGATATTCAGCGGAACATAGCCTACCATATTAGGCCCGATGGTAACAGTTTCTCTTGCCACCATATCAAATCCCGCCGCCTCCGCGGTTTTGTATTCCGGCAACGGCAAACTCTTGTCAAATCTCTTTATCTTTATCTTTTTCATTTTCATTTTCTTTTTCAAAAATATCAAGGCCTGAAGCGAGTTTTTTGAAAGTTCCCCGGCCGAAAGTATTCTCGATAAGATCAGTTAGCTGCCTAACCTCCCCAGTAATCATTGCTTTTGCAAAAATATCGAATATCTCCTCTCTGTCATTAAACAAACTGGGATTTAACTCGTTTATCTTATCAATTATTTTATTAAGTTTAAATCGTAGTGGCCCATACTCAAATGCGTGAATACTTGCTTGAGACGATCCATCCGGTAGCGGAATGCGGTGAATAGAGGCTATGTCATTAAATTTGGAGGGGTCTTTAACATGAACTTTTATATCCTCTATGTCCTTCCCCAATTTTTTAAATTCTTCGGCGGTGAATTCAATATCTTTCAAAAATTCATTGTGGAATCTAATATTTAATTCTGCAGTAATAGCTTCATTCAAGTCTTTAAATAACCGGTCATCTTCGATAGATAAACCCACCCGATCTTGTCTAGCAGAAAAATCCTTATTTGGATTGACAATAATAGATTGGAAAGAGTTGGCGTGGATAAGTTCGTGGTCGATAGTATTAGCCAGCCCCATTCTATCAGGGTAAGCCGAACTTGTACCGCTAAATATAGCCACACCCTGGGTGTCCAGACAAAAAAAGCCATCCCCGTACGCCGTTGCAAGAAGCTGAGCTTGATCGGCTGATAATTTTGACCAATCAAGAAATTTAATTAAATTCGCCGGCATTTCAACGGGGTTACCGCCATATCGTTTAATAAACTCGGCCATTCGCTGGTTGACATCCTCTAAAAATTTTTTTTCTTCTCCTGTCTTTTCTCTTTCTAACGGGTCAAAGTAATCAGACTCGAACCTCTTCTTGAATAACCCCCTCATTTTTTCATTACGCTCTAAATTACTGCCTATAAATTTAACAACAGTTGAATCTCTTTTCCGATGCCCCGATTGTGGTAGTTTTTCAGACATAGTATTTCTTCATTCTCTCTTTCTCTTCTTCTTCGACCGCTTTTTCAATTTTTTCCAAGGATTTTTTTAATTCTTCCGGAGACTTTTTGTCCAGCTCATGGATTCTTTTTCTTAAATTATCTTTGGTGTTTTTGGTTGGATCATCGATTACTTCTGCCAGAAGAGAGTTCAAGATAAGACCTATCTTCGGGCCAGGCTTGATGGCCAGTTCTTTCATGACATCTTCGCCGTTAACTTTGAGCATTTTCGCCGATATCGGGTCATGAGAAACCTTGTCTATGATATATTTCAGGTGCCGTATTTTATAAGGAATCGCCTTGGGAGTTCCCGAGCCGATCCTGTCCGCTTCGCGGACCTTGATAAGGTCCTCCGCGTTTTCTAAACCGACATTCACTAAAAGTCTGCGGACGGATGATTCTGTCACTTCCCCGACATTGTAGTAGAAGAGATGGTAGCGAACCAGCTTGACGACCTTCTCTGCGATAGCATTGGAGAATTTAAAGCGGGCCATTATCTGGGCGGTTATTTTTGCCCCGACGACATCATGGCCGTAAAAAGTTGAGTATTTGCCTTCCCCTCTCTTGGTCTGCGGTTTACCGATATCGTGGAAGAGCGAGCTAAGCCTTACTTCCAGGGAATACTTTTTGTCGACGGTGTATTTTAAAGCCCGGGTATTATGCTCCCAGACGGTATAAATGTGATGAAGGTTTTGGCCGACGCCAACGCCCTCAAGAAGCTCGGGCACGATATATTTCAAAAGCCCGGTTTCTTTCAGGAGCAGTACGCCTTCGTAGGCGTTAGCTGATTCGATTATTTTTACGAACTCATCCCGGATTCTTTCTTTTGAAATAGCTTCCAGCCAGGCGGAATTTTTTTTGATACTTTCGAGAGTTTCTTTATCTATCTTGAAATCCAGAACGGTGGCGAAACGGGCGGCCCGAAGAATTCTTAAAGCATCTTCGCCGAATCTTTCTTCCGGCACTCCTACGGTCCTGATAATCTTAGCCTTAAGGTCTTTTTGGCCGTCAAACTGGTCGGTAAGTTGGCCGGCCTCATTTAATGCCATTGCGTTCACGGTAAAGTCGCGTCGGGAAAGGTCATCGCCAAGTTCAGCGACGAATTCAACTTCTTCCGGGTGGCGTTTGTCCTTGTATTTACCCTCTATCCGATAAGGCGTGATTTGGACTTCTTCTAGTGTAGGTTCGGTGGCCCCAGTTTTTACGGTTACCGTCCCGAAGCTGTTCTCATAAAAACTTTCCGGAAATATTTTTTGTATCTCTTCAGGTTTGGCATTGGTAGTGATATCCCAATCTTTTGGGCCCTCGACTTTGCTCAGGCCAAGCTCTTTTTTCATTAACAAATCCCGCACGCATCCGCCCACGGCGTACCCTTCAAAGCCATGCTTTTCTAGTTCTCCCAGTATATTTTTTATTTCTTTCGGTAGCTGCATTTTATTTTGTGCTCTTGCACAGTCTCGGATTTACAAGATACAAGCAGTATAAGGCTTTTTTAGGGGTCTTTCTAGGGCTGAGCTTTAGGCATCTCAGTCTAGGTCAAAACGGAACAAACGGAACACAGAATGGGCTGTGTTCCGAAAATCAAAATATTACACAATGTTACACTTTTATGGACTTTGAGGATTTGTAACATTCCGGTCAATTGTTTAGGTAAATCAACATTTTTTCGCCGATATAGCAGTGTAACATTTTATAGACCTTTCGGCAGTCAGATGAGACATTTTGAGACATAAAACAGGATGTCTCAAAAAAACATATCCGTGTCTCATTTTAAAAACAGAACTATCAAAATACCTAGACTTTTGAACAAAATGAGACAAATGAGACACTATAAAAAGGATTTTGAGGGCTGTGGGAGTGTCTCATTATGCTACTGGCAAATCTTCATCAACCTCCGGATATTGTTCTGGTGATAGTCCGACCTTTTTAGATACACAAGGATATTTTTTCTTCACTTCTTTTTCGCCGAATTTAATTAATTCAACCACGAAAGTCCAGGTATCTCCATAATCAAACAGGAACAACATTTTATCGCCGATTTTGTTCCATGCCTCATTTATCTTAGTATTTTTTACACTCTTGGCGCCAGTCGGCTCTATATCTTCCATATCGGCGAAAAGCTCATATTTCTTATCTGATTTATACCATTGTTCGCTTAGGTTACTAAAGAAACCGAAAGCATGATCAAAATCAAAGTCGTAGGCCGTAACAATTGCCTTTGCTAGTTCGTATAAATTACTGTTCTCCAGAATCTCAATCTCACGGACCACCTTCTTGTCACGAAAAAGATGGGTTTTGAATATATAGGTTTTCATGATTTAGACACTTGTGGATAATCATTGACTTTTCATCTCAGATTTGCTAGTATAATAGCATCACTACGAAAAGGACCCTTGTACAGTTTTGCTGTATCGGGGGCCTTTTTATTTTATGTCGATTTTAGATCTGACTCGGTCAAGATAGGTTATCCTGGCATTTGTTCTTTTGAGAAGGATGGAACAATGATTGCTTGGTGACAAAATCGTCAAAAGCTTATCCTTCTCTTGTAGAAATTTTATAAGACTGGCATAATCGCCATCGCTTGAAACAATTACGGCCTTCTCAAATTTATCTTCATAGGTATCACGTGCAACTTGCAGGACAAGATCGGCATCACAGTTACCTTTTACCTCGCCGTTTCCACCATAGGTTGTTTCTTTGAAAACTAAGGTAAAACCGACTTCTTGGAGGTAAGTATAAAGATCTTTATACCGTGGGACTAGTCCGAGAAAAAGATAGGCGCGTTTAACTTGATATTTGTTGTTTAGCCATAGACGGAACCTTTTGTAATCCAGCTTCCAGCCTAAATCGGCTACACCCTTGTGAAGATTAGCGCCATCAATATATGCGAAGTTATTTTCTGAAGTCATGCTTGGCCTATTTAATCATGGAAAATTATTGATGTCTAGATAAAAGGCAAGCCTGTCATAGGAAGAGGTCGAATCTTGTAGTATAATTGACATATGCCCTCCCCAGATCTTCTTAACTACATAAAACAATCCAAAATCTCTGGCATGACCGATGACCAGATCCATCAGGCTCTTTTAGGTATCGGCTGGCAAGAAAAGGATGTTAATGAGGCATTGTTACAAACTCAACCAAAGACCGCCAAATCTATACTCCCGAAGTCGACTCTTACGATTATACTTATTATCGGTTTAGTTTTAGCTATCGTTGGCTATTTTGCTTCAGCTTACTACTTTAATCTCTACCCTTTCGGACAAACTGCTGCCCCTATTTCTACTTTCACTGCTAGACCGACTCTTTTGACAGCTCAGAGCACCCCCATCTCATGGCTCGAAAACACGTTTGGTGCCCTTCCACAGTCTCGGAAAAGGCATTTACAAGCAGTATAAGGCTTTTTGAGGGGTCTTTCCAGGGTGCTGGCTGAGGCCACCTCAGTCTAGCTAGTATTCTCAAAATGTTACAAATGTTACATTTTTTTGGGTTTTTGGCGGATGTGTAACATTCGTAGATTAAGGTAGTCTGAGTCATAAAACAAGGGAGTAACGCTTGCAAGAAAACTTTGATTTTCCTTAATTTTAATATTAAAATATTAATAAATATGGAAGAACAAAAGGAAGGGCTAATTAGAACAGAAGGTTCCCCTGTAAAAAAAGAATCAAGTCCGGCTCTGCATTATTGTCTCTACGCCAGAAAATCCAGCGAGGATGAAGAACGACAAGCTTTATCCATAGAATCTCAGGTAAAAGAGATGAGTCAACTGGCTGAACGGGATCATCTCTCCGTGGTGGCTGTAAAAACCGAAGCTCATTCGGCTAAGAATTCTGGCGAGCGGGAGATATTTAATAAGATGATTGATGGTATAAAGGCTGGAGAATATAATGCGATTTTAACCTGGCATCCGGATAGGTTATCAAGAAATGCCGGGGATCTGGGAAGACTGGTTGATCTGATGGACAATAAACAGCTTCTAGAGATAAAGACATACAACCAAACTTTTACTAATTCGCCCAATGAAAAATTCTTACTGATGATCCTTGGCAGTGAAGCTAAACTGGAGAATGACAATAAGGGAATTAACGTAAGAAGGGGTCTGCGGACTCTGGTTGAAAAAGGGCTTTGGCCGGGGCCTGCCCCTCTGGGGTATACGACTGTCGGAGAAAAAGGCAACCGAGGTATTGTTAAAATAGATCCTATCCGCGGTCATGTAGTCCAAATGATGTTTGAAAAAGCGGCGGAGGGTTGGAGTCAGCACCGTATTAGAAACTGGCTCAGAGAAGAATTAGATTTTGTTTCTACAAATGGGAAACATATTTCTCTTAGCGGTGTCCAGGTGATATTAAAAAGAACATTTTATTACGGTGAATTTGAGTATCCCGTAAAAAGCGGGAATTGGTATAAAGGAGCTCACAAGCCTCTGATTACTAAAGAACTTTTTGATAAAGTGCAGAGAGAAACTAAAAAGAAAAGCCGGCAAACCAGAATTTACAGAAAAGACTTTGCCTATACCCACTTAATCAAATGCGGTCTTTGCGGCTCAAGTGTTACTGCTGAAGAAAAGTTTAAGGTTCTAAAAGACGGCTCTATCTCAAGATATGTTTATTACGGATGTGACAGAGTGAAAGACCCTCATTGCCCCTTACATTATATCCGCGAAGAAGCTCTGATAAAACAGCTTTGTGAAATTGTTGATCAGCTATCTATCGATGAGCTTGGGGTGCGAGGACAGATGGACTTAGACGTAGATAGGATGTATCGTTTTCACAGGGATGTGATGGGCAGTCCGGGAGGTTTTGAAAATAAAGAGCTGGGCGACATCGATACTAAAAAGTATATGAAGTTTCTCCTGACAGACGGCAATATTTACGAACAGCGCCATGTTTTGCTAAACCTTAAAAGTCAGCTTATCTTAAAAGACGGAAAAATATCTATCGATAAAACATTATCAGACGAGTTATTAAAAGATGTGCCGCCTATTACTCAGCCGATCAACGGTAATGATAAAAAAGCCGAATAAAACCGTATACTTATAATAGACAACCCTAACCGCGTCCGAGCTTGAGCGGATGCAAAATCATATGACAAGACCAACAAATGCCGGTGACAGGGATGCCCAGCTTAAACTGGAGGCATATAAGTATCTGGCGGAAATAAGAGGAATAACCGGAGAATATCCGGAGCCTCAGGATGAAACTATCCTTTACATTGGAATCCCCGCCGATGAATCGGTTTACCAAGAATACATCAACCGGATCATTGACCGTATTCA